>LSQX01018375.1_pt1 | contig 149030 bp, 128 predicted proteins | sample 654561 | NCBI WGS metagenome assembly LSQX01 (sample SAMN04489861, study PRJNA283612) | anaerobic digester metagenome | isolation source: 4 biogas reactors fed with cattle manure at either 37C or 55C with and... | place: Denmark: Kongens Lyngby | collected 2014 | reverse complement strand
GATGACTGGGGAAGAGTTTTCCAGTCGACTACCGCTTTTCGTCCTCTTGTCGAGTATATTTTAGAAAAAGAAAATCTGCCGGTTTGTGAAATTACAAACCTTACCCCCGGCACCAACGGAGTATTCAGGGTGGGAAAATATGTGATTAAAATTTTCGCCCCTTTGGAAAGCGGAATCGACCAGACCCCTGACCTTAAAACAGAACTGTTCGCCACCCGCAGGGCGAATGAAATGGGGATTTCATCGCCAAAGTTAATTGCAAACGGTTATATTGACGACAAATATCACTTTGCCTATATGATAACCGAATATATCGAGGGGGCGGAGTTTTCAAAGGCAGTTTTGAAAATGACTTCCGGCGAAAAGGTTGAAGCGGCAAAAAAGCTGCGTCATATAACCGATAAAATGAACACCCCCTGCAAGGCTTTCAATCAAATTGATGTGATTAACGATACCGGGCATTACCGCCGGTGGGAAAAATTCCCCGATAATTTCAAAACCCAACGGCTTGAATATATAAAGTCGATGGACTGTAAAAACAAAGTGTTTGTCCACGGCGACCTTTGCGGTGATAACATAATCATAACCCCCGGCGGTAATTTATATATTATCGACTTTGCCGATGCTGTCCTTGCTCCGCTTTCCTACGAACATTCCCTTGTGGCGGTTGAACTTTTCGATTTCGACAGTTGGCTTATTAAGGGCTATTTTGAAGGATATACACCAAAGGAAATTACCGGCATCTGTTTTGAAGGGCTTTTAATTCATGATTTCGGCGGTGATATAGTGGTAAACCATCTGGGAAATAATGAAGAATTTCAAAGCCTTGAAGACTTACATAAACGGCTTGAACAAAAAATACAAAATGCTTTTTTCTAAATTTTATATAAAGGATTGATTAATATGCTTACAGCTATCGCCGGAATAAACTGGGGAGACGAAGGCAAGGGGAGAATGGTTGACCTTCTTTCCGAAAACTATGACATTGTTGTCCGCTATCAGGGGGGGAACAATGCCGGCCATACGGTTATCAACGAAAGGGGGAAGTTTATTTTAAACCTCCTTCCCTCCGGCATACTGCGGGAAAACACGGTAAACGTGTTGGGACCCGGTATGGTCATCGACCTTGAGCATTTGTATAACGAGGTTGAAAAGTTAAAGTCCGCCGGCATAGCCATAACAAGGGAAAACCTAAAAATCAGCGACAAGGCCGTTATCTGTATGCCCTACCACAAGCTCCTTGACAACCTTGAGGAGGACCGGCTAGGGGAAGCAAAGTTCGGCTCCACAAGGAGAGGGATAGCCCCTGTCTATGCGGACAAATATATGAAAAAAGCCTTCAGAATGGCGGATTTGATATATTTTGACACCTTAAAGAAGAAAGTCCCCTCCGTTGTGGAATGGAAAAACCTTACGGTTGAAGGCGGTTACAGAGCAAAACCCATAGACGCGGATGAAATGATACTGTGGCTGGAAAAATACGGACTTCCCTTTTCGGACTATATAACCGACACGACCCGATATCTTGACAATGCCGTGAATGAAGGCAAGTCGGTTATGTTTGAAGCCCAGCTGGGGGCATTGCGGGATATCGATTTCGGAATTTATCCCTACACTTCCTCCTCCTCAACCCTTGCCTCCTACGCCCCCATCGGGGCGGGCATTCCCTCAAGAAAGCTGGACAATGTGATAGGCATAATGAAGGCCTATTCCAGCTGCGTGGGGGAAGGCCCCTTTGTAAGCGAACTTTTCGACAGGGAGGGAGACGCCCTCCGGGAAGCCGGAGGGGAGTACGGCGCCGCCACGGGAAGGCCCAGAAGGGTGGGGGGTTTTGACATGCCCGCCTCAAAATACGGAGTGGTTTTACAGGGGGCAAACGAAATTGCCCTTACCAAGCTGGACGTGCTTTCCTATCTGGAAAAAATTCCGGTTTGCGTCGCTTATGATATTGACGGGAAAATTTCCGACCAATTCCCCACCGGAGAAGCATTGTTCAGGGCAAAACCGGTGTATGAGTATCTCGACGGCTGGAACTGCAGCGTTTCCTCCTGCCGCAGCTTCGAGGAACTGCCTCAGAAGGCAAAGGAATATATACTTTTCATCAAGGAAAAAGTGGGATGTAATATAAAATATGTATCCGTGGGCGCAGGCCGCAACGAATACTTTGTAATGTAAAAACGGGGGTTTTTATGGAAAAGACAAGGCTTTTATACGAAGGCAAGGCAAAAAAGGTTTTCGAAACCGCTGATTTTGGATATCTGATTGTGTCCTATAAGGACGACGCCACCGCCTTTAACGGCTTGAAGAAGGGTACCATTGCCGGAAAAGGGGTAATCAACAATCAGATGACCAATTTTCTTATGGCGGAGCTGGAAAATCAGGGGATTCCCACCCACTTTGTAAAGGAGCTGTCGGAACGGGAAACCCTTGTAAAGCGGGTGAAAATAATACCCCTTGAGGTTATTGTCAGGAATATCGCCGCCGGTTCCCTTTCAAAACGGTTAGGGCTTGACGAGGGGACAGTGCTTTCAAGCCCGGTTCTGGAATACTGCTTTAAAAACGATTCCCTCGGAGACCCCATGGTAAACGATTATCACATCATGGCCATGAATATCGCCGCCAAAGAGGAACTGGACATAATGGCAGGCTATGCTTTCGGGATAAACGAATATCTTAAGCAACGCTTTGACGGCATTGGCATCACCCTGGTGGACTTTAAAATCGAATTCGGCAAAACAGGTGATGGTTCAATCGTGCTTGCCGACGAAATTTCCCCCGACACATGCCGTTTCTGGGATAAAGCAACCAATACAAAGCTTGACAAGGACCGTTTCAGACGGGACCTGGGTAACGTGGAAGATGCCTATATTGAAATAAGAAAAAGACTGATGGGTATATGAAAAGAGAAATTAACGAGGAATGCGGCGTTTTCGGCATATATTCCGCCACAAATCAGGACGTGGCGGGGGTGGTTTACACCGGTCTGTACGCCCTTCAGCACCGGGGGCAGGAGTCCTGCGGGATTGCCGTCTGCAGCGGCGGAAGGATAGGTCTTCACAAGGACGTGGGACTGGTGGGGGAGGTTTTTACCCAGAAAGCGCTGGACACCATCAATCAGGGGAAAATGGCGATAGGCCATGTCCGGTACGGCACCACCGGAAGCAATGACCGGGACAACGCCCAGCCCATACTGACCAAACATCCCGCCTGCACCATGGCTCTGGTGCATAATGGCAACCTTGTAAACGCTCTTGTTTTAAGGCGGGAGCTTGAAAGCAAGGGGGCAATCTTCAACACCACCAGCGATACCGAAATGATTTCACATATCATAGCAGGCTGCTGCATAAAATACGGGGACACCGAAAAAGCGGTGGAAAAGGCCATGGAAATTTTAGAGGGGGCTTATTCCATTATTTTAATGTTTTGCGACCGGATTATCGCCATACGGGACAAAAGGGGGTTCAGACCGTTGTGTTACGGTAAAACCCCGTCGGGGGACTATATAATCGCCTCCGAAAGCTGTGCCCTTGATTCGGTAAACGCTTATCATATAAGGGATATCCTCCCCGGGGAAATGGTGATATTCGACGAAAACGGGGTTAGGTCAAACACCACCCACTGCAACCAGTCAACCCCTTCCCCCTGTATTTTCGAATATATATACTTTGCCCGTCCCGATTCGGTTTTGGAGGGGAAATCCGTACAGCAGGCAAGAATAAACGCCGGAAAATTTTTAGCCATGGAACATCCCGTTGAGGCGGATATCGTAATAGGCGTTCCCGATTCGGGGATAGACGGGGCAATAGGCTACGCCGCCCGGTCGGGTATTCCCTATGGGATAGGATTTATAAAGAATAAATACATCGGCAGAACCTTTATCGCTCCGGTTCAGAGCGCAAGGGAGCAGATGGTAAGGATAAAGCTGAATCCCATAACCCGGACGGTTAAGGGAAAGCGGGTGGTTATGATTGACGATTCCATAGTCAGGGGTACCACCATGGCCTATATCGTAGGGCTTTTAAGGGATGCGGGGGCAATCGAGATACATGTAAGAATAACCTCACCGCCGTTTTTACACCCCTGCTATTACGGCACCGACATCGATTCGGCGGGAAAGCTGATTGCAAGCAACCACAGCATTGAGGAAATCTGTAAAATTATCGGAGCGGACAGCTTAGGGTATCTGAATAAAGATTATTTACCCTTGCTTATAAGCGATGACATTGACCACCCCATCTGCCGCGCCTGCTTTGACGGGAATTATCCCACGGCGCTGTACGGCGGGGAAAGCAAGGATAAATTCGAGTGTTAAGTATAAGGCAGAGCATTTTGCTCTGCCTTGTTTATTCCGCCGAAGCGGATTCTATTTATTACACCAACCTTATAGAAATTCCTATTTCCCGCTGTTTCCGTAGTTGGATAACACCCTTGCGGAGGGGTCGTTGACATCACAGCCTGCCCAGCTTTTGTTGGGCATCCAGAAATCCGCAACCATTTCCCCCTGACCGGGGTAATACTTTTCAAAAATCTCCCTGTATAATAGGGATTCTTTTGTAAATGGGGGCGCATGGGTGTAGCTTTTGCATTTTTCGGTAAATTCCTTATCGGTATAAAGGCTTTCGGCATATGCCTTAAGATAATCCACCATGGAATGTCCCACCGCGTCAGAAAAGGCCGCCTTTTCCCGCCAGAGAATGACATCCGGCAGCCAGTCGCCCTCAAAGGCTTTTCTTAAAAGGTACTTCCCCGTGCCGTAGGTGTTCATTTTAACTGCCGGGTCTATTCCCATGACATAATCGGCAAAGTCAAGGTCGCCGAAGGGCACCCTTGCCTCAAGGGAGTTTACCGAAATACACCGGTCGGCCCTCAGGACGTCATACATGTACAGTTCCTTAAGCCGCTTTTCCGCCTCTTTCTGAAATGCCACCGGGTCAGGGGCGAAATCTGTGTATTTGTAGCCGAACAGCTCGTCGGACACCTCCCCGGTTAAAATAACCCTAATGTCGGTGTTTTCATGTATCCATTTACAGATAAGGTACATGCCTATGCTTGCCCTTATGGTGGTTATGTCATAGGTGGCAAGGGTGTATATAACCGTTTCAAGGGAGTTTAACACGTCCTCTTTGGTTATTATAACCTCGGTATGACGGCTGCCTATATGGTCGGCAACTATTTTTGCGTACTTTAGGTCTATGGCGTCGGTGTTCATTCCCACCGAAAAGGTGGATATGGGCTTTTTAAGCAGTTTCGCCGCCACCGCGCATACAATGGAGGAATCCAGCCCCCCGGACAGCAGAAAGCCCAGGGGGACGTCCGAATCAAGCCGCTTTTCTATACCCGAAATAAGCTTTTCCCTTATGTTATTACAGATATCATCCGTATTCCCGAAATGCCATCCGGAAGGTCTGCTTATATCCCGGTATTGATGAAAAACGCCGTTTACGCAGTAGTGGCCGGGGGGAAAGGGGATTACTTTTTTACACAGCTCAATAAGGTTCTTGGCTTCGCTGGCATAGGCAATCCCCCCGTCGTCAAGATAGCCGTAAAACAAAGGGCGGATCCCGACGGGGTCCCTCGCGGCAATAACCCGGTTGTTTTCGGTGTCGGCGATTATAAGGGCATATTCGGCATCAAGCAGGGTAAACATATTCGTTCCGTATTTTTCATACAGGGGCAACAGTACCTCGCAGTCGGAATCGCTTTTAAAGGAATATTCGCCATCAAGCAATTCCCTTATTTTGCGGAACCCGTAGATTTCCCCGTTGCAGACAAGATATTTGCCATTCAATTCAAAGGGCTGCATTCCCTCCGGGGTAAGCCCCATTATGGCAAGCCGCTGAAAGCCTAATATAAAATCCTTACCGCTTATTACTTCGGTATCGTCGGGACCCCTTGACTTTGTCCTTTCGAGAAAGGGCAGAAATTCCTGTGTTGTTATGCCGCTTTGGAAAACTCCCATTATAGTGCACATAATTTTTCCTTTTTGCCTACCTTACGCCGAACAGAAGCTGACCGTAGGCGGGGAAAGGCCAGTATTTGTCGGCGGTCAGGGTTTCGGCCTCGTCCGCCACCTCCCGCAGTATCTGCATTGCGGGGATAACCTCGTCCCGGTAGGCAGCAGACAGGGATACCACATTGGCATTGCCCTTTGCGTAGATAAGCTTTTTTTCAAGTTCTTCGGTTCTTATATCAATAAGCTCGGTAAGTTTGGAAAGGCGTCCGATAAGCTTTTCTTCAAAGGCGCAGGAGGCAGCCGGGCAGGCGGCCTTTTTGGAAAGTGCCGTTTCGGAAAGATCCTTTACATAACCGCTTACCGCCGGCAGGATATCCTTCCTTGCCATATCTATCATTGTCAGAGCCTCGATGTTTACGGTCTTGCAGTAGTTGTCAAGCATAATATCGCACCGGGAATGGAGTTCCTCCACCGAGTAAACCTTATGCTTTGTCAGAAGGGACACGTTCTTTTCACAGACCAGCCGGGGCATACAGTCGGGGGTGGTCTTGAAGTTGAAAAGCCCCCGTACCTTGGTGGCTTCTTCGATCCATTTTTCGTCGTAGCCGTTGCCGTTGAAGATTATCCGCTTGTGATTCTTAATGGTTTCCCTTATCAGCTTCTGGAGTTCCCCGTTGAAGTCCTCCGCCCCTTCCAGCCTGTCGGCATACTGACACAAGGATTCCGCCACCGCCGCATTCAGCATGATGTTGGCGCAGGCGATGGAGTTGGAGGAACCAAGCATACGGAACTCAAACTTGTTCCCCGTAAAGGCGAAGGGGGAGGTCCGGTTGCGGTCGGTGGTGTCTTTGGGGAGACGGGGGAGGACGTGGACGCCCAGGCGAAGGAGGGTTTTTTCGGCGGCGTTGTAGGGTTTATCCTTTTCAAGGGCTTCAAGGATTTCGGTTAGCTCGTCGCCTAAAAATACCGAAACCACGGCAGGGGGAGCTTCGTTTGCCCCCAGACGGTGGTCGTTTCCGGCGGTGGCCACCGACAGCCTCAGTAAGTCCTGATAATCGTCAACCGCCTGGATTACGGCGGATAAAAACAGCAGAAATCTGGCATTCTGGTAGGGGGTGTCCCCGGGGGAAAGCAGATTTATCCCCGTATCGGTTTCAAGGGACCAGTTGTTGTGTTTACCCGAACCGTTTACCCCGGCAAAAGGCTTTTCGTGAAGCAGACAGACAAGGCCGTGCTTTTTCGCCACTCTTTGAAGCATTTCCATGGTTAGCTGGTTGTGGTCGGTGGCGATGTTCAGGGTGGTGTAAATCGGGGCAAGCTCGTGCTGGGCGGGGGAAACTTCGTTGTGTTCGGTCTTGGCAAGAATGCCTAATTTCCACAGCTCCTCGTTCAGCTCCTCCATAAAGGCGGCAACCTTGGGTTTTATGGAGCCGAAATAATGGTCCTCCATCTCCTGCCCCTTGGGGGACTTGGCACCGAAAAGGGTGCGCCCGGTGTAGATTAAGTCCTTTCTTTTATCATACATTTCCTTATCGATAAGGAAGTATTCCTGTTCGGGGCCCACACAGGGGCGGACGCATTTCACGTCGTTTTTACCGAACAGCTTCATTATCCGCATTGCCTGTTTATTCAACGCTTCCATTGACCTTAACAGAGGGGTTTTCTTGTCAAGGGCGTGACCGGAATAGGAACAGAAGGCGGTGGGTATGCAGAGGGTGTTTCCCTTTATGAAGGCATAGGAGGTGGGGTCCCATGCCGTATAGCCCCTTGCCTCGAAGGTGGCGCGAAGCCCTCCGGAAGGAAAGCTGGAGGCGTCCGGTTCCCCCTGAACCAGGGATTTACCCGAAAACTCCATGATTATCCGCCCGTCGGAGGTGGGGGAAATAAAAGAGTCATGCTTTTCGGCGGTAATCCCCGTCATGGGCTGGAACCAGTGGGTGTAGTGGGTCGCTCCTTTTTCCACCGCCCAGTTCTTCATGGCGTTTGCCACCACGTTGGCGACGCTTATATCAAGGCGTTTCCCTTCCTTAATCGTACTTAACAGGGCATCATAGGTGTCCTTGGGAAGCCTCTGGCGCATAACCGCATCGTTAAACACACTGCTTGCAAAAATTTCGGGAACGTTTGTCATAATAATTCCTCCGATTAATAAATAAAAAGAGGCAAAGGCGCCGTCTTTGGCGCCTTTGCCTTTGATGGCGTAATTATACACGCCTTGATTTTACTTGTCAAGAGCTTTGTAAAAAATTTTTTAGCCTCTTTTTACAGTTTGGTATTTTCTACATTTTTTCTGCTTGAATGCATAACGGTTTTAATCAAAATGCAAGAAGATAAAAGAAATTATGCAAATTTCATTAAATACTCTTGACAAAATCAAAGGGCGTAAATATAATGTAGCAAACGGGCAATGATGTCCGGTTTCCAAGGGAGGAAGCCGGACATTTTTTTATTTCTAACGTAAGGAGATTAAGTTATGCTTAAAGAGGGTCAGATACGCATACCCTCGGGTTGCGCCATTTCCGGAATTTTCGCTAAGGACGGGAGGAACATTTCCGGCGAGGTGATTGTAAATTCCATGATTCCCATGCACGAACGTTCCAACGGTCTTGGCGGGGGCTTTGCCGGCTATGGTATTTATCCCCAGTATAAAGAGCTGTATGCTTTTCATATATTTTACAACAGCCAGAACTCAAGGGAAGAATGCGAAAAATATTTGAATTATAAATTCGAAATAGCCAATATGTCGAAGATTCCCGTCCGCCCCTGCAATACAATAAAGGATCCCCCCCTTATCTGGCGGTATTTCCTAACCCCCGACCATAATCTGCTGAACGGTTCCCTTCTTGACGAAAAGGAATATGTCTTCAGGGCGGTTATGGAAATAAACACCAAGATTGACGGAACTTATGTATTTTCATCCGGAAAAAACATGGGGGTCTTCAAAGCGGTGGGTTTTCCCGAGGATGTGGGCTTTTTCTACCGTCTTGAGGAATACGAAGGCTACTCCTGGACCGCCCACGGGAGATATCCCACCAACACCCCCGGCTGGTGGGGGGGAGCCCATCCTTTTGCCCTGCTTGAATATTCGGTGGTGCATAACGGGGAAATTTCCTCCTATGACGCAAACCGACGGTTTATGGAGATGTTCGGCTACAAATGCACCCTTCTAACCGATACCGAGGTTATAACCTACATTATAGATTATCTTATAAGAAAATGCGGTCTGACCCTTGAAGAGACGGCAAGCGTAATAGCCTCCCCCTTCTGGTCAACCATTGCCAAAAAGGATGAGGAGGAGCAAAACCGTCTTACATTCTTAAGGTCGAATTTTTCAAGTCTGCTTATTACAGGCCCTTTTTCGATCCTTCTGGGATTCGAAGGGGGGGTTATGGCTCTGAATGACCGGCTTAAACTGAGGTCAATGGTGGTTGCCGAAAAGGGAAATATGTTTTATGCGGCAAGCGAGGAATGCGCCATCAGGCAGATGGCACCGGATGTTGACAGAATCTGGGCCCCCATGGGGGGACAGCCGGTGATTGCAAGGCTTGAAAAGCAAAAAGGAGAATAATATGGCATTGAATTACAATCTACCGATATTTGATATAATCAGGGACAATACCCGCTGCATAAGCTGCCGGGTCTGTGAAAGGCAGTGCGCCAACGAGGTCCACAGCTTTGACGAAAAACATAAAGTCATGGTTGCCGACGAATCGAAATGCGTAAACTGCCAGCGGTGCGTTACCCTCTGCCCCACCCGGGCTTTAAAGATTCACGAAAGCTACAATGAGTTCCGTAAAAACCACAACTGGCAGGAATCTTCTCTTCGGGAGATATTCAAGCAGGCGGAAACCGCCGCCGTACTTCTTTCTTCAATGGGAAACCCCGAACCTCTGCCGGTTTACTGGGACAAGATTCTGCTTAACGCCTCCCAGGTAACCAACCCCTCCATCGACCCCCTGCGGGAACCTATGGAAACCAAGGTGTTTTTGGGGAAAAAGACAAATGAGATAAAGCGGGGTCAGAACGGGGAAATTATCACCGAAAACACCCCCCAGCTGATGCTTTCCCTGCCGGTTATGTTTTCGGCTATGAGCTACGGGTCTATAAGCTCCAATGCCCACGAATGTCTTGCCCGGGCGGCAACCGAACTGGGCACCTACTACAACACCGGCGAGGGAGGACTTCACAGGGATTTTTACAGATACGGCAAAAACACCATAGTTCAGGTGGCTTCCGGAAGATTCGGCGTCCATAAGGCCTACCTTGAAGCGGGGGCGGCCGTTGAAATAAAAATGGGACAGGGGGCAAAGCCGGGAATCGGCGGTCATCTACCGGGGGCGAAAATCACCGACGCGGTGTCCCAGACCCGTATGATACCAAAGGGCACCGACGCCATTTCCCCCGCGCCCCACCACGATATTTATTCGATAGAGGACCTAAGGCAGCTGGTTTGCTCGCTGAAGGAAGCAACAGAATATAAAAAGCCGGTAATCGTCAAGGTGGCGGCGGTACATAACATAGCCGCCATAGCGTCCGGCATAGCCCGAAGCGGGGCGGATATTATCGCCATCGACGGCTTTCGGGGGGGAACGGGGGCAGCCCCCACCCGCACCCGGGACAATGTGGGGATTCCCATCGAGCTTGCCCTTGCCAGCGTTGACACAAGGCTGAGGGAGGAAGGCATAAGAAACAATGTTTCCCTGGTGGTGGGGGGGAGTATCAGAAACGCTGCCGATGTGGTGAAGGCGGTGGCGCTGGGCGCCGACGCCTGCTATATCGCCACCGCGGCTTTGATTGCTTTGGGCTGTCATCTCTGCCGCAACTGTCATTCCGGCCGCTGCAACTGGGGGATCGCCACCCAGGAGCCTGCGCTTGTAAAGCGGCTTAATCCCGAAATCGGCTTTAAGCGGCTGGTAAATCTTATGACCGCATGGGAGCATGAAATAAAGGAACTTATGGGGGGAATGGGGATAAACTCCGTCGAGGCCCTCAAGGGAAACCGCCTTATGCTTAGGGGCGTGGGGCTGAACGAAAAAGAGCTTTCCGTGTTGGGCATAAAACATGCGGGGGAATAGTATGAAACGGATATTTATAAATAAAAAATGGTGCTTAGGCTGTCATCTCTGCGAATTCAACTGCGCTTTTGCGAATTCGGGGGAAAAGACAATGGTTTCCGCCCTTAAGGATAAACCCGTCAGGCCGCGGATAAGGATTGAGGAGTCCACCGATAATCCCTTTGCCTTTTCCTGCCGGCACTGCAAGGAGCCCCTTTGCGTAAAAAGCTGTGTGTCGGGGGCGTTGCATAAGGAGGGCGGGGTTGTAAGAATCGATTACGACAAATGCATAGCCTGCTTTACCTGCATAACCGTCTGCCCCTACGGGGCAATAACCAAGGACGAGGACGGCATAATGCGGAAATGCGAGCTTTGTATCGGCACGACCAAGGGGGAACCCTACTGTGTTGCGGGGTGTCCCAACGGAGCCATTGTGTTTGAGGAGAGGGAATGATATGAACTACGTGATTATAGGCAACGGTCATGCCGCCATTGGGGTTGTTGAGGGAATACGCACTCTTGACAAGGACCTGAGCAATAAAATAACAATAATATCGGCTGAAAAGCACCATATTTATTCCCGCCCCCTTATTTCCTATTTTCTTCAGGGAAAGACTGATCTGGAAAAAATAAAATACCGTCCCGATGATTTCTATGACAAAAACGGGTGCCGTCTTCTGGCGGGGAAAACGGCGGTAAAAATAAACAGGGAAAACAAAACCGTAATCCTTGAGGACAACGGCGAAGTGCCTTACGACAGGCTTTGTGTCTGTACCGGCTCAAGACCCTTTGTCCCCCCCTTTAACGGGCTGGAAACGGTTAAAACGAAGTTTTCCTTTATGTCCCTAGACGATGCGATTTTTCTTGATAAGGCAATAACAAAATCTTCCCGGGTCTTTATCTTAGGGGCGGGGCTTATAGGACTGAAATGCGCCGAAGGGCTGTACGGCAGGGTTTCCTCAATCACGGTTGCGGATTTAAGCCCGCTGGTGCTGTCTTCGATACTTGAGGAAAACACTTCTAAAAAGGTGCGGAAGCATCTGGAAGGCAAGGGGATAAACTTCATATTAGGCGATACGGTGGATTTATTTGAGGAAAACGCCGCCGTAATGAAGAGCAATTTAAGGGTGGAGTTTGACGTTCTTGTCCTTGCGGTGGGGGTACGACCGAATACGCATTTGATTTCCGAATGCGGCGGAAAGGTAAACCGGGGGATTTTAACCGACAACCGGATGTTTACCGGTGTCGAAGACATCTACGCTGCCGGCGACTGTACCGAATCCTTTGATATAAGCTACGGCCAGTCGCGTATCCTTGCTCTTTTGCCCAACGCCTATATGCAGGGCGAGGTGGCGGGAATCAACATGACGGGGGGGAACGCCGGCTTTGAAAACGCCCTTCCCGTGAACGCCATCGGACTCCTCGGTCTTGAGATTTCCACCGCCGGAGCCTATCTCGGTGAGGTTACGGAATATGAAGCGGACGGAATATACCGCAGGTTTTATATAAGCGATAACCTGTTAAAGGGGTTTATAATAATCGGAAAACCTACAAGAACCGGGATATATACCTATCTTATAAGAAATAAAATCCCCCTTGACAGCGTGGATTTTGAAGCATTAATCAAAAATCCCTGCCTGAATGCCTTAGGGGAAAATCATTTCAAATGCCTTGAAAGCGTGGTTTGAAGTTATGCAATACAGGATAAACGCCGGTAATATGGACTACCGGGAACTAAACAACCTTGTGAGATCCTATGAAGGGGATATTGAAATAACAGACTGCCTGGGTCAGCGTTATATCGGCGCAGGACTCGGAAACCGGAATATTACAATAAACGGCGTGGCGGGGAATGCGGTGGGGGCTTATCTTGACGGGGCGGTTATAAATATAAACGGCAACGCCCAGGACGCCGCCGGCGACACCATGAATGCCGGAAAAATAATAATCCACGGCAGCGTAGGGGACGCCGTGGGCTACGCCATGCGGGGCGGGGAAATTTACGTTAAGGGTAATGCCGGCTACCGTTCGGGGATTCATATGAAGGCCTTTAAGGAAAACTTCCCTATCGTTGTGATTGGCGGTTCCTGCGGCAGTTTTTTGGGGGAATATCAGGCAGGGGGGCTTATAATAGTCCTCGGAATCGGATGTCAAGAGGAAAGGGCCATCGGCAATTTCCCCGGTACGGGTATGCACGGGGGAATGATAGTTTTAAGGGGAAATTATGAAGGCCTTGACCTTCCTCCCCAGGTGGTCTTAAGCCGGGTGACGGAGGAGGAAATGAAAACGATTTCGGTATATATTAAAAACTACTGCGATTACTTCAATACCGACCTTGAAAATCTTATTTCGGGGGAATACTGGAAGCTCACCCCCAACTCGTCAAACCCCTATAAGCAGCTTTATGTCCAGAACTGAATTTCGATAATATCGGCCACGATATTATATACTCCTTACGCAAGGGCGGGACGAATGGGAAACCCATCGTCCCGCTTTCATATTATAAAAAAGCAAACAAAGGCAGCCTTAATTTTTACAAAATGACAAGTTGTTTCGCAATATTCGTAAAAAATTTATAAAAAATGATGACAAAATGACTTTTGTATGATATAATGAACGCATACTTATTCGTAAAATGCGTTTTTTATTTTATATGCCATCCGGAGGGCGGTTCAATGCCGAAGGAATATCCCGTAAAACCAGATCTGACCGGCGTTGTTTACGGCAGAAACGCCGTCAGCGAGCTTTTAAAAAGCAACCGTCCCATAGATAAAATATTGGTTAAAAAAGACTCAAAGGAATCCCCCCTTTCGGTTATAGTTTCAAAGGCCATTTCCCTCGGCATCCCCGTTGTGGAAGCCGACAAAAGAAAGCTTGACGACTATTCGCCAAACCATCAGGGGGTTGTTGCCCTTGTTCCCGAAAGGGAATATGCTTCCCTTGAGGATATATTCGCTTTAGCGGAAAGCAGGGGGGAAAAGCCCTTTATAGTCATTCTTGACCATATAAACGACCCCCATAATTTAGGGGCTGTCATACGTTCGGCGGAATGCGCAGGCGTCCACGGGGTTATTATACCCAAACGGAACGCCGCCACATTGAACGCCACCGCCTCCAAAGCCGCCGCCGGGGCGGACGCTCATATCCCTGTATGTAAGGTTTCAAACATTACCTTTGCAGTCGAAGAGCTTAAACAGCGGGGGGTTTGGATTTATTCCGCCGAAGCGGGAAACACCAGCATATATGACACCGACTTAACCGGTCCCGTTGCCGTGGTCCTCGGCAGCGAAGGAGAAGGGGTAAGCCGGCTTGTCCGTGAAAAAAGCGACTTTATCATATCTATCCCCATGTACGGAAAGCTTAACTCCCTGAATGTATCGTCCGCCGCCGCGATTATTCTGTTTGAGGCGGCAAAACAGAGAAAGTGCTGACTGGAGTGCAGGGCAGATTATGCAAAAACCCAAGTTTAATATTACCGATATATTGAATAAAGCCGTTGAAGCCAACGAAACCCAGCGGAAGGCGGAATATCCGGCTAAAGATACCGTTCCGGAGGAAAAGCCCCAAAGGACGGAAAGTTCCGCTGACGTGAAAAAGCCGCCGGAAAAGTCTTCAAAGGTAAAGCCCGAAACCGACGAGATAATAAAAAAGTATTCCCAGAAATCAAAAGTCAATATCGACGATAAAACCTCCTCCGACGCCCTTCGGGAAATGCTGAATTCCCAGATGTCCAACGACAGGGAACTTTTTAATTATTACCGGAATTTCGAAAACCGCAAAAAGTCCAAAAGGGTTGAGGAACTGTACAAGCTTATAAATTCCGCCACCCAGTCGGATTTGGAGGAACGGGAGGAAATCACAAAGATAAGCGGTATTTCCCCTTCAGTCCCCGTCCCCCATTTCACCGACCCCGATAAAAACGAAAATATACGGAAAGAAAAAAACAAACAGCAGAAACTGTACGATTTCGGGGAAACCCAGGTTTTTGATAAGGACGACGCCCAAGCCGATAAGGGAAAGGCGGAGTATGACGAGGATTACGAAGTCCTTTCGAAAAAAATCGAAAGCGGGGAAATTTCCTTTACCGAGGAAACCGACGACAAGCAGATTGCCTTAGTAAACGAGGAGCCGGCGGTGGAAAAGCCCAAGCCCTCCATGGACACCAAGGACATTAATTTACGCCTTCTGTTCGATATGCTTGACAAGGAAACCCCCGTCCCCGATGAGCTTATAGAAGAAAACAAAAAGGCAACCGCAAAGGTTAAAAAATCCAAGAAGAAGGAAAAGGAAGAGCAAACGGTACCGGCATACGAGTATGTGAGCCGGGGGCAGAACAGCGAAATTCAGGAACTGCTTACAAGGGCGATAAGGTCATCCCTCATAAAGCTGATTTTGGCCCTGGTTTGGTGCTTAGGGATTCTTTACATGGAGCTTGCCGACGTAACCAGTGTCTATGACTTCTTCTATAATCTTAACCCTTCGGAAAGGACCATTCTGTTTTATCCCCTGGTTGACCTTCAGCTTTTGTTTTTCCTTGCCATTACCCTCTTTGACGGGCTTATTAAGGGAGCGAAGGGTTTGTTTTCGGGCAAGCCCAACGCCGAATCGATATTTTTCATTTCCTTCATCGCTTCCACAATCCACTGTATCCTCACCATCTTCCTTGACTGGGAAATTTCAAAGGGATTGTACTGCCTCCCCTGCGGGGTTTTAGGTGTGGTATATGCCCTTATCAAATACCTCCAGTGCCGGAAGGACTACCACTGCTTTAAGGTTTTGGCTTCCACAAGGAGCAAGTACGTTGCCGAAAAGCTTACCGGCAACACCAAGGAAGCCGAGGAATTTTATAAATACCTCTTTGACGATTCGGAAATCTACACCACCAAAAAAACCGACTTTGTCGACGGCTTTTTCCGCAGGCTTAACACAAGGCCGGAAAGCGAATCCATAAACGGGTTTATCATAGCCCTTTCCCTAATCGTGGCGGCGGTGCTGTTCGGACTTACCATGTACAAGAGTTCCGGCTTTTATGATGCCTTCACCATGTTCACCCAGACCCTTGCCTTTGCGCTGCCCTTTTCTTCCTTCCTTATCATTTCCCTGCCGGTTATCGCGGCAAACCGGATAGGCAGAAAGAACGGGTCTGCTTTTATCGGCAATGCGGTGGGGGAGGAATACGCCGACGCTTCGGTCATATCCTTTTCCGACACCGAGGTTTATCCTTCAAATCTGGTTAAGATAACTTCAATTAAGGTATACGGGGAAAACCGCATAGACAAGATAATCCATGACCTTGCCAACGTATTTTCCTTTGTGGGCGGCCCCCTAAAGGCGGTAACCGCCGGAATGATTGCCGGGGAGGTTCCCGTCCCCGAAAACCCGAAGCTTATCGAATCCGCCTCCGACGGCATATGCGTGGTTATTGACGGAAGGGAAATGTTTTTGGGAAAAAGGAACTACCTCCGCCGTTACCGGTTCGAGGCCCCCTATGACGATTCCGATGCCGTCTTTGAAAAGCGAAACGGCTCGATAATGTATGTTACCTTAAACGATACCCTTACCGCCAAGGTTTATATAAAATACACCCTTAACCCCCAGTTCAATTCCCTGTTAAGGGATCTGTACAAAGCGGGAATGTGCGTGGGAATTAAAACAACCGACCCGAATATCACCAATTCCCTTATAGAACAGTCGGTAAAATACAAGAAAACCCCGATTTCAATACTAAAAGTGGGGGATGTGGCGGATGTGGAGGCGGAAAACGAAAAGACCGATTCGGGAATTGTGGTAAACGCCTCGTTACATACCTTCCTTAAAATGTTTATCGTCTGCGACAAAATCCGCCATGTCACCAAGGCAAACGGGATTATCAATCTGTTAAGCCTTGCGATCGCCTTCTTTGTGGTCTATTTTCTTGCCTTTACCGGACAGCTGTTGGGCTTGCCCTCCTGGTATCCGGTGCTGTTCCAGCTTATCTGGCTTGTCCCCGTTTCCATTGTTTCCTTCCTGCTGTAGTATTTTTAGATGATTTGCACAAATCGGACAGCAATAATTTTATAAAACGGTAACGTCAAAATCACTAATTTATACTTGATAAATTTTTCAGAATAACTTATAATAGTTTGATTACGCATTTCCTAACCTTTTACGGGTTAAAAATATTTTCTATACTAATATGATAACAAGGAGAAAACTACATGGCAAAATTCCAATCCAGCCAGATTAGAAACATCTGCCTTCTCGGCCACGGGGGTGACGGCAAAACTTCCCTGACCGAGGCAATGCTATATCTTGCGAAGGCGACCGACCGTTTGGGAAAGACATCAGACGGCAATACGGTTTCCGACTTTGACCCGGAGGAAATTTCCCGCGGCATTTCAATTTCCACCTCCCTTTCCAATTTCGTATGGAACGGTAAAAAAATAAATATACTCGACACACCGGGATATCTTGACTTTGTCGGCGAAATAAAGCAGGCAATTTCGGTCACCGATTCCTGCATTTTCGTGGTTGACGCCAAGTCCGGTCTTAAGGTGGGTACCGAACTCTGCTGGGAATATGCGGGGAACCTCCCCAAAGCGGTTTTCGTAAACAAGATCGACGACGAAAACGCCCATTTTGAAAATGTATTCAACAGCCTGAGGGAAACCTTCGGTTCTTCGGTCTGCCCGGTATTCGTACCCTTTGGCGAAGGAACCCCCGACATGGGATTTTACAACCTGCTTACCGAAAAGGCATATAAATTTGATAAAGCCGGCAAGGCAAGCGAATGCGAGCTTCCCGGCAAATTTGCCGACAAGATGGAGGAATTCAAGCAGATAATAAGCGAATCCCTTGCCGAAACCTCCGAAGACCTTATGGAAAAATTCTTTGCCGAAGAGCCCTTCACCCATGAGGAAATGATCGACGCCCTTAACAAAGGCCTTTACACCGGTACCATAGCCCCGGTGTTTGCCGGCTCCGCCACCAGCCTTGCGGGGGTTTCCTCCCTTATGGATATGATAGCTTCCTCCTTCGTGTCCCCCGTGGACAGGGAAAAACACACGGCAATAGACGATTCGGGTAACGCTACCGAAATCACCCTCGCCGAAAGCGGGGAAACCGCCCTGTTCGTGTTCAAGACGGCGGTTGACAACTTCGGCAAGAAGTCCTTTTTCAAGGTCATGAACGGCACACTTAAAAAGGATGTTATTCTCCTTAACAAAACTTCGGGACAGTCGGAAAAAATCGCCCGTATATTAACCTGCGTGGGTAAAAAGGAAACCGAAACCGATGAACTGGCATACGGCGACATGGGCTACACAGTAAAGCTGGTAAACACCAACACCTGCGCCACCCTTGCTTCCAACGGATTTACCTATAGATTCCCCGAAATAAATTATCCCGTTCCCTATCTCTGCATGGCGATGGTACCCAAAGCCAAGGGCGATGAGGACAAGATTTCCTCCGGTATCGCCAAGCTTATGGAAGAAGACCGCACCATTAAGTACGAAAACAGTATGGAAACCAAGCAGATTTGTCTTTACGGCTTAGGGGAAGCCCATCTTTCGGTGATTACCTCAAGGCTTAAAAGCCGTTTCGGCGCTTCCGTGGACCTGGAAACACCCAAGGTGGCATACAGGGAAACCATAAAGAAAAAGAGCTCGGTTGAAGCCAAGCATAAAAAGCAGACCGGCGGTCACGGCCAGTACGGTCACGTCAAGATTGAATTTTCACCCGGCGAAAAAGAGGAACTGGAATTCACCGAAACCGTATTCGGCGGAGCCGTTCCCAGAAACTACTTCCCTGCGGTGGAAAAGGGACTTCAGGAATCCATGGCAAAGGGTATCCTTGCGGGATATCCGGTTATCAGGATAAAGGCAAACCTTTTCGACGGTTCCTATCATCCCGTTGACTCGTCGGAAATGGCCTTTAAGCTTGCCGCCAACATGGCCTTCAAGGAGGGCATGAAGCAGTGCAACCCCGTATTGCTGGAACCCATCGGAAGCCTTAAGGTGCTTATTCCCACCTCCATGTCCGGCGACATTATGGGGGACCTTAACAAACGCCGCGGCAGAATAATGGGTATGAACGAAGCCGACAAGAAGGGCTACACCGTCATCGAAGCGGAAGTGCCCATGGCCGAAATGCTTACCTATGCCATCCAGCTCAGGGCAATGACCCAGGGACGGGGGAGCTACACCTTTGAATTCACCCGCTATGAGGAAACCCCCTCCGAAGTTGCCGCAAAGGTTATAGAAACCGCCAAGAAGAACGCCGAGGAAGAATAAGACGTTTTATACAATTTAATATATATCCTGTCTAACCCAATCAAAGCGAGGTATAATTATGAAAGTTAGTTTTATATGCAAGGCGATGCTGCTGACACTTTCCTTAGCGTTGGTGTTCGTCCTTATCGCCTGTGCTCCCCAGGGTTCGTTCAGCGACGATCTGCTAAACTCAATCTATGATATCAACAATTCCAGCGAAATCGTTAACGAATCCTCCGATGAAGACATATCGGTTCCCGAAGGCAAGGCGACCCCGCCCGTTATAACCAATGTGTTCAACGTCACCCCCACTCAGGTTATTATCACCGGCAACTGCGACGAAGGCTGCAGCGTAACCATAACCGACGGGGAAAAGGACGTAACGGTTAAGTCGATAGAGGGTTATTTCGTTGCGGAATTCTACATCTCGTCAAGCGCTGCTTTTACCATACTGTCTGCCACCGCCGAATCGGAAGAACTTGAAAAGAGCGCCATAACCTCCTTCCGCGCCGATTACAACTCCACCGCCATGAAGCGGATCGACGGTTATGGAGTGACAATGGGGAAGGATTCTCAATTCTACTATGACACCGAGCTTTCATATTATGTGGGAAAAGGCACCCTCCTTACCCAGACCCAGATAAAAAATTTCAAGGACTTTGTGAATTCAAGGGTTACCGCCTATGAAAAGCGGGCAGGAACAAACCCGGTTAATCTGGTGTATGTGCTTGTACCCAACCGTATAACCATTTATCCCGAACTGATAGCGGAGGGAACAAACAAGGAAACCTATAAAACCCGTTATGAACAGGTTGCCGAAGCCCTTGCCGAAACCAAGGCCGTAGTCATAGACATGACCGACATCTTTAAAGATGCCAAGGAAAAGGGAGAAAAGATTTACTACAACACCGACAACCATCTTACCGAATACGGCGGATACCTCGTTTATGAAGCCATCTGCGATTATATGGCCGTCAGATTCCCGGAAGCGGCGGCAAAAAGCCTGGAAAACGACTTCACCTCCTCCACCCGCTTGTTAAAGGGAGGCAACGCCGCAAGACATTTGGGGCTTGACGTAAATGTGGTTAAGGAAACCTCAACCCTTTACACCCCCACTTTCAGGCTGAATATAGGCAGAGAGGACCCGGGTATAACCACTCCCAGCGGACAAATAAAGGACTTTACCAAATATGCCGGCGCCGATTCAATGATGCTTGCCACCGGCAAGGAATCATTGGCTGCCCGTCTGCTGTTTGCCACCAACCGTCCCAGCCTCCCCTGCGCTCTGGTTTACCGGGACGATTATGCGGTTAATTTTTCGGACATCCTTGCCGAAAGGTTCAACCGGGTGCTGTTGGCTGAATCAGGAGATTTTACAATCAACATGACCGACGCCCAGCGTTATTACGGCAAAAACCTTGAAACCGGTATCGACAAAACCGCAGTCGACTATATCTTTATGATAGTCAGCGAATCCAATCTCGGTTTGATTTTAGGTTCATAAATACAATAAAATTGAAAACCCCGCTTCGGCGGGGTTTTCGGTTTTTATGGGGTTTTGTCCGGGGGATTATATAAGGAGGCAATTCGGAGTTTAGGAAACCGATTTCAAACACGGTTTCTTTGCTTTACATAATCAGTTGGGTGGGTTAAGCCCTAAAATGTCGAAACGCTTTTGCTTTTGGAATATTTTGTCGAAATCTACAGTATTATGACTACCATTTATTCCTTTTTATGGCATTTTTCTATTGCATTTTATAAAATGTTGTGGTAAAATGTGGTTAAATCAAATAGGGAAGGGTAAGGATATGGATAACAATCAAACAAAAGCAAAAGTAGTTTTAGTGGATTCATCAAGCGAATTTCGCGCCCAATGCGCGTCGCAGCTTCGCAAACACGGTATTGAAATCGTGGGGGAAGCCAGCGAAAAGAACGAAGCCTTTGCAAAGATTGCAAGATTTAAACCCCAGGTGGTGATATCCGAGCTGTACATAGGCAAGTCCGACGGCGTCCAGCTTATAAGAAACTGTAAGAAACAGCTCGGCGACGCATTCCCCGCCTTTATTATGCTTGCTTCCTTCAACAACCAGAACCTCTTTGAGGAATGTGTGGAAGCAGGAGCGGCTTACTGCATGATCAAACCTCTTGATTTCACCTTTCTTGCCGAAAGGGTTATAAGATTGGCGGAAAAGGGTAAACGGCGGGGTATGGCAAGCCTGCCGGGGGACTTCGACCTTGAAAGTCAGGTGACCAAAATCATTCATCAGATAGGGGTTCCCGCCCATATAAAAGGGTATCAGTACCTACGCACGGCGATTATAATGGCCATAAACGATACAGATATAATAAATTCCGTAACAAAAGTGTTATATCCCACGGTGGCGAAGCAGTATTCCACCACCTCCTCAAGGGTCGAACGGGCGATACGCCATGCCATCGAGGTGGCCTGGGACAGGGGGGACCTGGATGTGCTTAATTCCTTCTTCGGCTACACCGTCCAGAATTCCAGGGGAAAGCCCACCAACAGCGAATTCATCGCTATGATAGCCGACAACTTACGTCTGAAAAATAAAGCCCTGACGGTTTAAAATATACGAAAAAACGATTTTACATAATATGAAAAGCAGTTAAACGCCCCGGTTTTTACGGGGCGTTTTAATATTGGAAATTTATTGACAATCGGCTTTCAATATGATAGTATGACACAAAAGGTAAGAGAGATTTTTTGAGGTGTATTTATGAAATCAAAACAGTTCTGCTTTTCGGTTATTCCCGCCGTCAGGGTATCGGCAAAGGTAAAGCCCGAAATACGAATTTATTCCGAAACCGCCGACAGGGTAAGAATCGACATACGCAAGGGGGGACAAAGCCTTAAAAAGTATATTTTCGCTCTTGAAAAAGGTATAGTCAGGTTGGTATTTATCGATCTTTCCTTTACAATCGGCGATATAAGCCTTGATTTTTCCTTCCTTTCCGGGGAGGACGTGGTTTATAGGGAAAATTATGCCTATCAGGTCGTTGACACCTCACTGCCCTCCACCACCCTGATGGACGGCTGCTGGGTTTCCATATACCATTGGAGTGAGGACGAGGCAAGGTATTTCAACAAAGCCCTTAAACAGATGAAGGATGAGGATTTCAAAGACCATATAAGAGCGATGAAGCCTTTGGGAATAAACGGGATTATCATCCAGAGCGTGTTCGACAACAACGCCTATGCAAACTGCCATGATATGAAACACACCGGCTATACCGGCAAATCCTTTTATCCCTCAAAACTTTATCCGGGACGGATAGAGCTTTCGGCCTACAATCCGGTGGAAGCGATACTTTCCGCCGCCGACGAATGCGATATGCATGTTTTCGTCGGGGTGGGACTGTATGCCTGGTTTGACTTTTCCCCGGAATCCCTCCAATGGCACAAGGAGGTTGCTTTTGAACTTTACGAAATGTACGGTCATCATAAATCCTTTTACGGCTGGTACGTGTCCGAGGAAATTTTCGGCGCCCTTTATGCCGAATGGGACAAAGTGCCTTATGAAAAGTATAAGGATATCGCCGTGTTTTTCAAGGAATTCAAGGCATATGTCAAAACCCTTGCACCCACAAAGCCGGTTGCCCTTGCCCCCAACAACATCAATTTTACCAATTATGAAAGGGAATGGCAGACCATACTGCCCAACATCGACGTGCTTATACCCTTTGCCTTTGCCCGGGACCTGCAGAATCTGAACGTCACCGACATAAAACGCATTTGCGAGGAATGCGGTGCTCATATGTGGGTGGATATAGAGGTTTTCCAGAACCCCTTCCCCGACGGGCTTATTCCCAAGGATATAGACGAGCTTATAAATGAAATAAGGATATACGACGATGTGGAGCAGATATACGGCTATCAGTTTACCGGAATGCTCAATCCCCCCGATTCCCCCTTTGATTTGGGCGGCGAACCCGCAAAACAGCTTTATGTGAAATACAAAAAGTATTACGACGACTTTATGAAAAAGCAGAACGAATACGATAAAAATTAGAATTCGTAAAAACCCCGGCAATCGCAAGCCGGGGTTTTTAAACCGTTGAAAACATTTGTTATAACGCCATCTTCTCTTCCCGGGATTTGACAAGTCCTCTTTTTATAAGTTCGGCATACAGCTTCTGTTCGTTTTTTTTCTCCATCTGGGTGAGGGGGAGGCGGAATTGTTTTTCACAGTAGCCCATGTAATACAGGGCGGTTTTCACCGGAACGGGATTGGTTTCGCAAAACAGCAGGCTTTCCAGGGGGGTAAGCTCCTTCTGAATCTCGCTTGCCCTTTTGACGTCACCGGAAATAAAGGCAAGATACAGCTTTTTCAGCTTTTTGGGTATTATATTCGAAGCCACCGAAATAAGCCCGCTCCCCCCCAATGACAGGAAGGGTAACAGCAGCTCGTCGGAACCCGAATAAAACCACAGCCTGTCGCGGCATAAGGCAACGGTTTTAGCAAAGGCGGAAAGGTCCCCGTTTGCCTCCTTTACCCCCGTAATGCCGGGAATTTCCGAAAGTTCAAGGTATTGTTCGGGGGTTATGTTCACTCCGGTCCGGGAGGGAACGTTATACACGATAATGGGTTTGTCGCAGCATTTGGCTATTTCCTCATAGGATTTAACAAGCCCCTTTTTTGTGGTTTTATTGTAGTAGGGGGTTACCGCCATAATGCCGTTTACCCCTGCCCTGCAAGCATATTCGGAAAGGACACAGGCGGTCTTTATGTCGTTGTTCCCCGTCCCGGCGATAACCGGAACCCTTCCCTTTGCCTGCTTCACCGTAAACTCGATGGCCTGTTTCTTTTCTTCTATGGTCATAACCGGCGCTTCGCCGGTGGTGCCGCACACCACAAAGGCGTCAACCCCGTTTCTAAGCTGGAACTCTATAAGCCTTGCGAAGGATACATAGTCAATCCCGTCCGATGAAAAGGGCGTCACAAGGGCAGTGGCGATTCCTTTGAATACAGGGGGGCGAAGGTCCATAATATTTATCCTTTCATAGTAAAATAGCTTGAATTAATTATAAATGTATAATATAATTGGTTTATTCGTTTATACAGTTTATTCAGGAGTTTTATCATATGCCAAATACACCCGACCTTATGCTTCGTTCCTCCTACCGCTATGACCTGCCGGAGGAGCTTATCGCCCAGATCCCCATTGAAAAACGGGATATGTCAAGGCTTATGGTGCTTGACAGAACCACCGGATACATTCATCACAGGGTTTTCGGCGATTTAATTGGTTTCCTTACCCCCGGCGACGCATTGGTTATCAACGACACCAAGGTGATTCCCGCCCGGCTGTACGGGACAAACCCCGGCCATTCCGGTGTAGTGGAAACACTGCTTCTTGAACGCCGGAACGGGGACGTCTGGAAATGCCTTGTCAAACCCGGCAAAAAGGCAAAAACCGGGGATGAGCTTGTTTATTCCGATAAAATGAAGGGGATTGTGGAGGGTATAGGCGAGGAGGGGGAAAGGCAAATCCGCTTTGTTTATAACGGCAATTTTCTTGAAATCCTTGACGAAATCGGAACCATGCCCCTGCCCCCCTATATAAAGGAAAAGCTGAAAGACGGTTCAAGATATCAGACTGTGTACGCCCTCCACGAAGGGTCGGCGGCAGCCCCCACCGCAGGACTTCATTTTACCCCCGGGCTCCTTTCGGACATTGAAAAAAAGGGGGTTAAGGTCATACGCACCTGCCTTCATGTGGGGCTGGGCACCTTCCGTCCCGTAAAGGAAAACAACATCCTTGACCATAAAATGCATACCGAAAGGATTTCCCTTTCCCAAATCGCGGCGGATGAAATAAATGAGGTTAAAGGAAAAGGGGGAAGGATAATCGCCGTAGGCACCACTTCCTGCCGGCTGTTGGAAAGCTGCGCCGACGAAAAGGGTATCCTTCATCCCTTTGAGGGGGAAACGGGGATATTCATTTATCCTTCCTATAAGTTTAAAATAATCGACGGGCTTATAACCAACTTCCACCTGCCGGAATCCACGTTGATTATGCTGGTTTCCGCCTTTGCCGGTTATGAAAACACAATGGCAGCCTATAAAAAGGCGGTTGAGGAAAGATACAGATTTTTTTCCTTCGGCGATGCCATGTTTATAGTTTAATATTTAAAGGGGCTGTCGCAAAAGCAAAAATATGCTGCGGCTTCTTTTTTTTAATATGGTTTAACAGTTGAATTATTTTCAAAACAATGATATAATATCTAAACAAGCATAAACCAGAACAAAAACGGGGAATTCCGATGAATTTGCTGAAAAAGGCAGTGGTATTGGGGGGGCAGACCGCCTCCGGCAAATCCTCCCTTGCCCTTGAATTATGCAGGGGTTTTGACGGGGAGATAATTTCCGCCGATTCCATGCAGGTTTACAAAAGTATGGATATCGGCACCGCAAAACCCGGAAAAGACGACCTTTCAAGGGTAAGACATCATCTTATCGATATACTTGATATTACCGAAAAGTTTTCCTCCGCTGATTTTGTGTCCCTCGGGACAAAAGCCCTTGAGGATATAACCTCAAGGGGAAAAATCTCCTTTGTGACGGGGGGGACAGGGCTTTATTCCGAAATGCTGTTTAATTCCTTTTCCCTTTCAGAAAACGCGGCAAACGAACAAATAAAAAAAAGCCTTTGGGAAAGGGTTAAAACCGAGGGAAATCAATCGTTATACGAACAGTTAAGGGAAATCGACCCGGAAACCGCCCTAAAGGTTCACCCCAACAACACAAAGCGCTTAATAAGATATCTTGAAATCAGCCTTGCCACCGGCAAAACCCCTTCCGAGATAAACCAAGCCAACAACTCGGGGGAAAGAAGGTATGACCCGCTTTATATCTGCCTTTATTCCGAAGACAGGGAGTTAATATATACCCGAATAAACAAGCGGATTGATGAAATGTTTGATAAGGGACTTTTGGAGGAGGTTTATGCCCTATGGCAGAAGGGGCTTGAAAACACCCCCACCGCCTCCGCCGCCATAGGCTACAAGGAGCTGTTTCCCTATTTCAAAGGAGAAATTACCCTTGAAAATGTAAAGGAAAAAATAAAACAGAATTCCCGCAACTATGCCAAACGCCAGCAGACCTATTTCAGGCATATAAACGGGGTGAAATTCATTGACATCAAAGATATCGATTACCCCCGTAAAGTTACCGATTTGATTAAGGATTTTTTTGAAAAATAAAAGACAAAACGCTGAAAGGTACGGTTGACATTGAAAAACCTTACCAGGAATATAATAATAGGAATTGCCGCTTTATGCCTTATGGCCTATGCGGCTATTCAGATTTCCCTTTCGGTGGGGAATCTGCTGGAGGTGGAGAACGCGGTTTATTCAACCTCCAACAAGACAATTCCCGCCAACGCCTATATTTTCCGTGACGAAGACCCGGTGCTTGCCGCCGGGGAGGGTTCCCCCTGCTATTTTTACGCCGACGGTGAAAAGGTGTTTAAGAATGCGGAAATTTTAAAAATATACTCCCTTGAAAAGGATGCGGAAATTCAGGAGGAAATAAACGCCCTGAATAAAAAAATAACCCTCCTTGAAAAGTCCTCCATCACCAAAACCTATTCCACCACCGATCTGGAAGCCCTTGATTCCTCCATAGCTTCGAAAATTTTCAATATCATAACCGCCGTCGGGGGGGGCAGCCTTGATCTGGCGTCCCTCAACGAGGACGATCTGCTTATACTTATGAACCGCCGGTCTGCGGTGATAACCGCCGCCGGAGGGTATGATTACATAATTGATACATATAAAAATAAGATAGCCCAGCTTAACTTGATGCTTTCCGGTTCGTCTTCGGTGGTGACTACCGGGCAGACGGGGTATTTTTACTCTACTACCGACGGGTATGAAAACATTTTCACCATGAATTTACTCAACAACCTTACCATGGAGGATTATTTTTCCCTTGAAACCAAAATGCCCGACGATACTCTGATTGCCCGTTCAAAGGGAAAATTAGTCACATCGGTCAAATGGTATATAACCGTATGCCTTGACAAACGGACGATTTCAAGGCTTACCGAAGGCAAGCCGGAATCCTATAAATATGAAATAAAATTTCCCTATTCCGACAATAAAACAATAAAAATGAAGCTGGAAAAAGTGGTTTCCCAGACGGATTATGACAATGCGGTGCTGGTTTTTTCGTCGGACGTCCAGACGGAAGGCTTCAACTACACCCGTATGCAGCCGGTGGAGATTGTTTACGAATACTACGAAGGACTTAAAATCCCCTCCGCCGCCATAAGGGTGGTTGACGGGATAACGGGGGTTTACACCCTTGACGGAAACGTGGTGAAATTCAAGAAAGCCACCGTATTAAACGAGGAAAACGGTTACTGCATATGCCGGCTTCCCTACCAGGAGGACATAAACAAGCTTTCTTCCACCAGCCTTTCGCTGTATGACCCGGTTATTGTGGCGGGAATAGGGCTTTACGAGGGAAAAATAATAAAATGAATGAATATACCGAAATAATACGCAGCAATATAAATGAGATACAATCCGTAATAAACGGAAGGGCTAAACTCCTTGCCGCCACAAAAACCATACCCGCCGAAGTCATTAACCTTACCTATGATATGGGAATAAGGATAATCGGGGAAAACCGTGTTCAGGAACTCTCGGAAAAATTCCCCCTCCTTGACAAGCGGTTTGAAGTCCATTTCATAGGCCGCCTGCAACGGAATAAAGTTAAATATATAATAGACAAGGTTTCCCTTATCCACTCCCTTGATTCCCTGCCTTTGGCGGAGGAAATAGACAAGCGGGCAAAAAGCATAGACAAGGTGCAGAACTGTCTTATCGAAATAAATCTCGGAAACGAGGAAAACAAGGGAGGTATCCCCCTTGAGGAAGTCGAGGTCTTTCTTGAACGGCTTAAGGCCTTTGACCATATAAGGATATGCGGTCTTATGGGAGTTACTCCGGCGGAGGGGGATATTGAAAAAAATATTTATTTTTTTACAAAAATAACCCAGAAATTTATTGACATCAGGTCAAAAAATGTGGATAATAGTATTATGGGTAAAAACGCAATGGAAATCCTTTCCCTTGGCATGACAGGGGATTACAAAGCGGCAATCGAATGCGGTTCCAACCTGGTGCGGATAGGGGAAGGGATTTTCGGAAAACGCAAAAAATAGGTTTCTCTGCCAAAGGGCTTTATTTGACTTTTAACTATACAGGAATAAAACAAAATATTTTGGAGGTACATATAATGGGTATCATGAACCGTTTGTCCGACCTTTTTAAGGGAGAAAACGAGTACGTTGACGAATTTAAGGAAGGTTACGACGAGGAGGAAAACGAACAGGAGCTTAACACACCTTCGGCCCCATCGGCAAAAATAAGCGGCGGGTTGGCGTCCACCACCTCCCTTGAAATGAAGGTTTGCAAGCCCGAGAAATACGAAGACGTTACAAAGATCGCAACCCATCTGCTTGAACGCAGAACCGTTGTGCTTAATCTTGAAGACGCCAATAAGGAAACGATTATCCGTATAATCGACTTCCTGTTCGGCGTGACCTTTGCCATTAACGGACAGCTTAAGCGGGTGGCATCCTCCACCTATGTCATTACTCCCCCCAACGTGGAGGTAACAGGCGAACAGAAGGAAGCCGAAGGCATGCCCGGCAACACAACAGGCGCCAAAAGCAAACCGAGAGAACTCTTTTAGTAATCTGGTGGTGTGAGTTGAATTTTATTTATCTGATAATGGGTACGGTTTTGCTGTACTTGTCAGCGTTAAGCCTTATGCTTGTAATACGGGTGGTGTATCCCCTTTTCGCGTCCGAAGAAGGGGCTGCGTATTCCTTTATTTACGCTACCACCGAACCGATTCTTATGCCGGTTAGGGCGGTACTGAACAAATCCGAGGTTTTTTCTTCAATACCCGTTGATTTTTCAACCATTTTTGCCTTTGTAATCCTTTTCTTCATAAAAGGATTGCTGACTCTCTTTGCCTGATTACTAAAATCCCTAAAAAGGAGGAAAACCGATGCTTGCACCTCATGAGCTGAAAAACAAGACTTTTTCCAAAACCATGCGCGGTTACAATCCCGCAGAGGTTGATGATTATATCGAATTTCTGATTGATACCTACACCAATCTGTACCGGGAAAACAGCGAGCTTGAAAGAAAGCTTAAAATTGTGGTTACCAACCTTGACGAAATTAAGGAGGAAGAAGAAGCAATTCGTTCGACCCTCCTTAAGTCCCAGAAGTTAGGAGAAAAAATAATCCGCGACGCCAACGAAAAGGCGGACGTTATTGTTTCCTCCATCAAAGACCGCTGCGATTCCATTATCGCCGACTTCAGAAACCAGCTCGCCGAAGAAAAGAAGGAAATGTGGAAGCTGCGTACCAAGATACTTGACTTTAAAAAGAACATATACGACCTGTACCGCAACCATATAGAGGATCTCCAGTCCATATCCGTAAACGAGCTTGAGGATATTGTCCTCCCCAACGAAACCGATATTGTAAACCGGATATTCGTTGACGTCAAGGATGCCATTCAAAAGGAAATCAACGAAAACCAGAAACGGCGGGAGGAAGAGGATCTTAATGCGATCCCCATAACCAAACCCGAAAAAAACACCCAGATTTCCGACGAGGAATATATCGCAATGCTCACCAAAAAGCAGTCCGGACAGGACGAATCCCCCGAACAGGATATCCAGGAGGAAGAACTGCTTGATGAAGGGACGGATTCGCCGGTTACCGACCAAACGGCAACGGATGAGGATACGGAAAAGGAATAATCGAAAGGTATTATTTAATCATGCGCGATTATAAAGACACATTGAATTTGCCCTCAACCGGATTCCCGATGAGGGCGAATCTTACTAATAAGGAACCCGAAACCGGCAGTAAATGGGAAGAACAAAAGCTGTATAATCTGATTCTTGAAAAGAATAAGGGAAACAAAACCTTTATTCTTCACGACGGCCCTCCCTTTTCAAACGGGAATATCCATATGGGTACGGCGCTTAACAAGGTGCTTAAGGATTTTATCGTTAAATCCAAGGCAATGTCGGGGTATTATTCCCCCTATGTCCCCGGCTGGGACAACCACGGAATGCCCATAGAATCGGCGATTATAAAGCAGAATAAATTAGACAGAAAGAAAATGACCATTCCCGAATTCCGGAAAGCCTGCGAGGAATTCGCCAGCCGTTTTGTGGACATTCAGCGTACCTCCTTCAAACGTCTCGGGATTTTCGGTGACTGGGATAACCCCTATCTCACCATGTCCCCCTCCTTTGAAGCAAGGGAGGTCAGGGTGTTCGGGGAAATGTACAAAAAGGGCTACATCTACAAGGGCTTAAAGCCGGTTTACTGGTGCCCCAAGGACGAAACCGCCCTTGCCGAAGCCGAAATCGAATACAAGGATTCCGCCTGTGATTCCATATACGTTAAATTCAAAGTCAAAGACGACAAGGGAAAATTAAGCGCTATCTGCGACTTAAACAATACCTATTTCATAATCTGGACCACCACCCCTTGGACCTTGCCGGGGAATATGGCAATCGCCCTCCACCCAAGAGAAAACTATGTAATAGTCAAAGCCGGCGGGGAATTCTATATACTTGCAAAGCCCCTTGCGGAAACCACAATGAAGGCAGGGGGAGCAGGCGAATATGAGACAGTCGGGGAATTCGAAGGCAGTTTCTTTGAATATATGACCGCCTTCCATCCCTTCCTGGAACGGGATTCCCTAGTGTGCCTTGCCGATTACGTAACCATGGACAGCGGTACCGGCTGCGTCCATACCGCCCCCGGCTTCGGCGCTGACGACTATTTCACCGGTTTGAAGTATAATATCAAATTCGTGGTGCCGGTGGACGACCGGGGTTATCAGACAAGTGATGCGGGAAAATTCGCAGGGCTGTACTATGAGGAATCCAACAAGGCGATAATGGCCGATCTTAAGGAATCCGGCGCACTGTTCGCTTCTTCCCCCATGGCCCATCAGTATCCCCATTGCTGGAGATGCAAGAACCCCATAATTTTCAGGGCGACCCCCCAATGGTTCTGCTCGGTGGAGGCTTTCCGGGATAAGGCAATAACCGCCTGCGAAAACGTTGACTGGATACCCGAATGGGGCGGCGACCGGATGGTGTCGATGATAAAGGAAAGGTCCGACTGGTGCATTTCCCGTCAAAGGCACTGGGGACTCCCCATACCCGCCTTTTACTGCAGGGATTGCGGGGAAATAATCATTAACGATAAGACCATAGATAATATTTCGCGAATCTTCGCAAAAGAAGGCTCCAACGCCTGGTTTACAAAGGAGGAAAAGGAGCTTCTTCCCGAAGGATTTATCTGCCCCAAGTGCGGCGGAACCCATTTTATAAAGGAAACCGACACCCTTGACGGCTGGTTCGATTCGGGGTCTACTCATTTTGCGGTTCTGGAAGGCAATGATAACCTTGCCTGGCCTGCCGATCTATACCTTGAAGGCGCAGACCAGTACCGGGGCTGGTTCCAGTCCTCCCTCCTTACCGCCATCGGAGCAAAGGACGAGGGGGCGCCCTACAAACAGATACTCACCCACGGCTGGACGGTGGACGGGGAAGGCAGGGCAATGCACAAGTCCTTAGGCAACTCCATCGCTCCGGAGGAAATTATAAGCAAATACGGCGGAGATATGATTAGACTGTGGGTTGCCGCTTCCGACTATACCGCGGATGTCCGCGCATCAGACGAAATTTTCAAACAGCTTTCGGAATCCTACCGCAAGATAAGAAATACACTGCGCATACTCCTTGCCGATTTGGGCGACGGGGAGGATTTTATCCCCGACAGGGATTATGTATCGAAGGAAAACCTTAAGACCCTTGACAAGTGGTTGCTTGCCAAGCTGAACAGACTTGTTAAGCTGGTAAACGAATCCTACAACAGCTATGAATTTCATATCATATACCATGAAATCCATAATTTCTGTTCAATCGAGCTTTCCAAGATTTACGTGGATATAACCAAGGACAGGATGTACTGCGAAAAACGGGATTCCCTGTCCCGCAGAGCCTGTCAGACGGTTATGTATGAGGTGGCGTCGGCATTGATAAGAATGCTTGCCCCCATACTTTCCTTCACCGCCGAGGAGGCCTGGGGTTATCTCCCCCCTTCGTCAGCCGATGATAAAACCAGCGTGTTTTTAAACTCCCTCCCCCAATACCGGGAAGACTTTGACTTTACCGAGGCGGAGGAAAGCTATGACAAGCTGTTTGCCTACCGGGACGGGGTACTGAAGGCCCTTGAAGAAGCAAGGGCGGAAAAAATCATAGGAAAGCCCCTTGATGCGGATGTGGTTATAACCTTTGACGAAAACACAAGCGACAACATGCTTAAAACCTTTGAAGCTCATAAGGATGACCTTGCCGAGATATTTATTACCAGCAAGGCGGAAATTTCCTACGGCAAGCCCGATTCAAAGGCCTTTTACGACGAAAACACCAAACTGTATGTTCTGGTTACTCCCGCAAAGGGGGAAAAATGTGTCCGCTGCTGGAAAATCGGAGAAGAATACAAAACCGACCCCGACGGGCAGCATCTCTGCGAAAGATGCATGGACGCGGTATGTTAGCCTACTTCCTTATTTTCGGCGTGGTGGTCTTTGACCAGTTGACGAAGCTTTTAATACGGCTGTATATGGAGGTAGGAGACAGCGTTCCGCTTATACCCGGAGTGATAAATCTCACCTATATCGAAAACGACGGCGCCGCTTTCGGGATGCTGGACAACGCCAGGTGGGTTTTCATGCTTGTTTCCGCAATAGCAATAGTGGCGATCATATTGTTTTTGCGGAAACACCACATCCGGCATAAGCTGCTGACAATTTCCCTTTCCTTCATCGCCGGCGGCGGAATAGGCAACATGATCGACCGCATTTTTCTAACGGAAGTAACCGACTTCTTCGAAACCCAGTTTGTGGACTTCGCCGTATTCAACGTGGCGGATTCCTTCATTACAATTGGCGCCATTCTGCTTGGGGTATATGTTATCTTTTTCGAACCAAAGGTGGAAAAGCTGATAAAGCAAAAAGAAGCTGAAGCCAAAGCGGACGGCGAAAACAATGAATCTGAAAACACTTTGAAAGACAATGGCAAAAATGAAAACAACTGCACTGACATCCAATGAAAATTCAGCCGGTTTAAGGCTGGACGTATTTATCAGCGAAAATCTTCAAATCAGCCGTTCCCTTACTCAGACGCTTATAACCGAAGGCAAAGTAAGGGTAAACGGCTGTAATTGTACAAAAAATTATCGTCTTAAAGGCGAGGAGGAAATTGAAGTTACAATCCCCGACCCCGTAAGCCTTGACGCCACACCGGAGGATATCCCGGTAAACATAGTTTATGAAGACGAATATCTGCTTGTGGCCGACAAACCCAAAGGGATGGTGGTTCACCCCGCCCACGGCAACGAAAGCGGCACCCTTGTAAATGCCCTGCTTCACCACTGCGAAGGGAGACTGTCTTCCATAAACGGGGTTGTAAGGCCGGGGATAGTCCACAGGATAGACAAAGATACATCAGGACTGCTTATAGTCGCCAAAACCGACGAAGCCCACAACGGTCTTTCCGTTCAGATAGCAAACCATGTGTTCACCAGAAAATATGAAGCAATCTGCGACGGGGTAATAAAGGAAGACACCGGCACCATAAACCTCCCCATAGGCAGAAGCGATACCGACCGGAAGAAGATGGCGGTAAACGCAAAGCGTTCCAAGGAGGCCTTAACTCACTTTCGGGTTATTAAAAGATACAGGGGCTATACCCATGTGGAACTGACCCTTGAAACGGGGAGAACCCATCAGATAAGGGTGCACCTTTCCCATATGGGACACCCCGTAACGGGAGACCCGGTTTACGGGAATTCAAAAAACCCCTTCGGCCTTGAAGGTCAGTGCCTGTTTGCCAGGTTTATTTCCTTCATGCACCCCATAACCAGAAAGGTTCTTTCCTTTGAGGCATCCTACCCCGATTATTTTGAAAAAACCCTTGAGAAGCTGGAAAAAGCCTACTCGGAATAATCCAAGTCATTATATGGAGGATAGTATGGACTCCGCAAAAAAGCAGTTTTTATCAGAAAAGGCAGCCGAACTTCGCCGGCTTGTTATCGACGCGGTGTATTACGCCCAAAGCGGTCACCCCGGCGGTTCCCTATCAAGCGCCGAAATTATGACCTACCTTTATTTTGACAAAATGAATGTTTCCCCCGATAATCCCAACGACCCCGACAGGGACAGGTTTGTCCTGTCCAAGGGGCACTGCTGCCCAGCCCTTTATGCGGCGCTGGCTCTAAAGGGATTTTACCCCGCTGAGGATCTTAAAACCTTCCGTCATTTAGGTTCCCATCTTCAGGGGCACCCGGATATGCTTACCACAAAAGGGGTGGATATGTCCACCGGTTCCCTGGGTCAGGGGTTTTCCGCCGCCTGCGGGATGGCGGTGTCCGCAAAGGTTTTCGGTAAAAAGTATAAAGTTTACACCCTTTTGGGGGACGGGGAATGCGAGGAAGGTCAGGTCTGGGAAGCGGCCATGTTTGCTTCCCACTATAAGCTTGACAATTTAACCGCCTTTTTGGATTTCAACGGCTATCAGATCGACGGGGATATACGGCAGGTGCTTAATCCCACTCCCCTTGACGAAAAGTTCAAAGCCTTCGGCTGGCATGTGGAACTTATCGACGGGCACAGCTTCGACGAAATAGACGAGGCGGTTAAAAAAGGGGAAAAGACGGGCAAACCCCTTATGATTATTGCAAAAACCACCAAGGGCAAGGGAGTTTCCTATATGGAAAACAACTACACCTGGCACGGCAGGGCTCCGAAACCGGAGGAATACCTCATTGCCTGCAGAGAGCTTGACGAAAACCTGAAAAGAATAAGGGGGAAAAGATAATGGCGGATATCGCAACCAGAGTGTCCTACGGCAGGGCTTTAGTGGATTTGGGGAGCAAATATGATTTTATGGTGCTGGATGCCGACCTTTCGGGGTCCACCAACACCGGCAAATTCGCCGCAAAATTTCCCGAACGGTTTGTAAACTGCGGAATTGCCGAAGGAAATATGATGTCAATTGCGGCGGGAATCGCCTCCACGGGAATTAAGGTCTTTGCCTCCACCTTTGCCATGTTTGCTGCCGGCAGGGCCTACGAACAGATAAGAAATTCGATAGTATACCCCCAACTCAATGTAAAAGTCTGCGCCACCCATGCGGGAATAACCGTAGGGGAAGACGGGGTTTCCCACCAGTGCCTGGAGGATATCTCCCTAATGCGGGCTATCCCCGGAATGACGGTGGTTTCCCCGGCGGACGACACCGAGGCTTACGCCTGTATCGAACCTATATTAAATCTTGACGGCCCCGTTTACTGCCGTCTGGGGAGACATCCCGTACCGGTGGTGTTTGACCTTGCAAATTATAAATTCGAACTGGGAAAAGCCCTCCCCATAAGGGAAGGCAGCGATTGCACGGTGTTTGCCACCGGTGTTATGGTATCGAAGGCAATTGAGGCATATGATATCTTAAAGGCGGAGGGTATAAATATTTCGGTGGTGAACGTCCACACCATAAAGCCCCTTGACAATGAAACCGTGTTAAAATATGCGGCAAAGACCGGCTGTGTGGTCACCGCGGAGGAACATTTCAACGCAGGCGGTCTGGGATCGGCGATCTGTGAGCTGCTTTCGGAGCAACTCCCCACAAAGGTTTTACGGGTGGGGATTTCCGATATTTTCTGCCAAAGCGGAAAAGCGGCGGAACTTCTTGAATATTACGGCCTTACCGGAGAGGGTATTGCCGGAAAGGTAAGGCAGATACTGGGGGTTTCCAAATGAACCTCATCGAACTTGACAAAGGCTTAAGGCAAATCTTCGGCGAAAGCGAAAAATGGGATTGCGACGGGATTCAGATAAACTGCGGAAATCCCATACAGAAAGCGGTGGTTTCCCTTGACCTTACAAGCGATGTAATTGAGTATGTCAAAAATAAAAAAGCGGATGTTGTAATAAACCACCATCCGCTTATTTTCGATCCGCTAAATGAAATTTCCTTTTCCGACAGCACGGGGAAAAGAATAATAGGCTGTATAAGAAATAATATTTCCGTTTCTGCCTACCACACCTGTCTTGATATCGTTGACGGCGGGGTAAACGACTGTCTTTGTGATATTTTAGGTATAAAAAACACCGTAAAATTTCTCCCCTTCGCCAGGCTTGGAAACCTTGAAAAGGTATATGATTTTGAATTGTTTGTAAAGCTCTGCGAAGAAAGGCTTAACACAAAAGCGCAGAATATACTTGACTGCGGGAAAAAGGTTAAGAATATCGCGGTTATTTCCGGAAGCGGAAAGGATTATATAAAAGAGGTTGCCGGAACCGGCGCCGACACCTTCCTTACCGGCGAGGTAAATCATTCCGCCATAATCGATTGTAAGGAATACGGCATAAACCTTGTCTGCGCCACCCATTTCGCCACTGAAAATATAGTTTTGCCCTTCCTTGCCGAGAAAGTAAGGCTCTTTGTACCGGAGGTTGAAATTTATGGCATTTGACGGGCTTTTTTGCTTGACGATTGCAAAGGAATTAAATAAAAATATATCAAATTATAAAATAGAAAAGATAAACTGCCAGAGCAATTCCGCGGAATTTTCCCTATACGGGGAGGGGAAAAAAGCCTACCTTTTTATATCCCTTTCGGCTTCGGCAAATTTCGTCACGGTAAGGGACAACCCCCTCCTTTCAAACGACAACCCTTCCGCCTTTTGCCTTCTCTTGAGAAAACACCTTACCTCCGGCAGGATTAAGGAAGTCAAGGCAGTGGAAAACGAAAGGATTATAAAGTTTACAATAAATGCCCCCGATGAACTGGGGCATATTTCCGAAAAAGAATTGTACGCCGAAATAATGGGGAAATACTCAAACTTAATATTAGCTTCCGGGGGGAAAATTCTCGGCAGCATATATACGGCCGACCTTGTTTCCTACAAACGGGCGATAATGCCGGGGCTTAATTATCTTCTCCCCCCTGCCCAGGATAAAATTTCGGCAAGGGATATAGAGTTTGAAAAATTCGCCTCCCTTTGCGCATCCTCCCCCGATAAGGAGGCTTCCCGCTTTCTGGTTGACAGCTTCTTCTGCTTTTCCCCCCTGACTGCCTGGGAGGTTGTGTATAACGCCACCGGCAACGGGGATCTGCCATTAAGGGAGGTTGATTCAAAAAAGCTGTACGATTCGATAAATGCCCTTTATTCCGTTATAGAAGAAGGATATTTTTATCCTACGGCGGTTTATAAGGATGAAAACGCCGTTGAATTTTCCTTTATTGATATTCACCGGTATACCGGCTTTGAAAAAAGGCATTTCGATACCCTTTGCGGCCTTACGTCAAACTTTTTCAGTCACAAGGCCCGGAACGATGTGCTTAAGGAACGCACTTCGGATTTGCAAAAGCTTATAGCCAACCGGATAAAGCGGATTGAAAAAAAGGAAGCCCTTCAGTCAGAAGAGCTTATCGATTGCCAAAAGAAGGATATGTATAAGCTGTACGGCGAGCTTTTGACCGCCAACCTTTACCGCCTGAAGCAGGGGACCGAAAAGGCAGTCTGCCTTGACTGGAACACCGGCAAGGAGGTGGAAATACCCCTTGACAAACGCCTTTCCCTTTCCAAAAATGCCGAAAACTGCTTTAAGAAATACCGTAAATACACAAATGCCGAAAAAGTTATAAAGGAAAGACTGGAAGAAAGCAAATCCGAAAGGGATTATCTTTTGTCGGTGCTGGATTATGTAAACCGCTGCGAAAGCCCGGAGGAAGCGGAGATTATACGAAACGAACTGGCAGCTTCGGGTTATTTAAAGAAAAAGGATAAAAAGGTTCAGCGAAAGGAAGTAAAACCCTTAGAATACAAAACCCAAAACGGATTTCTTGTCCGGGTGGGGAAAAATAATATTATGAACGACCTGCTGACTAAATCGGCGGGTAAAAACGATATCTGGTTTCACGTAAAAAGCTTTCCGGGGAGTCATGTGATTTTATACACCGACGGCAAAGAGCCGGAGGATATAGATTATACCCAGGCGGCGTGTATTGCGGCGTATCATTCCTCCGTGAGGGGGGACGCCAACATTCAGGTGGACTACACAAGGGTTAAGAACGTTAAAAAGCCTTCGGGTTCAAAGCCGGGGTTTGTGATTTACAACAAATATTTTACCGCTGTCGCCGACGGCAGCAGGCTTCCCTATTAGTCTGTATAATCCATGGCTTCGGCAATGCCGTCCCTTATTACAAGGTCGGCGAAGTTATCCGCCGGAGTGGGAGTTTTGTTTATAAGCACCAGGGTATTGCCGGAAAAACAGTTTATAAAGGAAGCGGCAGGATAAACGGTAAGAGATGTCCCCCCGATAATAAGCACGTCCGCTTTGGAAATGACCTCAACCGCACCGCACATACACCCTTCGTCAAGGCTTTCCTCATACAGCACCACATCCGGCTTAACAATCCCGCCGCAAGAAACGCACCCGGGAACGCCGGCTGTATTTATAATATGACCTATATCGTAAAAGCGTTTGCAGTCCATGCAGTAATTGCGGTAAACCGAGCCGTGAAGCTCAAACACCCTTTTGCTCCCCGCTTTCTGATGAAGACCGTCAATGTTCTGGGTTACAACGGCTTTCAGTTTGTCCTCCGCTTCAAGCTTTGCTAAGGCGTTATGACAGGCATTGGGCTTAGCTTCGAGATAAATCATCTTTTCCCGGTAGAATTTATAAAAAACATCGGGTTGTTTTATAAAAAAGGTATGGGAAAGGATAACTTCCGGCGGGTAGTCGTATTTTTGGCTGTATAACCCGTCGGTGGAACGGAAGTCTGGGATACCGGAAGCGGTGGATACCCCCGCCCCGCCGAAAAAGACTATATTGCTGCTTTTTTTAATTATTGCCTTAAGCTGTGAATTCAAAGGAATCACCTCTATATAAGTATAACATACCAGACTTTAATATTCAATAATTCCAAAAAGGAAGGGAAATGAAATTTGACGAAAATAAACTCCCCGGCGGGGGATATGGAATGTTTGAAGGCGGCAATATACGCCGGCGCAGACGAGGTTTATTTCGGCCTTTCCGATTTTAACGCAAGGAAAAACGCCAGAAATTTTACCCTTCGTGACTCAGCCGACGCCATTGCCCTTTGCCGTCTTTACGGGGTAAAAGTAAATATTACATTAAATACCCTGCTTTATTCCGGGGAGTATGAAAACGCCCTTAAACTGGTGGAAAGCCTTGAAAACAGTACACCTCCGGACGCTTACATTATTCAGGACATAGGCCTTGCCTATGAGCTGAAGCGTATATTTCCCCATGTTTCCCTTCATGCCTCCACCCAGATGCAGATTCACGGTTCTTACGGAAACCAACTCTTAAAGTGTCTCGGCTTTAATCGGGTCGTGCTGGCAAGGGAAATGTCAAGGGAGGATATAAAGCTGTTTGCATTATCGGATATGGAAACCGAGGTGTTTGTCCACGGGGCGATGTGCGTCAGCCGGTCCGGCGGTTGTCTTATGTCCTCCATGATAGGCAGACGGTCGGGGAACCGGGGGGAATGCGCCTACCCCTGCCGGATGATGTATAACGGCTGTTATCCCTTGTCCCTTAAGGATAACTGCCTTGCCAAAAAAATCCCCGAACTTATTTCACTGGGGATTGACGTCCTTAAAATCGAGGGGCGGATGAAGTCGCCGGAGTATGTTTTCGGCGTTACCTCTGTTTACAGAAGGCTGATTGACGAAAACCGTCCCGCCACAAAGGCGGAAATGAAACACCTTTCGGACCTATTCTCAAGAAGCGGATTTACCGACGGCTATTATACCGGAAAAACCGGCAGGGCAATGTTCGGAATCCGGTCCGACGAGGACAAGGAAAAAACAAGGCTTTCGGAAATTAAAATAACCGAACGGAAAATACCCGTATCCCTTACAGCTTCAGCCGAAACCGGAAAACCCGTCGCCCTTACCCTTTCTGCAGGGGAGGTGTCTGTGACGGTTCAAGGATTTATCCCCGAAAGGGCGATAACCAAGTCAAGCACCAAAGAGGAAGTATTAAAGCAGCTTTCCAAGCTGGGAAATACGGTGTTTTATGCCGGGAAGGCCGTTATTTCTCCCTTTAGCGAGGGGTTTTATCCGGTGTCGTCGCTGAACTCACTAAGGAGAGAGGCGGCAGCTATACTTGAAAGGGAACTGATTTTACGTAATTCCCCCGAAAAGAGGGAATTTACCCCTATGGAGATTACTCCCCCGAAAAAGGCAAAAAGCGGGCTGGTTATCCGCTTTGAGGGAAATGAGGTAAACACCGATATTTTAGACAAGGCAAGCCGGATTGAGATTCCCATCTGGAAGGAAAACCTCTGGGAGGGACTTTCGGAGTATAGGGAAAAACTTTCCCCTATATTACCGGGTTTTGTTTTCGAAAGCCGGCTGGAAAAGGTAAAATATCTTATCGAAAAGGCAAGAAGTTTCGGAATAAAACGGCTTACCCTGCCTAATTTGACCTTTATACCCTTGTGCCGGGATTTTGTTTTACACGCCGATTTTTCAAACAACTGTATAACCGAAAAAGCTTCAAGGGTGCTTTTCGGTCTTGGGTTTGATACGGTATGCGCTTCCCCGGAGGCAAAGGCGGTTATGTGGGAAAACGCCGAAAAAATCGTGTACGGCCATATTCCGTTGATGAATACAAGAAACTGTATAATAAAGAATTGTTCCAATTGCGTCGGGGGAAGCGGGTTCAGCCTTAACGACCGGACAAACGCTAATTTTCCGATTTTCTGCGGGTTTGAACATTCCAATATAATATATAATTCTGTTCCTCTCTGGCTGCTTGACAAGCCGGTTAGTTGCTCGCCGGTTATTGTTTTCACCGTCGAAAGCGAAAAACGGCAGGGGGAGATTATTAAGGCATATGAGGAAAAGAAACCCCCGGAGGGGAAATTCACCAGGGGGTATAATTAGCCTGATTAAAGCAGGTTAGTATTCCATCGAAGAAGGTTTTCATTCATTTGTCTTTTGTCGCAGGATGTGCGGTACTGCCCCTCATCCGTCAGCCTTCGGCTGCCACCTTCCCCTCAAGGGGAAGGCCTTTTTTATGTCCCGCCTTTCTGTTTCTAAACCGTCACCGGACAAAAACAACAATAAAACAAGCAAAAAGACGGGAACCGGCTTTTTGTTGTAAAAAATTTTGAATATTAAAATTGAAAATCTCTTATGAATTATAACTGTTCGAAAACAACCCTGAAACTTACCCTTATATCCAGCTTATAGTCTTCATAATTGGGTTTTTTGCCGGGGTAATAGGGCGGGGTGTCATAGATATTCAAAGTAAAGGACATAACAAAATCCTTTATCCTGCCGGAGCTTTCATCGATAATATACGAAATATACGCTTTCTGAATATTCATCATATCATACTTGGGGTTATTTATCATGGCGGTTTCGTATATATCGTCCCCGATAAGAGGGTAAAGCACGTCTTCGGCTTTGTCAAGATAAACCTTGTATCCCTTCCCTTCGGTTGATTCCAGCTTGTCTATACCCTTTATATATTTATTATCCGGAACAAAGGGTTTGACATATATGATGTTTCCGAAAAACTCCTCGGGGGTGAGCTTGTCTTTATAAACTTTTTCGTTATCATTATCGCCGACCGTGGTGGTGGAAACGCCGTTTCTGTATAAAACCTTAACTCCCGATGAGTTACCCAAAACCTTCCGGGAAAAGGTTGAGGACACATATGGCGTTTGACCGGTAAATTCGGCCTCGTAAGATCCCTGGGCGGACATCAGGATGGCATCCTCTCGGGAAAATTTCATTTCCAGCACAAACAGCCTTGCTTTGTAGGCGGACAACGAAGTCAGCTTTTCGCAGGCGGTCTGTATTTCGGTTATAATTTTTCCGTCGACGCCGTAATCATGGCTTCCCCCGCAGGCGGATAAAAGGGTTACGGCCAATAACAGTACAGCCAAAAGCCTTTTCATCGGGGTACTTCTTCGCCGTTAATAAGCTTTATGACGTTTTTCATAACCGTGGAAATATCCGAATAAAGCACATAGGATTCGGAATATTCCCCGTTTATCTGGTAAAGCACCTTGGAGGAGGATACCTGGTAAAACTTAATTTCGGTGTCCTTAACCTCGGAATGCATGGTAAAACGGAAGATAAGCTTGTCTTTGGTTATCTCCTCTTCGGCGGGAGCATAGATGCCGGCTCTTGAACAGTCAAGCACCGAAATATACAAATGGCGGAAATTCTGGGTGTCCACATAACCGTTATTATAGGCCACTTTATCCAATTTGCCGTCGTCGTTGGTGTCAAGGAGGTCGAATTTGTATTCTTTTCCTCCGAACTCCATTTCAATGGTGTCTATCATGTCGATATACATGGTAAAGGCAGACCGGTCAACCAGGTCGGAAACCGACCAGCCTAAATAGGGGGCGGTGTCATGCTTTATCTTAACGATGGTATTGGGGGAATTGTTATATTCCTCTCCCTTTTCGTCGGTATAGCTGACGGTGGCAAAGGCATAATACCATTTTTCGTCCCCGGTTTCGCTCTTTTGCAAAGAGGAAACATAAATATAGGATTTATAGTTCTGGTATTTGTAGTAGATTACCTTGTTGGGTTCGTCAAGGAAGTATTTATTAAGAAGTTCCTCGGTTTCTTCCTCGGTTCTGTCCTCGTTATAAACATTGTATTCCACCACCTCATCCCCCACCAGGGTGGCTATACCGTAAAGGGTGTCCGAAAATGAGGAAGGGTCGGGAACGGTATAGTGGGTGCCGGGGTGGATGAAATTTTCGGGGGACAGTATCTTCCATACCCCGGTTACCGCCTCGTTGGGGATGGCGTCCTTGCCGTCGGCATAGGCGGTAAGCTCGTCCATTACCACATAGTTTCCCTCCGGCGAAGGGGTGATTGTAATCCTTATAGCCCTTATGGGTTTGTCATAGGTGAAGTTAAGCTCATACTGCCTGTAGCTGCCTTCTCCCTGATCGAACACATCGATTTTCCCCACCTCCGCATATGTGGCTGCGGGTTGCTCTTCCCCCGATTCCTCGCCATCGCTGTCGTTTGTTTTCTGGGGGGCATAGACTTCCACCTTAACCGAAACGGGGAGGTATGCGCCTTTTGCAGAATCCCTTACAAGGCCGAACTTAATGCCGTACTCGTTGGTCTTTATGGCATAGTTGGTTAAATTCATCTGAATAACCATGTCCTTGCCGTCTTTGGACTTCATCCCTATAAAGGTTTTGGCGTCGCTTGTCCAGTCGGCGTAATCCCCTTTAAGCCTTTTTTTATCGTGGAGAATTTCGTTAATGGTGGACTTTGTGCTGGAGGATTCCATATTAGACGACAGCACCAGGTCCTGCTTCTGGGTTATATACAAATCCGTATTTGTGTCGTTATACTTTATGAATACCTCGTTTATATAGTAGCTGTCGTTGGGGGAGGAAATAACATAGCCCAAATTCGCCGTAAGAATGGCGGTAAGGGGGGAAAGCACATTCGCTCCGTAGCTTGAGTCAAGGATATATACAAAATCTTTATTATAGTACTTGGCGTAATAGCTTTTTGTCGAAGGAATTTCGTTGCCGATTAAAATTTTATGATATTTCCCGTCAACGGTGTTAAGCTCGATAATCGCCTGGGCTTCCTCCTCGGACCCCAAGCCGTAGTCCGAAAGGCTTTTAGGGTTCTGAACCTTTCCCAAAGACAGCATATAGGTGCAGTTGACGATAAAAGCGGCGAATTTTTCCTGGTCATACTGACAGAATTCGGCGTTTTCAAAGTAGAATTCCGAAGAATACTTGTTCCCGTTTTTTTTCCGGTAGGCTTTGTAGGAGCCGTATTTGTTGGTTATAATCACATGGCTGACGTCAGCCCGGGTTATGCTGGGATAAACAAAGGGGCGGTTGGTGGTACTTAATATATCCCCGTCAAGGTCGTAGCCGGGGAGCGCCCACTTTAAAAAGGATTCGGCATTACCCAGGTCATTTCTGCCGGTAACCTCAAGGATGGCTGTGCCGAACAGAATTTCCCCGTTGAAGGAAAACCGGGTACCGTTTTCAAGGGTGTTGAAAAATTCCTCTTCGTTAAAGGTTTCGGACTTGTCCGACGACTTTACGGTACAGTAGGCATTTCCCTCCCCGTACACCACCGACACATTTTTGAACTCATATTCAAAGGTGCGGGCGAAGGCAAGCACAAATTTGCCGTAATCGCTGTTTTCCAATGTTTCCTTTGTGTCTTTGAATAGAATTTCAACCTTGTCGTTTATCTGCCCTAAAATGGTATAGCAGTTGTCGGAAAGCCGGTAAACGGCAAAATCCGGTCCTTTGGCAGAGGGCTTGAGCCACAGTTCGTAAACCCCGAGAAGGATTGCCGCCACAAGGAAAACCGCGGTAAGCACTATAATCCTTGCCTTCATGCCGGTGGGGGCTTTTGCCTTCTTCCGCCCGCCGGTCTGTTCAAGGGTTTCATAATACTCCTGCTCTTCCTCGCCGTCGTTCCCTTCGGTTTCCTTTAAAGCGTCACCGGAAAAATACTGGCGTTCAAAGAACTCCCTTTCGTCTTCCGGGCTCTGATTCAGAATATTATCCTGATTGTTATCCTGTTCGTTTTCTGTCTGACGGTTTTGCTTTTCGTCCATTATAATTCTCCCTTTAGTGTAAACGGAAAAGCCTGTTACAGATGTCTGCGTTTAAGGAACACACCGATGCCGATTATGATTATAACCACCGGTATGGCGCAGGTTACAAGTATCATAAGCTTTTTGGCGGTGCCGCTGGTTAGGGTTAATGCCGCCTCGTCGAACACCTTAATTTTAATGTCAAGAGACACCCTGTCGGTGGCCATCGCCCGGGTTGCCGAAAACATAATATCCTTGTTGCCGTAGGATTCCCCCAGATAGTCGCCTTTGGCGAAGTCTGTGGACCCCACAAGCATTACATACTGGTACTTGTCCGAATTGTAATTGATTTTGTCGTTTGCATATGTGTGGTAGGTGGAAATTGCAAGCAGGGGGCAGGATTCGGCGTTCTTGGTAACCAGTTCGCCGCTTTCCTGTTCCTTATAGGTTACTTTTGCCGTGGGGTGGGCGGTCAATGAAACCTCTACATAAATATTCCTTAAGCTGACGGTGTCCGCCTTAAGGGCAACCGCATTGTTGAATACGGTGGGAACCCCCGCGGAGGATGCCATCCTGTGAAGCACATAGGCGGCGGAGGAGGTGGTCCCGCTGGAATATTTGCCTATAACCGCCTGGTGTTCCGAACCCTTAACCGAATTTTCCGCATCGGTTATCTTGTGGTAGGGGAGATAGTCGAGTCCCCATTCCTCCCATATATAGTCCCTGAGATGGGGAAGGTCGGGAGTATTGGCGTCCACAAACACGATTAAGGAATGATAGGTGGTTTTGTCCGAAAGGAAGTCGGAAATCTTTTCTATTTCCCCTCCCTCACCGCCGTAGGTGAAGTCGTATCTGGGGGCGGAAATAACAAGAATATTGGCGTCCGCCGGAATTTCGTCCTTTCGAAGGTCAACCTCCGCCACCGTAAGGGTGGAAAGTTCGAATATTTCCTTAAGCTGGGCGGAATAGGTTTCCCCGTTCCCCACCGATAAGGCCACCGACATATTTTCGGCGGCAACGCACTGGATTATTGAGGCGGTAAAGCGGTTTTCCCCCTGAAACGCATACAGCCTTCCCGTTTCCGAGGCGGTTTTGTAAAAGGCTTCAAAGGCTAAAACCCGGTAATATTTAAGGTTGGCGTTGTTCTGTATTATTATATTGTTCCATGTAATGGTATCCATCTGGGTTTGCTTCTTGATTTTCTCCGCCGAATCCGGATCGGAAATAATGTTTATATAGTTTACGGTTATTTTACCCTTTCCGTCGGTGCCGTCGTAAATCCGCGCGTATTCCTCCGCCAGATCCCTTACGGAGGTGTAGAAGGACGCGACCTCGGTATTGGCGGTGTCATAGTATTCAAACATATCCCTGTCGGTACAGAAGGTTATGGTTAGGTCAAAATTCGTATATTTGTCCCCAAGGGCGGTTTTCAGTGTCTTGTCAACATCGGGGCCTATTGTATAAAGCTTGTTTTCGGTCAGGTCTATTCTGAGGTCATATTTGGCGTCAAGAAACGACACCACTAAATTCAACCCGATAACAAGGGCGACAAACACCGCAATGAATACCACCGAATAGGAGCCGTATTTGAATTTATTTGATTTAATTAGTTTTTTTACATTTCCCATTGTTTGACCATGCCTTTCTTAACAATCGGGTATTTCCTTACGACCAGCGGCGTTTTTCGTAAACGCGGATGGTAAGGAAAAGGAAAACTCCGGCAAAGGATATGAAATAAATGATTGCCGAAATATCGAAGTATCCGCCCGTAAAGGGGAGATAGCGGTCAAGTACAGAAAACCATCTTAAAACCAGCCTTGCAAAGGTAAGTTCAATCTTGTTTACAAGTATGCCGATTAAAAGCAGAGCCACCTCCACCGCTATCGAGGAAACGGCGGCGATAAGCTGATTTTCGGTTAACGAGGACAAAAACACCCCCACCGCAATAAAGGCCGCGCCTATGAGAAACAGCCCTAAAATGTTGGAAAACAGTATTGCCTTGTTGGGGGAACCGTACTTTTCAAGGAGAAGGAAGTTGAAGGAATTTACCCCTAAAGTTGCGGCGAATATGGTCAGGGCGGCAAGGTATTTTGCCATTATTATCCCGGTAAGGGAAACGGGGGAGGTTATAAGCAGCTGTTCGGTTTTCTGCTTTTTTTCCTCCGAAAGCAGTTTCATTGTCAAAAGGGGTATGAGGATTGAAAACACAAACAGCATGTAAATGAAGTACTGGTACACCCCCGCATAGGAATAGTCGCCGGACTTGTTTTCCTGAAGGATGGTGAAGGAAAACAAGAGCCCCGAAACGGCAAGGAACATACCCGCAAAGACATAGCCTATGGGGGTTATAAAATAGGACCTGAGTTCACGCTTGTATATGGCAAACATTTCTTACTCCATTCCTTTCCCGGCAGATTCCTGACCTTGGGAGGGGTTAGGTCTCCGGCGTTTTTGTCCCTTTTCCTTCTTTTCGGGTTCAACCAGACGGATGAATATATCCTCAAGGTTGATTTCGTCCCCCTCCAGCCCGACCAGAGGATAAGAAGCCTTTGAAAGGGCGTAGAACAAAGGCTTTCTTACGTCAACCCGTTCTTCGCTTTCGATAAGATAGCTTACCGAATCGGTGTCCCGTCTGCCTAACTTTTCGGCATACTTGACGCCGGGGGTTGACCGGAGAAGCTGGAGAACGCTGTCTTCGGGACCCACAATCTTTACCATCAGCCGCCTTGTGCCCTCAACGGCGTTTATAAGGTTTTCGGTTCTTTCGTTCGCCACGATCCTCCCCTTGTTTATAACCACTATCCGGTCGCACACCGACTGAACTTCGGGGAGTATGTGGGTTGACAAAATAATCGTATGGTTTTTGCCGAGATGGCGGATAAGATTTCTGATTTCGATAATCTGTCTGGGGTCAAGGCCTATGGTGGGTTCGTCGAATATCAGAACCTCCGGGTTGCCGATCAGAGCCTGGGCGATACCCACCCTCTGGCGGTAGCCTTTGGAAAGGTTTTTAATCATACGGTTATAAACGTCGACTATTTTCACCACTTCGCAGATTTCCCTTAAATGCTGCTTCCGGGGGAGGGTGCAGTTTTTAAGGTTGTAGCAGAAGTTAAGGTATTCCTTAACCGTCATTTCGGGGTAAAGGGGGGGCTGTTCGGGGAGGAATCCTATCTTCCTTTTGGCTTCAAGGGGATGTTCGAGAATGTCAATCCCGTCGATGGTTACCGAACCGTTAGATGCCGAAAGAAAGCCGGTTATAATGTTTAATGTGGTGGATTTTCCGGCACCGTTAGGCCCCAAAAACCCCATTATTTCCCCCGATTCAATGTTGAAGGAAACATCAATCACCGCTTTTTTGTCGCCGTAATTTTTATAAAGGTTTATTATCTGAATCATGTTATTTCTCCTTTAAGTGTTATCCCCAGTTCGTCAAGAGCCTTTCGGTTTACACCGGTGGGGCATTCGGTCATGGGCTCGCTGGCGTTCTGCATTTTGGGGAAGGCAACAACCTCCCGCAACGAGGAAGCCGAAAGCATCTGCATAACCAGCCGGTCAAGTCCCAGAGCCATTCCCCCGTGGGGGGGTGCGCCGTACTTAAAGGCTTCCAGGAGATAGCCGAATTTTGCCTTTGCCTCCTCCTCCGAAAGACCTAACAGTTTGAATATTTTCGACTGAAGCAGGGGGTCGGTTATCCTTATGGAGCCGCTGGAAAGCTCAATGCCGTTCAACACCAGGTCATAGGCCTTTGCCCTTACCTTTGCCTTGTCGGTTTCAAGGTAGGGCAAACATTCGTCAAGGGGGGAGGTGAAGGGATGGTGCATTGCCATCCATTCGCCGGATTCTTTGTCAAATTCAAAGAAGGGCATTTCCACAACCCACAGGAATTTATAACCCTCCCGCTTTATGCCTGTCCTGTTTGCCATCATAACCCTTATAAGGCCAAGGGTGTTAAGCACCAGACTTTCGTTCTTGTCGGCAAGGATAAGCAGCACGTCCCCGTCGGTGGCGTTTGTCCTTGTTTTAATCCCGGCAAGTTCGGTTTCGGTCATAAATTTCGTAAAGGAGCCGGTAACGCCCCCGTCGGCGTATTTCAGATAGCACAGCCCCGTCAGCCCGCAGCCCTTGGCATAATCGGTGATTTTGTCGATTTCCTTGCGGGTGAGCTTGTCCGCGCTGTTTTTAACGTTTATTCCCCTTACCGTTCCTCCCTCGGTAATGGCGGATTCAAACACCGCAAAGGAGGAATTTTTTACAATGTCGGTAAGGTCGGTAAGCTCCATTCCGAACCTGATGTCCGGCTTGTCGCTGCCGAAGCGTTCCATAACCTCTTTATAGGTGTATCTGGGAATGGGGGTGGGGATATCCACGTCAAGAGCTTCTTTGAAAAGCCGCTTTATATAGCCTTCGGTGACGGCGAATATGTCCTCCATATCGATAAAGGACATTTCAAGGTCGATCTGGGTGAATTCGGGCTGCCGGTCGGCGCGCAGGTCCTCATCCCGGAAACAGCGGGCAATCTGGATATACCGGTCGAACCCCGCCACCATTGAAAGCTGCTTGTAGAGCTGGGGCGACTGGGGGAGGGCGTAAAAGGAGCCCTTATGAATCCTTGAAGGTACAAGATAGTCCCTTGCCCCTTCGGGGGTGGACTTAATAAGCATGGGGGTTTCTATTTCCACAAAGCCGTTTTCGTAAAAATAATCCCGGGTTATCTTGGCAACCCTGCTTCTGAAAATCAGGTTGTTCATAAGGGAAGGCCTGCGGAGGTCAAGATAGCGGTATTTCATCCGTAAATCCTCACCGGCGTTGGTGGAATCGGAAATTTCAAAGGGGGGCGTTTCGCTGGACGCCAATATCTTAAGCTCCTCCACCGCAATTTCCACATTCCCGGTGGGTATGTTGGGGTTTTTGGAGGTGCGTTCCCTAACGATTCCCCTGGCAAACAGCACAAATTCGCTTCTCACCCCGGCTGCCTTTTCAAATAAATCCCTGTTTGTCTTGTCGTCAAAGGCAAGCTGGACAATCCCCGTACGGTCCCGTAAATCGATAAATATAAGCTGCCCCAGATCCCGCTGTTTGGAACACCAGCCGGCAACGGCAACCTCTTTGCCTGTTATTGATTCATTTATTGTCCCGCAGTAATGGCTCCTGCGGGAGTCGCCCAAAAACTCTGCCATATATTTTCCTTCCGGCATATATGCCTTTTATATGAGTATTTTTACGATTTCATCCGTTGAAAGGGATATATCCCGTTCTTCCCCGGTTTTGAGATTCTTAAGCCTGGCTTTTCCCGATATAAGTTCGTTTTCCCCGATAACGCAGACAAAGTCATATCCGCCCTTGTCGGCATATTTCATCTGTGCCTTTACCGACCTTCCCGTAAGATCGGTTTCGCAGGAAAGCCCCTTTTTCCTTAATTCCTCGCAAAGCCTGAAGGCAAAGCCGGCAGCTTTGTCTCCCAAGGGAGCGATATACAATACCGGTTTTTCGGACTTCCGGATTTCCCCGTTATCCGCCTCCATGGCAAGGATAAGCCTTGAAATTCCGGCGGCAAAGCCTATGGCGGGGAGTTCGGGACCCCCCAGTTGGGAAATAAGCCCGTTGTATCTTCCGCCGGCGGCAATGGTGGACTGGGCGCCTATTCCGCCGTGGACGAATTCGAACACCACGCCGGTGTAGTAATCCAGCCCCCTTACGCATTTGGGGTCTTCGATAAATTTTATATCCGATTCCTTAATTAAACCTTTAAGACGGTTATAGTGCCTGGCGCAGCTATCGCAGAGATAATCTGTGGTTTTGGGGGCGCTCCTGGCGATTTCCCCGCATTCTTCCTCTTTGCAGTCGAGTATCCGCAGAGGGTTGGTCTCAAGCCTGCCTTTGCAGTTGTCGCAGAGTTTATCATAATTTGCCTGGAAATAGTTCTTTAACGCCGCCCTGTATTCAGGACGGCAGTTTGAACAGCCTATTGAATTCAGGTGTAAAACATAGTTTTTTATTCCCAGGTTTCTTATCACCGAATTGGCAAGGAAGATGGCCTCCCCGTCGGCATAGGGGGTGTCCGCCCCCATGATTTCGCAACCGAACTGGAAGAATTCCCGGCTGCGCCCCGCCTGGGGCTTTTCGTACCTGAAAAAGTTGGAAAGATAATATAGTTTCAAAGGTAAGGCATTGGCGTAAAGGCCGTTTTCCACCACCGAACGGCAGACGCAGGCGGTGCCTTCGGGACGGAGGGTCATCGACCGGCCGTCCTTGTCGGTAAAGGTGTACATCTCCTTTTGTACGATATCCGTGGTGTCCCCCACACCCCTTACAAAAAGTTCGGTATATTCAAAAGTGGGAAAGCGGATTTCCGAAAAACCGTAAAGCTTCGCCTGACTGCGGCAGATACTTTCCACCTGCCGCCAGAAGGGTGTTTCGGAAGGGAGAATATCCGCGGTTCCTCTTGGTTTTTTAATCTGGGGCATTATTGGCGTTTCTCCTTTTTAATGTTTTCCCGCCAGTCAAGATCGCCTCTTTCAAGGGCGAAGATAAGCGCTTCGGCGGTGGCAATGTTGGTGGCTATGGGGACATTGTACATGTCGCACAACCTTATAAGGTTCATCATTATCCCCGAATATTCCTCCTCATTGTTGGGATCGCCGAAATAAATAAGCAAATCCACCTCGTTGTAGGTAATGCGGGAGGCAATCTGGTCGCTTCCGCCCCTGGCGCCGGTTAACAGCTTTTCGATTTTAAGTCCGGTTGATTCGCTGATGTACTTGGCGGTTATGGCGGTAGCGCAAAGCTGATGCCTTGAAAGTATGCCGCAGTATGCCATGCAAAATTCGGTCATCAGAGGCTTTTTGGCGTCACTTGAAATGATTGCGATTTCCATGTTATAACCGATCCTTTCGTTTAGCGGTTTACGGTTCTACATATATTTTCATTAATTAAGCGGGTAGTGCTTTTTTCTTTTGGGTTTAAGTACGTTGTGAAAGAGGGGAACGTTCTTCCCGGTTATCCGGCAGGCGATGTTGTATATCGCTGCCTCATAGGAGGATGCGGTTTTGTCGGAGGTGGAAAAGGCGGTAAGCCCCTGCTCCTGGTCTATCACCACATTATTGTCATAGGGGATAACCCCTAAAAGCCTTATGGCGGAAAGATTTATCAAATCATAGATGGTGGGCAGAGCCTCTTCTTCGGCGAAATCCGGACGGTAGCAGTTTACGATAAGTCTTAGGTTGCGAAAGCCTAAGGTTCTAAGTTTAATCCCCGTTTTTTCGGCAGCCCGTATCGACATTGACTGGTGGAGGGAAACCACCAAAGCATCATCGGCGGCGGAGGCGAAGGCAAGGTAATAGGGGGATTCTTCCGCAGAGGAATCGATGATGATATAGTCATACCGGGTTCTTAACAGTTTAAACAGGTCTATGAAATAACCCGCCGGAAGGATGTCTTTGGGTTTCCACATGGGGGACGCCAGAAAGGCAAGGTTACTTTTACAATGTATTATGGCGTCTTCCGGACTGCATCTTCCGGTTATGCAGTCGTTAATGTCGTAAACAACCTCGCTTTCAAGACCTAAGGCCATGTCAAGGCATCTCATGCCGAAGTCCCCGTCAACGGCAAGGACCTTTTTCCCCATGCCGGCAAGGACGGCGGAAAGGTTTGCCGAAAGGGTGGTTTTTCCCACTCCCCCCTTGAAAGAGGTTACGAAGATAACACGCCCCAATGGTTCACCCCCTGCCTATACAAATATTCATATTATTTTATCATTACGCCGGCGATTTGTCAATAAGATGAACTTAATAAAGCGGACTTTGGGGATATTTGTTTACATTGACTTAAAATAATTTTTTGTTAATTTGGTGTTGACAACAGCGTTTTCGAATGTTATAATATGTCGACAAAAGAAATACATCTTTAAATCGGTGCAGTGACGCCGGCAAGTTGTAAGAATATTCTTATAATATATGATTATGCTTGTATGCGTCCTGCCGGGACGCATTTTTTTATGCCGGTACGGGAAGGAGGATTTTGTCGATGGAAGAAAAATCGAAAATATTAACCGAAGAAGCCTTTGACAGGACCCTTATGCGGATTTCCCACGAAATCCTTGAACGCAACAGCAGCGAAACCGAGCTCTGCATTGTGGGGGTATTGAGGCGGGGCGCCACCCTTGCTTCCTATGTTGCCGAAAATCTGAAGAAGTTATCTAACCTTAATATTAATCTCGGCACCCTTGACATCACCTTTTACCGGGATGATTTAAGCAAGGAGGGGCTTGACCCTTCATTGAACAAAACAAATGTGGATTTCAGCGTGGAAGATAAAGTGGTTATTATCGTTGACGACGTTATTTACACCGGAAGAACCGCCCGCGCCGCAATGGACGCGGTTATAGCAATCGGCAGGCCGAAAAAAATTCAGCTTGCCGTTCTTGTTGACAGGGGGCACAGGGAGTTACCCATACGGGGAGATTATGTGGGGAAAAACATTCCCACCTCCAAAAAAGAAGTGGTGTCCGTCCGGGTCCCCGAATTCGACGGAATTAAAGAAGTTGTTATTTTAGGTTAAATAAATATAAAAAGGAGAAATAATCATGGACAAGCCCCAAAACAATTTAATTTACCAGATTAAGGACAAACCTCCCTTTCACCGAGTCGTGTTGTTTTCCCTCCAGCAGCTGCTTGCCATAATAGCGGCCACCATCGTTGTCCCCCTTATTATCGGAAACGGAATGTCCCAGGCCGCAGCCCTTTTAGGCGCAGGTATAGGCACCATAGTGTACCTGCTTTTCACAAAAAGCCGTTCGCCGGTATTTTTAGGCTCATCCTTCGCCTTTATAGGTTCGATGTTATCGGCTTTTGCCGGCGCTTCCACCGCAGCATTGGGTTATGCCGGATTGCTTATAGGCGCTGTAATCGCAGGTCTCGTATATGTTATAATCGCCATTGTGGTTAAATTCGTAGGGGTAAACTGGATAAACAAACTAATGCCCGCCGTCATTATAGGGCCTACCGTCGCCATCATAGGTCTTTCCCTTGCCGGTAATGCGGTCGGCGACCTCATGGGCGGTGCCGCAGCGGTTGGCGGAACCTATGAAGTAAGCGGACAGACTGCAATCTATATTATCTGCGGGCTTGTTACCCTTATTACCGTAATGATATCGTCGGTTTACTCCAAAAAAATAGGTCGGCTCATCCCCTTTATTATAGGAATTCTTGCCGGTTATTTTACTGCCTGCATATTCTACATAATCGGGTCAGTCGGAGGATGGTCAACCCTTAAGATAATCGATTTCACACCCATAACCGGTTTATTCAAGGAAATCAGTCTTAAATCCTTCATCAACTATGAACTTTATAAGGAATTCACCGTCTATAAAGCCTGGGGGGCCTTTGACGAAGTAAACGGCACCTACCTTCTGACTTTATTCACCGCCTACGCCCCCGTTGCCTTCGTGGTGTTTGCCGAACACCTTGCCGACCACAAAAACCTTTCCTCCATCGTGGGGAAAGACCTGCTTAAGGACCCCGGCCTTACCCGCACCCTCCTTGGGGACGGTATTGGCTCCATAGCCGGCGCCACCGTCGGCGGCTGCCCCAACACCACCTACGGGGAATCAATAGGCTGCGTTGCCATAACCAAAAACGCCTCCACCGTAAGCATCTGGGGTGCGGCCATTGCGGCGATTGCCTTTTCAATGATAGCCCCGGTAATATCCTTCATTCAGACAATACCCAAATGCGTAATGGGGGGCGTATGCTTTGCTTTGTACGGATTTATCGCCGTATCCGGGCTTAAGATGCTGCAAAAGGTAAACTTAAGCAAAAACCGCAATTTGTTTGTGGCTTCGGTGATACTTATTGCCGGTGTCGGCGGGCTTCAGCTTCAGTTTGGCAAGGTTACGGTCAGAACCGTCGCCTGCGCTTTGATTCTCGGTATCGTAAGCAACGTCATATTGTCACTGAGAAAAAACAACGACGACGACATGGCTGACGAATACATTCTTACCGAAAACAAGGAAAAAGCCGAGTAAAATTCACTATAAGAGGGCGGGTATTATACCCGTCCTTTTTTGTTATGTTAATAATATTTAATATTTTTTTGGTTTCATATTGACAAGATTTTCATTTTGGAGTAAAATATCCCCCGCACAAATATGCAAAAAGGAGATGCAACATGAACGTAAAGAAACTACTTATTTTTACCCTCTGTCTTTTACTTTTGACAACACTGCTTGTTTCCTGTAAAGATGACGGTAATGATAAGTCGGCAGACGAATCCAAAGGCGAATCGAATGCCGATACCACCAGCGGCGAAACCGGACTCTTAGACGGAAAGACCGCAGAGGAAATTTTAGACATAGCCCTTGAAAAGTTCAGCGCAATCAATAACCTGACCTTCGAAGGGGTTGTCGAAATCGCAAAAATTGCCGGTGACGAGCAAACCGAAACGGGCAGGGAAATGTTGGTTAAAATTGATTTTACCGACACGGAAAATCCTAAATTTTATTTTGAAACAACCGATGACGAAGGTTACGGCGAGATGACGGTAGCGGCATTGTTCGTTGACTGGATCTGCTATATGTCTGCCTACGGGGAAGATGTCAAGGTTGCCTTCACAGAAGAACAGTTTGAAGAACAGTTCAGCGGAATAGGCGATCATCTGACCGCGACTACCGCCCTTTTGGATTCCGAAAAGTTCGGCAGCTTAAATAAAACTCCGAATGATGACGGCACGGTTACCCTGTCCTTTACGGATTTAAAGGAAAAAGTATTTGATGACAATATGATAACCATGTTCGAAGACATTCTGGGGGTGTTTGTTGAATACGCAGAGCTCAAGGATTATTCAATCGACTTAACCGTTGACGGCAACGGTAATATCAAGTCCATAGCCGTTGACCTTGAAGCGGAATTGGATGAAGGGGAAGAAAGCAAAATCGGCTTTGATATAAGCTTGCTTGTAACCTTATCCGATGTGGGGACAACCGTAGTCGAAGCCCCCGAAAACACCGACGACTTTTCGGAAGCTGATTATTCCATGGTTTTCTACGTTCCGGAATATTAATAGGTTTATTTACAAGGGCGGGCAAAAACCCGCCCTTTGTTTTTCGTATGATTATATGCGACAATATTTGTCGTTGACAAACGGGGGGAGTTACTGTATAATTATCTTACAAAAATACCGGAAGGATAATCAATATGAAAAAACTGATAATACTGCTGCTTTCGCTGGCTGCCATAAGTCTTCTGGTTGCCTGCGGCGGAGAAGATAAGGATACAAACAGCACTGCAACCAGTCTTGTTTCGGAACAAACCCTAAGCAGTGAAAGCACTGACGCCACCTCGGAAGAAGGAACATCGTCCGAACCGGGGGTTTCATCAGAAGCTTCACCAGACGAATCGGAAGCTTCATCAGACGAATCGGAAGATTCACCAGACGAATCAACGGATACCCAGACCAGCGAACCGGAGGAAAGCCTGCCTGATGAATCGTCCCAACCGGAAGAATCCGGCGACCGCAGCCTTAACGATATGAACGCCGCGGAGCTGCTGAACTATGCCTACGAAAAATACTTCGCCCTTGACGGTTTTACGGCAGATACCCAGAATAAACTGAATTTTTCCTACGCAGGGGAAAAGGAATCAATGACATATTCCTCCAACGTAAAGGTTGAGGGACTGCAGGGGAACACCCCCAAATTCATAAGCCAAGTTACAAAAACCTTTGAGGGAAACCAGGCAGACCTTAAGGAAATCTACGTAAACGGGTACTGGTTTAAGGAAAGCAAGTCGGGTAAGGAAAAAGCCGCCGTTAACCTTTCCGGGATGCAGGGAATTCTTATAAGAAATATCGGTGCTGTGGAAAATTTAACCGGCAATGTCTTTTCTTCGGTTAAAAAATCCTCCTCCGGTGATGGTTGGCTTGTCACCGGAACGGGATTGACTGCCTCTTCCTCCAAGCAGATACTCGACGGAATTCTTGAATCGGTGGAATTCGGCGCCACCACAGAGGAAATTAAGCTTGACAAATTTACGGTGGAAACCTACATAAATCAGGATGGCTATATAACAAAGCAGACCGTAAACTGCACCTTTAACATGGATTATGCCGGGGTTAAAATAAGTTTTGCCCTTGAAATGAAAACCGAATACACCAACCATAATTCCACCGCCGTGGAAATAAACATAAACCCGAACGACTATAAAGATATAAACTAAGCAATAACAAAGCCTGCCTTCCCCGAAAGGGAGGGCTTTTTGTTTTTACGGCAAATTAATATTGAATATTTATTATTTGTATGGTATTATTATTCCATAATTCAGAATGGTGGATGTTATGACGGCTTTGGAACTGTTGGAAGGTATAATCGGATTTGCATCGGAAAGGGTAAACCCCACTGTGGATACCGTTAAGGCGGGGGATAAAAACAGGGCGGTTAAAAAGGCGGCGGTATGCTTTATCGCCACGCCGGAGGTTATAAAGGCTTCCCACAAATGGGGGGCGGATGTGCTTATAACCCATGAGCCCACTTACCACGACCATTTCGATAATTTCGACAACTCCGAAATAGAAACAGAAAAAAGAGCTCTTATAGACTCCACCGGCATGACGGTTATCCGCTATCACGACCACGCCCATAAAATAGAGCCAGATATTATCCACGAAGGGTTTTTGTCAGCCCTCGGGCTAAAGTATAATTATACACAGCATCGGTTTTATACCCTTGAAAAACCAATGACTCCCGCTGAACTGGCAGAGCTTATAGAATCAAAAACCGGCACAAAGCACGTCAAGATTGTGGGAAAGTCCGATTTTCCGGCAGCAAGGCTTTCATTATTTCTTGGCGCCTGCGGGGACGGATGCCACCTTCCCCTTAAGAAGGGAAAGGCGGACATTTCAATCTGCGGTGAGGTTTGCGAATGGAAGAGCTGCGAGTTTGTCCGGGACGCTTCCCAGCTGGGACATAACATGGCAATGCTTGTATTAGGCCATGTGGGGAGCGAAAGGGAGGGCATGAAGCTTGTGGCGGAGAAGATTAGGAATGAACTTGGAATCGAAGCGAAATATTTCGACTGCGGAGAGGTTTATACCTACGCTGATTAAAATAAAGCAAGGTCAGCCCATACAATCATAGCCGCATTGTTTTTACTTGTTTCATTTACCCCCCTGAATGCTGATGCTAAATCCTATATAGCAGGAGATGTGAACGGGGGTAATTCAATCACGTTACCCGACTGCGACGGAATACTCCGCCATCTGCCGGGTATAGAAACCCTTTCCGGCAGCTCCCTTTATACCTGTACAGCGAAAGCGAAGCGTCGTTGCCGGATTCGGTAATCGTGTACAAGAACACCGAATTAACCGATTACATTATAACCATACCGAAGAAGGACCTTGTGCCGGGACACTGGTACAAAATAGCCGTGGCATCCCGGAGCGGTGCGGAAAGTCTCCGGAAGTCAATATATATATGTAAATTAAAATCCTTAAAGGGAGAGTAATATGATTAACATTGCAATAATGGGAATGGGTGTCGTGGGGGGCGGCCTGTACGATGCTGTTTCGCAAAACAAAAGCCTTATAATGTCGGTTTTAGGCGAAGAACTGAATATAAAGTATGTCCTTGACAAGCGTAAATTTCCCGGTCATGAACTGGAAAACCGGGTGGTAAGCGATATAAACGTTATCTTGGAGGACAAAGACATATCTGTTGTCGCCGAAACCATGGGGGGCGACAGGCCGGCTTACGACTTTTCCCTTGCCTGCATTAAAGCGGGGAAGTCGGTGGTGACTTCCAACAAGCTGGTGGTGGAAAAGTACGGCAGGGAGCTGGAGGAAGCGGCTTTACAGAACAATGTATGCTACCTTTACGAAGCCTCCGCCGGGGGCGGAATCCCCCTTATTCATCCCCTCTGCCACTGTCTTTCCGCCAATAAAATAACCAAAGTTGCGGGAATACTCAACGGCACCACCAATTATATCCTTGAGAGGATGGAATCCGACGGCATTTCCTTTGAGGAAGCCTTGGCCGACGCTAAAAGGCTGGGCTATGCGGAGGTTAATCCGGAAGCCGATATAAAGGGCTATGACACCGCAAGGAAAATCTGCATTCTTGCTTCGGTGTGCTTTGGAAGCCGTTTTTATCTTGATGACCTTGCCGAAATAACCGGAATCGACCAAACAGAAAACAAACACATTATCGAAGCCGCAAGACTGGGATATAAGATAAAACTTCTCGGCGTTGCCGAAGTCAACGAACAGGGGGAAACCCTACTGTTTGTCAAGCCCTGCCTTGTTTCAAAGGACAGCCTGCTTTACGGGGTAAACGGGGTGTTCAACTGCGTTATGGTTAAGGGCAATTTGGTGGGGGATGTGGCATTTTACGGTCAGGGGGCAGGAGGGCTTGCCACCGCCTCCGCCGTGCTTTCGGACATTATCGAGGCAATTAAGCTTAAAACACTACCCATATTGAAAAACAACCCCTTCCTTATAAAGAAGGATATTAACTTACAAAATTCCGTTGATATTTACGGAATTAATTTCCCCGTAATTTAAAATACTTTTTCAACATTTAAGCCGGCAAAAGCCGGCTTTTTTATGTCCCGTCGATGCTTTATAGCATAAACTGGAAAAGACGAATATATGCGGGGTGTAGTTATGATAATACATATAGTAAAACCGGGGGAAACCCTGTTTTCGATAGCCAATCAATACGGAGTGTCGGTGGAGGTATTGCAGGTGAACAACTCCGTTTCCGACCCCCAGAAGTTAGCGGTGGGGCAGTCTGTTGCGGTTGCAATACCCACTGTCACCCATACGGTAATGCCGGGGGACACTTTGGTATCCGTCGCCAACGAGTACGGTACCACCCTAAACCAGCTTTACAAAAACAACCTGCTGCTTGAGGGGAGGCCGGATATTTTCGAAGGGCAGACGCTGATAATATACATCGAACGGGACCCGGTGGGTGCATTCCAGTTAGGAGGATATGCTTATCCCTTTATCACCGAACAGCTTCTGAATTTGTCTTTACCCTTTATGAATTACCTGATGCCCTTTACCTACGGCTTTACCCTTGACGGTCAGCTTATCCCCTTAAACGACGAGGAAATGATAAACCGGGCAAAGGTTTACGGCACCAGACCGGTGCTTCATCTTTCCACCCTTGACGAAAACGATGTCTTTTCCACCGAAAATGCCACCTTTATCCTAAACAACCGCAACCTCTGGGAGGTGCTTTTCAACAACCTCCTTGCCACAATGCAGGCTAAGGGTTATTATGCCCTTGATGTGGATTTCGAGTTTTTAGGGAGGGAAAACGCCCCGAAATACGTGGAATTCATTTCCTTTATGCGGAGCCGGTTAAATCCCTTGGGTTACGGGGTGATAGTTGCCCTTGCCCCCAAGATTTCCGACGACCAGCCGGGGACCCTTTACGAAGGGCATGATTACAAGGGTTTGGGGGAAGCGGCCAACGCGGTACTGGTAATGACCTATGAATGGGGTTATACCTTCGGTCCCCCCCTTGCGGTTTCCCCCATACCCAATATGCGTCAGGTTCTGGAATACGCCATAACCCGGATTGACCCGTCGAAAATTTTTGAGGGAATATCCAACTACGGCTATGACTTTACCCTCCCCTTTGTAAAGGGGGAATCGGTGGCCACCTCCCTTTCCACCCGTCAGGCGGTTGACCTTGCCATAAGTATGGGTTCGGAAATAATGTACGACGAAAACGCCATGGCTCCCTTTTTCTACTACACCAAAAACGGTAACCGCCATGTGGTCTGGTTCGAGGACGCCAGGTCCATCCAGGCGAAGCTTCAGCTTTTGCCCGCCTACGGTCTGAAGGGGGCTTTGTACTGGAACCTTAACCGGGAAAACAACCAGAACCTTACGGTAATAAATTCCACCATAAACCGCTCGCCGGCGTCATTATTATAAAGATTTTAACCCCTTTTTCCCTCCGCCGTCAAAACAACAATAAAAAACACCAAAACCCACCTCCCCCTTCGACAATCCTTTTATTGCCGCCGTATTATAATGCCAACACTTAAAAGGCAAAAAGGACGGTTTGTAAATGCTTATCGAAAGGATTAAGGAAAGCAGGGCAAAGAAATCGATAACCTCTGTTTTTTGGGGGGGGTTTTCCTTTTTACTGTCACTGGCGGAGGCGAAAAGCGGGGTATATCCCTTCGGGTTTGCTTTGATGTGCGGGTGCAGCGACAATCTGTTCCCCATATTTGCCGGCCTTTTTGCCTCCGGCCTTGTTTTCGGGGAAAGGGGTTTATATCGGGTGCTCCTTTCCATGGTAGCCTTCGGCATAAGATGGCTGGCTTTCAGGCGAAAAAAAGGGAATGCGCTGTGGGTGAAGCTGTTTACCGCCATAACAGTCACGGTTTCCATGGCTTTATGGGAATTCACCCAGAGGAACGTGCTCTTTGAATCAGCCATGCGGGTTTGCTGTGTGTTTTCAATTCTTCCTCTGTTTACCCTGCTTTTATCCTTTAACCTTAAAGGGAAAAAGCCCATGCGGGAAATTTCCGCATTGGGGTGGGTTTATATCGGGGTTAAAGCTTCGTCGGTGCTTACTTACGGCATGTTCAGCCCCTGCCTTGCGGTGGGAGGCTTTTTAACGCTGTACTTCGCGCGGGAGGGCGCCCTTTTCGGGGGTATGTGCGGCTTTGCGGCGGGAATGGCGGCCGGGGTAATATATATGCCGGTATTGGGCGTGGGGGGGCTTGCCTACGGCATTTTCTGTGACGAAATGAAAACCTTTGCTCTTTTTTATTCCGCCTCCCTTTCGGTGTCGACGGGGGTTTATCTGGCTTCCCTGTCAAAAGCTTTTCCGGAATTTATTTGGGTGGTTTTAGGGTATGGGGTATTCGGCATTGCGGCCAAAAGGCTTAAGCCGGTTGTAAGGGAAATATCCTATAAAAAAGACAAAGCCCTAAGCTATAAAAAGCTTTCCGCTGCCTTTTCCACCCTTTCGGAGGTGTTTTATACCGATAATCTGCCGGTTGTCAGCAAAGCCGATATTTCCTCATCGCTGAAAAGCTGTCTGTTTTCCCTCTGCAACAAATGCCGGCTCTGCGGCAGCAAATGCCCGCTGGACAAGTATGACCTGGTAAACCATCTTACCGAAATCGCCGTAGGAAACGAGGACCGGCTTCCGAAGCATTTTACCGACTTCTGCCCTAAAACCGACGTGCTTACCGGACAGGCTTTGTCTTTGGGAAGAGCAAAAAAGGCCGAAGGGGAAAGGGAGGCAAAGCTTCTGACCGAAGGCTATAATTCCATGGCAAGGCTTTTGTGCAGCGCGGGGGAAAAAGCCGAGGAGGAAAATATAACAAACCGGGAGCTTTCAAAAAAGGCGTCAGGCGAGCTTAAAAGGATGGAAATCCCCTTTTCCCTTGTAACCGTGCGGGGAAGCAGGCTGATAATGCTATCGGTTTACGGTATAGACATAAATGAAATTAAGTGTTCCGGGGCGGAAATACGGGAACGGCTGTCAAAGGCTATAGGAAAAAGCCTGTCCCTGCCCGAATTCATAAACCGGGAAAGCGGCTTTGAAATGGTTATGAAAACCCTGCCCGCCATAAGGCTTGAATACGCCAAGGCGGAGGCTTCAAAGGCGGGGGAGCCGGTTTCGGGGGACACTATTGTCACATTTGAAAATGATTCCTTAATGTTTTATTCGCTGCTTGCCGACGGAATGGGTTCGGGACGGGAGGCGGCGGTTTCCTCCCGTCTTGCGGCGATGTTTTTAGAAAAGCTTATATCGGCGGGGGGGGACAAAAAGGAAGCCTTATGTATGCTGAATCAGCTTCTGCTTGTAAGGAAAAACGAGGTTTACACCACCATAGACCTTCTGGAAATAGACCGGCTGTCGGGGAACGCCTGCCTTATAAAGGCGGGAGCGGCTCCCACCTTCCTTTACCGGGAGGGGAAATGCTATAAGCTGGAATCCTCATCTCCCCCGGCGGGGGTGGTGGACGACCTTAAGGTTACCCAGACCAGTCTGCTGATAAAAAAGGGGGACTGGCTGGTCATGGTCACCGACGGGGTTTTACCCAAGGACGGCAATATTGCATTACCCAAAGACAAAAAAACCGCCTCATCCTTTGCGGCGGCAATCCTTGAGGAGCGGAGGGATTTATCCTGCCGGGACGATATGTCGGTTTGCGTTATAAGGGCTTTTTAATGTTGACTTTTTAAATCGGAGGTGGTAAACTGACGATACACCAAATTAAAAGGAAGTAATGATATGTTAAGAATCGGAACTGTAAATATCGATACCTCCCACGCCCCTTCCTTTGCGGAAATACTCCTGAAGGGCGACCGGGCAAGATATACCGCCATTTACAACGACGGTTTCCGTACCGACAAGGACGTTGAGACTTTTATTCAGAAATACGGTCTTGAAAAGCGTTATTCTGATCTTTACGAAATGGCAAAACATATTGATGTGGCTTTTATCCAGTCCTGCGACTGGGACAGGCATATTGAGCTTGCCAAACCCTTTGCGGAATCGGGGGTACCCGTTTTTATCGACAAGCCCCTTGTGGGAAATCTGAAGGATATTCAGACCATTGAAAAATGGGCAGCCGAGGGAAAGGTTATATTAGGCACCTCCGCCATGCGTTACACCTATGAGCATGATAACTTCTTCGGTAACGCAAAATCCGAGGATATAATTTCATTAACCGCCACCGTGGGCGTTGACGAATTCAACTATGCAATCCACGCCGTGGAGGAAATATTGGGCTTTATGGGGGACATAAATCCGGTGTCAACCCGGTTTGTCGGCTCAAATTCCGTGGAAGATTTCGAAGCGGATTCCTACAGGGTACTCTTTGAAAACGGCGCTGCGGCATATTATCATATATCCAAAAAGGGCTGGCAGCCCTCCACCGCGGTGGTTGTATGCAAAAAAACCACCTTTGTTTATAAAATCGATTCGGGCAGGGTCTATGAGGCTATGCTGAACCGGGTCTGCGATTACTTTGAAGGGGACAAATCCCGGCTTGCCACAGTTAAGAGCATGTGCGACTCAATCCGCATAATGCTTGCGGGGAGGAAATCCAGGCTGAAGGGCGGGGTTGTTGTCGGTATAAACGACCTTGACGAAGGCGACGGGGGCTTTGACGGGCTGGAGTTTTATCACCAGTACAAAAAGCAAAACGGCTATTAAAAAGCACCGGTAAAACCGGCGACTGAAATACAAAGGGGGCGGTCAATAACCGCCCCGTTATTTTTACCGTTATGTTACTGCAACAGCTTTTTGTGCTTCCTGAACACAAGTAGCTTTATTATCTGGAAAACAAGGGAAGCCACAAGGAATACTGCGGAAATAAGTAGGTAATTTTTTATAACGGAAGTGTTATACAAATATCCCGCCGTTTCGGAAAGGTCAAGGGAAATATCGTTATTCCCCAATAAAAGCGAACCGCCATTATAAGAAATCGTCAGCGCCAAGTAAAATAAGGTAAATATTAAGGTCACTATCTGTAATCCCCCGGATTTCTTCTGGCAGGAAACCGCCTTTGCCAAAAAGGTAAAGTCAATAATCATTACCGCGATAAGGGATACGGGAAGGGCAAAGCAGACAAGGGCGGATAACGGGGAATTTACTTCAATCCGGTATTTGGCATAATCGGAAATCCCATCGATTTTATTATAAATTCCCAAAGCCAAAACCAGCATCCCCACAAGGGCAGAAAACAATGCCAAAAGGGCAAACAAACGACCCTTTTTGCAAACCGGCAGTGTTTGAACAGCATCAACAGGAGGTTGTTCAACAAGCTCAATAGTTTCATCAGCCGGGACTTCTTCAGCGGGGGCTTCCCCTTCCGGCGGGAGGATTTCTGTCAGGTTTTGTGCTTCCTTCCCTTCTTCGGGTAGTTCCTCAGCAATTTCCTGTGTTTCAATCCCGGTTTCGGTTATAACTTCCTCCGCTTCCGGGGGTGTATTTATGGCAAAACCGCAGTCGGGGCAGAATTCGGAATCCTCGGGTATATTCTGGTTACAGCCGGGACAGTTCATGTTGTTATCCTCCTTGATTTGCCGTTTGCCGCCTATTCAGATTGTAGCACCCCTTATATGCCCTGTCAAGTACGGTATTCTGCAAAATTACAATATATTAAGCAAAATCCGTCGTAATGACGGATTTTTTGGCTATTCCTTGATTTCCCCGGCCTTTTTAAGGCCGATTTTGGTTATGGCGGGTCCTGTAAGCTCATAAATAAGGGTGGCACACAGCACAACCGTTCTTATGGTGCTTCCGTATCCCGGAAGGGTATTGGCGGCAATAAGGGATAAGCCTATTGCCACACCCGCCTGGGGGATAAGGGTCAGACCTAAGTATTTCTTTGTGGTATCGGGAGATTTCATAATAACCGCCCCCAAAGTCGCCCCCGTAACTTTACCCAAAACCCTGAATATAAGATAAACCACGCCTATAACCCCGATTTTGGGAATTATGGATATATCCAGAGCGGCGCCCGACACCACGAAAAACATAAGAAATATGGGGGGTGTTATGAAGTCGGTGATTTTGAAGATATCATCTCCGGACGAGCTGGTGTTTATAACCGCAGTCCCCATGCTCATGCATAAAAGCAGATTGGAAAATCCGGTGAAGGAGGCAATGGCGTTCCCTAAAAACACAAAGCCGCAGATAATGATAAGCCGGTTGGACTGCTTTTTGAAAAATCTGAGGGGTATGTTAAACAGAAATCCAAGAATCAGCCCCACCGCGATGGCTCCCAAAATTTCAAACACCGGCATAACCACCGACGAAACCACGGAACTCTGCTGGGGGTTTATCATTGAGCTGACAACTGCCATGGAAACGCCGAAGGACATTATCGCCACGGCGTCGTCCAGGGCAACCACACTGAGCAGTGTTTCGGTCACAGGACCCTTGGCGTTATACTGCCTGACCACCATAATGGTTGCCGCCGGGGCGGTGGCGGAGGCGATTGCCCCAAGTAAAAGGGACACTTTGATGTCAAAGCCGAAGGCAAGCAGCGCTCCGGTCACGAAAACCGACGCCAACAGGGCTTCAAGTATCGCAATAACAATAGGGGCTATCCCCGCTTTTTTCAAATAGGAGGTTTTAAACTCCGCTCCCACCGAAAAGGCAATAAAGGCAAGGGCCATTTCCGAAATTATATTAAACTGGTCAACGGTTTCCACCGAAAGAATTTTAAACACATGGGGGCCGATAATAAGACCGGCAATAAGATAGCCGGTTACGTTGGGAAGCTTTATAAGCTTGACAAAGCGCCCGAAAGCGAGCCCTGAAAACAAAATCAGAGCTAAGTAAAAAAACGTAAGCACTTTTTAAATTTCTATCCCTTCTGCTGAAAGTATGGGCATTGTAAATATAACCGCCGTATTGGGTTTGGACAGGTCGCCCACCGTCTTTCTGACTATATCCTTTGCCTGTTCAACCTTTTCCTCTTTTAATACCATAAAGATGGTTTTGCTTTCGGCGCGGTTAAGGTCCACCATAAATCTCAATGAGCCGAAAATCGGGTAGTTTTCGATATGCTTTGCCAGTTCCGAAACCATGCCCGTGGAGTTTATTATAGTCGCCCCGTGAATGTCGGCGCTGATAAACCCTTCCAGCAGTTCGTCGAGTTTTTTCACCTGATTAAGCACTATCATTAACAGTTTCAATTTTTCCACTCCTTACTTTAAATAAAAGATATTTTAATTATATCGCTTAAGGAGGATTCTGGGAATAAAAAAGCAAACAACGGGCGGGAGTATGCCCGTTGGTTTTTAATTTTGCTTTTCGGTTAAATTCAAACATTCCTTTATCAGACCTTCGTCTTCCGGATTTTTTGTGCCATAATAACGCTTTTTTGCGGAAGACAGCACTTTCTTTACATAAAGACGGTAATTGTTGTCGTCGGGCTTTATCTTCCCTAAAAACAAATCATTATAAGTATAACCGACGGGGGTTTCGCCCGTTAAAACGAGCATAACCGTATAAGGTTTACTGTCCTCAACGGGATAGCTTTCCGTTTTTATAACAAAGCCGTTATCCCAGAGATATTTTCTTAATATCTCCCCCTTGGACATGGGCTGGAGCACAAGACGGCGGAATTTGCCCTTTCCCTTTTCGATTATATCGACTATGTTGTTCCCGCCCATGCCGCAGATACAGGCGGTATCAAAGGTTTTGTCAATACCGCAAAAGCCGTCGGAAAGGTAAAATTCCATTCTGTCAAAGACATTATACTTCCTTGCGGTGGCCTTTGCCCTTTCAAGGGGGGCTTTTCTTATATCCGTCGCTACGGCATAGCTGCATATGCCGTTTAATATAAGATAGACGGGTAAATAGCCGTGGTCGCTGCCGATGTCTATGACACTGTCGCCTTCCATATGTCCGGCAACCGCCTTCAGCCTTTCGTCAAGCTTCATAATTCCCCGAAAATAAGCCGGGCGTACTTGACCGCCGACACCGCGTCCTTACCGTAAAAGTCGGCGCCGATGGAATCGGCATAGTCCTGGGTAAGCACCGCGCCCCCCACCATCACCCTGCAGAAGGGGGCTTTTTCCTTTATAAGCTTAACCGTTTCCGCCATGTTTGCCACCGTGGTGGTCATAAGGGCGGAAAGGCCGGCAAGCTTTGCCCTGTTGCTCAACACGGCGTCCAGCACCGTCTCCGGCGGGACGTTTTTCCCTAAATCGATGACCTCAAAACCATAGTTTTCAAGCAGGGTTTTTACTATATTTTTCCCGATATCGTGGATATCTCCCTTGACGGTGGCTATGACTATCTTTCTGCCGGAGCTTTTCCGTTCCCCCTTGTAGGATTTCTTGATTTCCTCAAATGCAGCCTTTGCCGCTTCGGCGGCCATAAGCAGCTGGGGCAAAAACATTTTTCCCCGTTCGAAGTCCTTTCCCACCTCGTCCAGGGAGGGGACAAGGTGTTCGCCTATAATAACCAACGGGTCGGTGTTTTCAAGGAGCTTTTTTGTGGCCTTGGCAGACGATTCGGCAAGACCGGAAATTATGGAATCCCTTAAGGTAAGTTCGGAATAAACCTTTTCCTTGGAGGGTTCGGCAATATATTTGTTTACGTATTCGGCATACAGCGCTTTATACCCTTCCAAAGCCCTGGAGGAATAATAGGCGTTCATCATGGTTTCGGAAAGGGGATTTACAATACCCGCCGAAAGCCCCGCTTCAAGGGCCATGCCGAAAAAGGCTGCGTTTATGTTATCCCGCTTGGGAAGTCCGAAGGAAATGTTCGAAATCCCTAAAACCGTATTAAGGCCTAATTTTTCCTTGATAAGAGAAATGGTTTTAACGGTTACTTCCGCCGCATTCTTGGAGGAGGCGGCAGAGGTTACAAGGCCGTCGGCAATAAGGTTATGCCTGTCGATGCCGTATTCTTCCGCCTTGTTTATTATTTTTTCGATTATTTTAACCCTTTCTTCGGGTTCGTCGGGGATTCCGGTTTCGTCCATGGCAAGGCAGACACAGGCCGCCCCGTATTTTTTCATAAGGGGGAACACCGCCGCCATGGATTCCTCGGAGCCGTTTACCGAGTTTATCAGGGGCTTACCGTTATATATTCTCAACGCCTTTTCAAGGGCTGAAATGTTTGAGGTATCTATCTGTAACGGCAGTTCGATTACCGCCTGCAGGGATTCCACCGCTTTGGTAAGCATATCGGTTTCGTCAATCCCCGGCAGACCCACATTAACGTCAAGGATATGGGCGCCCTTTTCCTGCTGGGCGATTCCCTCCCTTAAGATATATTCCATATCCCCGTTTTTAAGAGCTTCCTTAAACAGGGGTTTTCCCGTGGGGTTAATCCGTTCGCCGATAATCAACGGTTCTTTGCCGAAACAGATGATTTTGCTCCTTGAAGATACGGCGGTAAATTGTTTTTCGGTTACGGGTTTTATCTGTTTGTCTTTGAGAAGCAAAACAATTTCTTTTATATATTCGTCGTTGGTGCCGCAGCAGCCGCCGACGGCGGAAGCCCCCAGCTCCACCAGCTTTTCCGTTTCTTTGGCAAAGGTGTGTTTGTCCACATTATAGACGGCTTTACCCTCTTTTGAAACGGGAATACCGGCATTGGCATTGCAAAGTATGGGAACAGAGGAAACGTCGGTCAATTTGGGCAATACCCGCACCAGCTGTTCGGGCCCTTCCCCGCAGTTTATGCCTATGCCGTCAATCCCCATTCCCTCCAGCATAATGCAGGCATTTTCGGGGGAGCCGCCGGAAAGTAGCCTGTCCTTTGAATCCAAAATCATCGTCAGAATTACGGGCAGGGCTGTGTTTTCCTTTGCGGCAAGCAGCGCCGCCTTCATTTCATAGGGGTCGGACATGGTTTCGTACAGAATCAAATCAACCCCCGCTTTTTCTCCGGCGGACACTATTTCCCCGTAAGCGGTCACCGCATCCTCAAAATCCAGATGTCCCAAGGGTTTTAACAACTTACCCATGGAACCCACCGAAAGGGCTGTAAAGGCTTTTTTACCGGTTGATTTATAAAAATCCTCAGCCGCGTCCTTTGCGATGGAAACGGCTTTTTCAACCGTCTGATAAACGGTATATGGAGTGTCGTTTAACTTATAGCGGTTGGCACCGAAGGTGTTGGTGGAAATAACGTCGGCGCCTGCCTCAAGGTAGGCTTTATGAATATAATAAATTTTGTCGGGACGGGTAAAGTTCCATTCTTCGGGAAGGTAGCCGGTCTTAAGCCCCATGTTATGGAGAAACGTCCCCATGGAGCCGTCAAAAAACATTAACTTTCTCCCGAAAATTTCCGAAAACTTCATCTTATACCCCTTTTATGCCCGAAATAATCGCCTTGGCGATGTTGGGGCGGTTCATGGTGTAGATATGTATGTTGCCGAACCCGTTGGAAATGATATCGTTTATCTGGTTGACGGCAAACTCGATCCCCGCCTTTTCCATGTCCGGCGTTTCCCCGTATTTCGATATAATCGCAGCAAGGGAGGAGGGTACCCGGCTTTTTGAAAGCTGAATCATTTTCCCTATGCGGGAGGCGTTTATAACCGGCATTATCCCCGCAAGGATGGGGATGTTTATCCCCGCTTTTGCCGCCCTTTCCCTAAAGTCGTAATAGACGGCATTGTCAAAGAACATCTGGGTGGTTAAAAATTCCGCGCCGGCGTCAACCTTTATTTTAAGACTTGCCATGTCCTCGTCAAGGGAGGAAGATCCGGGGTGCCCTTCTGGATAACAGGCACCCCCTATGCAGAAATTTCCCTGTTTTTTTATGTCGGTAATAAGCTCACTGGCGTATTTATAATCATTCGGTAATACAAAATCCGGGTCTGTGGGGATATCCCCCCGCAGCGCTAATATGTTTTCAATATCCTGTTCCTTTAATTCTGCGATAACCTCATTAACCTTCTCCTTGGTGGAGGAAACGCAGGTAAGGTGCGCCAGGGCGGGAATGGAATGGTTTTCAATCTCTTTTGCCACCTGCACGGTAAATTCCGAAGTGCCTCCGGTGGCGCCGTAGGTGCAGGAAATAAATACGGGGTTAAGGGAAGCGGTTTCGGCCACTACCCGCTTTGTGTCTGCAAGCTGGGAAAACTGCTTGGGCGGAAAAATCTCAAGAGATACGGTCTGCTTTTCCCTTTTTAAAATATCAGTTATTTTCATTGGCATTTACCCCCTTATCTGTGGGAAGATAGCGGCTCGGGAGAATTTCAATTTCCGCCCTTCCGCCGGTTGTTTCGGGAATTAGTCCGATAATACGGTCAAGCTTCTGTTCCTCTGTTAAGCATTCGGCTCTCACCGTATCCGTATATTCGATGTCTTTTACAATTACTCCCTCGGTCTTAAACAGGTATGCAAGCCTTTGATAGTCGCCGTAGGAGGCATTGACTTTTAAGCACCCGTGGGGGAGCCAGAAAACTATTCCCCCTTTGTCAAGGGCAAGCTTTGCGGAGGCGGTGTAGGCCCTGACAAGCCCCCCCGTCCCAAGGAGGATTCCCCCGAAATAACGGGTGACCACCACCGCCACATTGGTAAGTCCCTCCTTGCGGAGCATATCCAAAACCGGGATTCCGGCGGTACCGTGGGGCTCCCCGTCATCGGAGTATCGTGATATGTTGTTTTCCCTTATAATATAGGCGTAAACATTGTGGGTGGCGTCGGAATATTTCTTCTTAACCGAATTTATTAAGTCAATAGCCTCCTCCTCGGTGAAAACCGGGGAAGCGGTGGAGTAAAACACCGATTTTCTTTCAACATATTCGGCAAAAGCGGCTTCCTTAAGGCTTTTATACCCTTGATTCATGATTTACAGAATTCGTAATAAACCGCCCGTATAGCTTCCTCAAAGTCCTTTTCCTCAACCCCAACGATAATATTAAGCTCGGAGGAACCCTGGTCAATCATCTTAATGTTTATCCCGGCTTTTGCGATTGCCGAAAATACCTTTGAAGCGGTACCGGGGGAGTTGACCATACCCCGGCCGACGATGGCGATAAGGGCCAATGATGGTTCGATGAAAACATTGTCGGGGTTTACCATACGGGAAAGTTTGTTTAACAGGAAGGTTTCCCTGCCCTGAATAAAGGAGGAATCCACAATCACCGACATGGTGTCGATACCGGAGGGAAGATGTTCAAAGCAGATGTTCATATCGTAAAAGGCCTGGAGCACCTTCATGCCGAAGCCCACTTCCTGGTTCATCATATCCTTTTCAAGGTGAACCACCGAAAAGCCCTTTTTGCCGGCAATGCCGGTGATTACCTGGGGGGTGGTAACGTTGGTTTCGGACACTATAAGGGTTCCCGGATGTTCGGGGAAGTTGGTGTTTTTTATGCTTATAGGTATTCCCGCAATTTTTACCGGGAAAATGGAATCCTCATGCAGTACGGTCGCTCCCATGTAGGAAAGTTCCCGAAGTTCTCGGTAGGTTATTACGCTTATGGGGAGGGGGTTATCCACAATCCGCGGGTCGCACATAAGAAAGCCCGAAACGTCCGTCCAGTTTTCGTATATGTCCGCCATGACCGCCCTTGCCACCACCGCGCCGGTGATGTCGCTGCCGCCACGGGAGAAGGTTTTAATTTCCCCGCAGGGGAGAGAGCCGTAAAAGCCGGGGATTACCGCACGTTTTGCCGACAGCAGCCTTTCCGCCATAAACAGATTCGTCCGGTCGGCATTAAAAACCTTATCGGGACCGAAAAACACCACCTCGGCGGCGTCGATAAATTCGAATCCCAAATATTTTGAAAGGATAATGCCGTTTAGGTATTCCCCCCGGGAGGCGGCATAGTCAACGGTGCAACCTTTTTCAAGATTTCTGTATATTATTTCAAATTCCCTGTCTAACGTTATGTCAAGGGAAAGACCGGTTATTATATCGTCGAATCTTTGCTTTATTATTTTTAATAAATCGGAAAATTCCCTGCCGGAAGAGGCGTTTTTCTGGCATTCGATAAGCATGTCGGTGACTTTGGCGTCCCCGTTATGGCGTTTGCCGGGGGCGGAGGGCACCACATAACGCCGGGTAGGGTCGGAAAGGACTATTTCGGCGGCTTTCTTGAAATGACCTGCGTCCGCAAGGGAGGAACCGCCGAATTTAACAACTCTAATACAGTCGGACTTTTTCATTGGCTTATACTCCGAAAAAAAGATTTACAAAAATTAGCATGGTCACATATTAGCACAATGCGTATAAAAATTCAATAGTCATTTTTTACATACATTATAATATATGTCCTTTTTTATATTAAGGTATTGACAAAACAGAGTATAACGACTATACTAAAAAAACGATACGCCCCCATAGTTAAATGGATATAACAAGCCCCTCCTAAGGGTTAGTTATGGGTTCGATTCCCGTTGGGGGTGCCAAAAGCCCGACTTTTAATGAAGTCGGGCTTTTTGATTTTTTGTTTTATAATCTGTTTTTTTGCCTATTGTCACTCCCTATAATCCTGTTACATCCTTTACTGCGTCTAAGCACAACTGTTTTTCACGGATATACAGGCAAAATCATTTATGTTTTTGTACAACAGTTACGACTTAAGCAGATATTTATCGATTTAAAATCTGCTAATCCCTGCATAATTCCGGTAAACCCTCATTTTATTATGACTTTTTTTGTTAAATAATGCTTCTTGTATCATGCAATCTATTGCATTATGCATATGATCGCAGTATAATAGAAGCACAATTTCAAACAGGGGGTACCAATTATGGATTATATGACTATTAAAGAAGCTAGTGCAGAATGGGGAGTTGGTACTCGTATCATCACGGTATGTTGCACGGAGGGACGGATTGAAGGTGCGATAAAAAAGGGAAATCTTTGGCTTATCCCTCAAAACGCCGTGAAACCAGTTGACCGTCGGCGAAAAAAGCCCGTAAAGCAAGAAAAAACGGAACCGTTATTATTCCATGATATACCCAGATCAGATGAAGAAAGAAAACACGAAAATATATGGCCATTCCAATCCCTGTATGAAAACAAGGAGCTGTTTGCAGAGATTATAAGGCATTTCCCCTATCCGATGCATATCTGCGCTCCGGACGGCACCATGCTCTTGGCCAATGAAGCGTTTTTACGGTTTGCAAAAATATTCAACCCTAAAAGGCTATATAAAAAGCACAATATTTTATCAAACCCGAATCTTGAAAAATGGGGGGTTAAAGATTTTGTTGTTCGAGCGTTTCAAGGAGAGGCTGTTCGCGTGTATGATATCAAGGTACCGTATCAGGAAATCGTTGAGCGATTGGGTGATGACAAAACGTTGTTAACGGGCAGTCTGTATCATGATATTACCGCTTTACCCATACGGGGTGGCAACAACGAGTTGCTATATGTTGTGTTTATTTTCATTACATCCAGAGAATATCAGGGAAAAGAAGAAATCATTAAGGGCAAGGAATATATAGATAATCATTGGAATGAGAAATTTGATATTGATAAGCTGGCACAGGCTGTATATATCAGCAAATACCGATATGCGCGTTTGTTCAAGCAGTATACGGGAATGACCCCCTACTGTTATTATCAAGAGGTAAAGATTGAAAAAATCAAGAAAAAGCTGTGTGAAAGTAATCTGTCCATTCCGCAGGTATTTGCTGAATGCGGTGTAAATTACAACGGTAACTTCGTAAAAGTTTTTAAGCAAAAAACAGGGATGTCTCCTTCTGAATATCGGACGATAGTTACTGAAAAATAAAATATTATAAAAGCTTCGAGCCGTCAACGCTTTGGAAGCTTTTTTATATAGCAAAAATCACCGGAAAATTAGCAATGAATGGAGTATCGCATCTTTATAAAAAATATATAATGATTGTAACAATATGAGTGAGATCAAATGATGGGGGATTACATATGTAGTTACAGGCTTTGAATCAGAGGTGACAAAATTTCAGAATACGTTCTTCTTCTCATCGTTTCAGAAAGAACAATCATGCTAGAGACAGACAAAATGGTTGCGTCGGTGTGAACTAGCGGGAATATGAACTAAAGCAAAATAAAGCGGGTTCTGGTATACAGTAACTTCAGACGCTCGGGATTTAATCGTCGGAGCCACATGATTTTGCCTTTATATATAAAGGCAATCTGCTGAGAAAACGTCGGGTTCTTCAGATTGTAAAAGATAGTGAGGTGATAAGCTGGTATCGGATATTCTTTTTGTAAAAAGCAAATATTCTGGTTATTTATATAGACTTTTTCCATTCTTTCACAATAAAAAAGCGTTTGTACCAGCAGCATCTGTCTGATAAGGGAACAGGATGGAGTTACTTTTCCGAGAATTATTGATTTTGCAATTATATTACTTATTTAAAATAAGTTATTAGAAATTAAAAGAAAGGTGATTTTTATGAAACGACATTTCAGATTAATGTGTAAAGCAATCTCGCTCCTGTTGGCGTTAATTATGGTTGTATCAGTCTTGTCTACAGTATTTACCGTCAATGCGATAGGAGATGAAGCATTAGTGAAAGCGTCTGCACCGCAATTGCTCGGAAGCAGTGCCGGAATGTGGGCGCTCGAAAAACTTGGAGGAGGGGTAATATCCGGAATCGCCGGAAAGGGCATAAATGAGGCATTCGCGGCGATTTTTGGCTCCGAGACAGATGCGGTGTTGGCAAAATTGAACGAGATGCTATCGAAAATAGACCGTATAAACGAAAACCTAGATATTTTAAGAAAACAGTATGCGACAGGGCAGTTGTATAATGTTTTAAACGAGTATCAAAGCTTTATAGGTCCTTATGTTGGCTTGCTTGATCTTCTGATGGAAAAAAGTAAAGCGTTCGCTGACAAGCCTGCCGAAACAAAGGAATTTTTGATGGATATTTACAAAGGCGAGAAGGCAAATTACAGGATAGGCGGAGACAATATGTTGATGCTTACCTTAAAGCTGACAAAAAAATTGCTTCAGGTAAACAATAACGAGTATAATCTTTTTGGGGCGTTTGACAAGCTTGATCGCCATATCAACAAATGGGAACATCAAGGCTACGAGTCAAGACAGGAATTTCGCGATTCTGTGCTCACTTTTTATACTGCATTTATGGCTCTCAGCCAGTTGGCATGCAAAACCGCAATGGAAGATGTCCCGGAGGGAAGCTATCTTTATAAAGAACGGGAAATTGAGCTGAATAAATTAATAAATGATGCGAAATTAGTAAATGAAATGAATAAACGGTGTGCAATTATAAAGCATCCTGATCTGTGCATTTACCGTGATACTGTTAATGGTGTGGATCTATATGCCTTTTATAAGCGAGTTAGCCAATGCAATCTCACAAATGTAGATGGGCTTCCTGAATGGGATGATTTTGAAAAGAAAGTAACAAAAAATAGTTTCTTTTCATTCTCTTTTATGCGTACTGCAAATCTGAAAGTAACATATAGAAGCGGAGGCGCTGTAATAAGGTCCGAGCAAGCTCCAAGAGATTTCTTTGAGAGAATAATTGAAGATTATAAATCAGAGCATAGCGACCAAAAAATCGATCTTTATGATATCATTTTTAATAAATGTGGATTTATAGATTTTACTACTGATAATGGTCCCAAAAAAGGGGCTTGGTTTGCAACTGATTATCATGTTTATTCACATTGGAGGATAGACATATTCTGTGCAACAAAGGAATGGAAAACCGAAGCATTTAATAACGACGGAGAACTGGTATTTAATGTACGTCTTGCCCAACAGGTTTCACGAGGGGGGAGATACACTGATCATGCGTATTTAAACACTGACTATTTTTTTAGTATAGAGCAGTATACAGGTCTCGTGAAACAAGGTGCGCTTTTTACATCCCCGACCGTGCTGTCTGACGGATTGATTTCCGGCATGGACGGTCCCTACGAACTGCCGTGCAATGATGAGGTAACACTCTCGGTGGATGAAAAAGAAGGTGCGGAATACGAATGGTTTGTCAATAAGAATGACGATCAAGGTTTTGTGAAGATTGAGAACGAAATAAATGCAAGATATACTCTCCCGGTACTGGAAGCCAATATGAACGGCTGGATGTACCGTTGTGGCATCATCAGTAAACCGGATGGCGGTTCGGGGGACTATACCCTCACAGCTCCTGTGATCCTTGTCCTCGCCGGAGAAGGCATCTCGGATCCCATGACAGTGCATGAGGTAGGCACTGCGGAAGAAATCAAAGCCGCTCTGGATAAAGTATCTGACGGCAGTTGGAACAATCATACCCTAAAGCTGACAAAGGACATTAACTATCCGTACCCTATATCGTTAACCGGTGGCCGTGAAGTTGCAATCGATTTAAATGGACATACGCTGACCGTACAGCCGGACAACAATGCGGAACCGAATATTAATCCCATGTCCGACCATGAGGAGATCGCTGCAATTTATGCGTGCTTCGGCAGTTTAAGTATAGTCGGAGATGGTACGCTAGATGTCGTCGCCAGTGATGGTATCGCCTATGGGGTTTATGCGGGTGAAAGTGGCAGCATCACGGTAAGCAGCGTGACTTCCACCGATGGCGGAACAGCGGTTTACGCTATTGACAGCGGCTCTGTAGAAATCACAGGTGATGTTTCGGCAAAAGGCGAAAGCGCATATGCCATAGAGTGCTTTGAAGGCAGCACAGTCAAGGTTGGAGGCGATGTGAGCGTCGATGGCAATACCTCTTGCGGTGTGTATGCGGAGTCCTATAACGGACAGAGGACATTGGTCGAGGTCGGCGGAAATATCATTGTAACTGGAGATAACAGCCAGGCTGCTTTTCTGAACGCAGATTACACAGCGTTAAAAGTGCAAGGTAATGTTATGGTCACTGGTACAGGCTCTTCGGGTATTTCCGCAGGCGGAGGAAATGCAGAAAATCGTTGTACTGCCATCATTTTTGGTGATATCAATGCTCCTATGGATGCAGTGAATGCTTGGGACAACGCTGATGTCCGCGTATATGGCAATGTAACGGTAACGGATGAATATGCCACAGCGGTATCAGCGACAGGTGCTTTGGTGCAACTGCGTGGCAATGTGACCTCTGAGGGAAAAGAAGGTACGGGAATCCATGCATCGGCTTGGGATCTTGCGGACTCCGTTGTCGGAGCGATGGTTAAATCCGACGTTAAAATCACCGCTTTCAAACCGCTTCTGATAAAAGGGATAATCGTGGAAGAAAGCGAACATAGTAATGAATCTGTCTATGCGGGTTATTACACCTTTACAGACGGAACAAACACAGTTTGGGCAAAGCCGGGGTCATTTGTTAAAATATCCGGTTCGGATTCCGACACTACCCCGAGTCCGCAGACGGGGGATGCATCAAATATAGTTTTATACACATTCATATTGTTTTCCAGCGCAGGCATTATCGCTATGATATTCTACACAAAGAAAAGGCATATGGTTTCGCCGGCAAACCGCCTGTAGAACAAGTTATAAATAACCGAGGAACTTGCGTAACAGATTCTAATAAACTCAAAGCTTCGTTATGAAAAGTTAAACTTAAATAAGGGTAAGCTATGGGTTCGATTCCCGTTGTGGGTGCCAAAAAAAGCAGGTTAAGAACCTGCTTTTTATATTATATTCGTCTCCTTTGCGGAAGTTGAGTTATATTGTGCTTTGCCATCGGTAAAGCAAAGCTAAATTACTCCTTCAAAACAGTTGAAAAAATAGATAATTACCTAATAAAAAAACCATCACAGACCGTATAGTAAACATCATTGGGAACAGTAAAAGCACATAAGCAATAGAAAGCCGTTTTTATGCAAAACGGCTTTTTGTTTTAGTACATTTTACCTACCGAAAAAACTATTAATATATCATTTTTTATAAAACATACTATTGACAAAACAGTTAGCATATGCTAACATATACTTGTTAGCGGAGGCTAACAAAAGGAGATGCGGCAGATGAGAACGCTGAGAGATATAAAACCAGGTGAAACGGTAAAAGTGGCAAAGGTGGCCGGAACGGGAGCAGTCCGCCGGCGGATCATGGACATGGGAATAACCAAAGGGGTCAGCGTTAAGGTTATCAAAACCGCCCCCCTCGGTGACCCGGTGGAAATAACCGTCCGGGGCTACGAACTTTCGCTGCGTAAAGCCGACGCCGAAATGGTTATTCTCGAAGGATAGTTATGGATAAGACTATTAAAATAGCCCTTGCGGGAAACCCCAACTCCGGTAAAACCACCTTGTTCAACGCCCTGACCGGCTCAAATCAGTTTGTGGGAAACTGGCCGGGGGTAACGGTGGAAAAGAAGGAGGGTAAGCTTAAGGGAAGGGATAACGTTATAATAACCGACCTTCCCGGCATATACTCCCTTTCCCCCTACTCCCTTGAAGAGGTTGTCGCCCGCAACTACCTGATAAACGAATGTCCCGATGCAATTTTGAATATAATTGACGGTACAAGTCTTGAACGCAGCCTGTACCTCACCACCCAGCTTGTGGAGCTGGGCATACCGGTGGTTATCGCCATCAACATGATGGACGTTATCCGTAAAAACGGTTATGAAATCGATACCGCCGGCCTTGAAAAGGAGCTGAGGGTTAAAATAGTTGAAATTTCCGCCCTTAAGGAAGCCGGAACCGGGGAGGCGGCAGAGGCGGCAATCGACGCAGCCCTTTCAAATAAGTCCTTTTTCCCCAAACACAGATTTGCCGGCAGCGTGGAACACGCCTTAGCCCATATAGAGGAAGCGGTTTTGCATGATATGCCTTCAGCCGGTCAGCGCTGGTATGCCATTAAAATCTTTGAACGGGATAAAAAAATAAGCGAACTCCTTGACATATCCCCCGAAACCCTGTCCCATATCGACGGGGACATACGGGAATGCGAACGGGAAATGGACGATGATGCCGAATCCATCATTATAAGTCAGCGCTACGGGTATATCGAATCAATTATCGGGAAATACTATATTAAGGCAAAGCATGGCTTTTCGGCTTCGGAAAAAATAGACAGTATTGTTACAAACCGTTATCTTGCCCTCCCCATATTTGCGGTAATAATTTTTATTGTATATTTCATATCGGTTTCCTCCCTGGGGTCCTACCTTTCCGGTTTTGTAAACGATACCCTCTTCGGGGAATGGATAAACCCCGCATTATCAAAGGGTTTGGAATCGGCGGGTACCGCAGGCTGGCTTAACGGCCTTATAACCGACGGAATAGTGGGGGGCGTGGGCGCCGTACTGGGGTTTGTTCCCCAGATGATGCTTTTGTTCATCTTTTTAGCCTTTCTGGAAGCCTGCGGCTATATGTCCCGCATAGCCTTTATAATGGATAAGATTTTCCGCCGTTTCGGCCTTTCGGGGAAATCCTTTATACCCGTCCTGGTGGGTACCGGCTGCAGCGTTCCCGGCATAATGGCAAGCCGGACAATCGAAAGTATAAGAGACCGGCGGATGACGGTAATGACCACTTCCTTTATGCCCTGTTCGGCAAAACTCCCGGTGATCGCCCTGATTTCGGGAGCTATGTTCGGCGGCGAATGGTGGGTGGCCCCCTCCGCCTACTTCGCGGGAATTGCCTCTATCGCCCTTTCGGGTATTATATTAAAAAAGACAAAGCCCTTTGCCGGCGAGCCGGCGGCCTTTGTCCTCGAACTTCCCGCTTATCATATGCCTACGGTGAGCAATATCCTGCGTTCCATGTGGGAAAGGGTCAGGTCCTTCATTAAAAAAGCGGGAACCATCATACTCCTTGCATCGGTGGCGGTATGGCTGCTGTCCAACCTCGGTTTTAAAGAAGGCTCCTTCGGGCTGGTTTCCATGGAAAATTCCTTCCTTGCCAAAATCGGCGGAATAATCGCCTTTATCTTCAAACCCTTGGGATGGGGGGACTGGAGGGCTTCGGCGGCAACATTAAACGGCCTTATTGCCAAGGAAAACGTGGTTTCCACCTTTGGCGTACTGTACGGCGAAAACACCCGCACTATACTGAAGGAAATTTATTCCCCCCTTGCGGGATATTCCTTCCTTATGTTCAACCTGCTCTGCGCCCCCTGTATTGCGGCTGTGGGGGCAATAAGGCGGGAAATGAACAACGGGAAATGGACGATCTTTGCCATCGCTTATCAATGCGCCTTCGCATACATCGTGTCTTTGTGTATTTACCAGTTCGGTATGCTTATAAACGGAAAACCCGATATTACCGGCACAATCGCCGCATTCACAGTATTGTTTATATTCTTGTTTATGCTCTTCCGCCCGTATAAAAGAAAGGGGGCTGTATAATGTCTACGATAATAATATCGGTAGTTGTGGTTGCCGTTATAGGGGTTGCTCTGTATTATACCCTTAAAAACCGCAAAAAGGGGTGCTGTTCCTATTGCAGCTGTTCTTCCTGCGGCGGCTGCTCCCTGTCAACGAACATTAACGAAAAAAAGGCTAATAAAGATAAATAATCTTAAAATTCAGGCCGTTAATATCCGAAAGCTATCAAAACCGTCAAAACATACTCTAATTTTCGTAAAAAACGCCCATTACAATTCTGACAAAAGTATGATATAATATAACTGAAAAGCGGCGGCTTTGGCAAAAAGCCGCTTTTGTTTACCGATTCAATAAACAAATGTGAGGGGGTTATCATGTTCAACAAAGGAGACTGTATCGTTTACGGCACCAACGGCGTGTGCAGGGTGACGGAGGTTTGCGATTCCCCCTTCGGTAATAATGACAGCCGCTCCTATTATGCCCTGAATCCCCTTAACGACAAGGGTTCGGTCATCTATACCCCCGTGGAGGGAGGGAGAATTCCCTTCCGTCCCCTTTATTCGAAGGAGGAAATCGAAAAGCTCCTTGACAGGATGGACGATATACCCGGCATTGTGGTTAAAAACGAAAAGCAAAGGCGGGATTCCTACCGGGTGGCAATGTCAAGCACCTCCCCCGAAGCCTATATAAGCATAATCAAAACCGTGGCAAAACGGCGGGAAAACGCATTTGAAAACCACCGCCAGCTTGCCGTTACCGATGCGGAATACGAACGTCAGGCGAAAAACTGTTTGTACAGCGAATTCGCCCTGGTGCTCGGCCTGCCTCTTTCGGAGGTGGAAGGGTACATCAGGGGGAGAAAGAAAACGAAAAAAAGCCTTCCCCTTGAGGGGAAGGTGTCGGCCGAAGGCTGACGGATGTATCACAAGAAATCATAAATATATTACATCAATTTACAACAACTTCGTAATTTCCTCAAAGGCTTCGGAAATGCGGCAGTTGTTGTTTATTTTTTCGTCGCAGAGGCTTTCGTAAATCGGGTATCTTTCTTTGACCAGCTTTTCCAAATCAACCGAAAGGGGACGGCCGCTTGTGGCAAGGCTGTCAATATCACGGATTATCCAGAACACCCTTCCCATGCTCTTTATAAGATAGCGGTTTTCCTTGTCTTTAACCGCCCCGCCCCCTAAGGATATGACATCGGGAGGGTTTGTTGAAAGCTTTTTGATTATACTCTTTTCGATTTCCCGGAAATAGGCTTCGCCGTACTCCTTTATTATTTTGGGTACCGGGGTGCCGGTTTCGGCCTCGATAAGTTCGTCGGTGTCGGCATAGCTCAAATTGCGGGATATGGCAAGGAGCTTACCCAGTTCGGTTTTGCCCGACCCCGGCATACCCATAAGGACAATGCTTTTTTTAGATAGCCGCCGGTAAAGCCCTTCGATTACCCCCCCTTCCGGGTAGGGCAGTCCGAAAAGCCGGTGGGAGTGGGCGGCCTGGGCAATAAGCATATACAGTCCGTTATGGGCGTTTATACCAGCCTGCCTTGCCTCAAACACCAGTCTTGTGGGGTCGGGGATGTAAATTGCGTCATAAACCCCCTCAAGGTTGGCATACCGGCTTATGTCAACGGGGGTGTCGGAATTACCCTGACCGTAGCCCACTGGGGTACAGTTAATAAGCACCTCCGCATCGGCGTAAACCGCGGTGTCGGCATATGTAATTTCACCGGCGCGGGACACCACGATAATTTCCTTTGCCTTTTCCTGCCCTAAGGCATACCGAACGGCTTTGGAAGCACCGCCGCTTCCCAAAACGCAGACCTTTTTGCCGTCAACCCGAATGCGGTGGTACCTGAGGGCTTCGATAAATCCCATATAATCGGTGTTATAGCCGATTTTTTTATTTCCCTTAACCACCACGGTGTTTACCGCCCCTATGGCCTTTGCCTCCGGCGACACCTCGTCAAGGTATTCCATAACAGAAACCTTGTGGGGCATGGTGACATTGTAGCCCGAAAGGTCGGAATTTTGAACAAAGCTTTTCAAATCCTCCGGCTTTACGGGGTATGCCGAATAGTGAGGGTTTCCGAAGGCGTTGTGAATAAAGGGGGACTTTGAAACCAGGCTTTCGCCCCCCACAACTCCGTATTTCCGTTCTTCAAGATTCCGGGAGGCCTCAAAAACCGAATCGTAAATATGCTTAATATAGGTTTCCCCCTGCCTGCCGGCGTTTTCGGTAAGCCTTTTTATTATTTCCTCCTCCCGGCGTCTGTCCTTAACCGCAATAAGGTTTTCCCCCTTGATTTTGCCGATTTCGGACACAATCTCAAGGCGTTTTAACAGTAGCGATTTAATTTCCTCATCAAGGGAGTCAATTTGTCTGCGGAGGTTTTCAATGTTGGTCATGAGATTATTCCCTGTTTGTTTTTTGATTATTATTATAACAATAATTAATTTAATTACAAGTGTTTTTACTACTACTTATCATATCATCTATAGCAATACGACATAGTAATTTCATTATGTATAATATTAATTTTCACAATACCACGATATTCCTCCCTTGTCAACCCCAGGCATTTCACGCATACAATATAAGGGTGGTTTTAATGAAATTACAGACTTCTCTTATTCACGGCGGGGGGGAGAATGTGCTGGGGGCGGTGTCGCCGCCGGTATTTTTGACCTCCACCTTTAAGGATGCGGAAATACACGGCTACTCCTATTCAAGGTGCAAAAATCCCACCAGGGAAGCCCTTGAAAAAGCCCTTGCCCTTGCGGAGGGGGGAAAGTACGGCTTTGCATTTTCCTCGGGACTGGCGGCGGAGGACGCCTTGTTTTCCATTTTCCCCCGGATTATTGCGGGAAAACATATTTACGGCGGCACAAGGAGGCTATTGAACAACTTTGTTAAAAAGGGGGCGTATGTGGTTTACGCCGACACCTCAGACCTTACGGCAATCGAAAAAGAGGCGAAATTCGCCCCCTCACTAATCTTTGCCGAAACCCCGGCTAACCCCTTAATGCAGATTTCGGATATTTCCGCCCTTGCCCTTATCGCCAAAAAACATAACTGTGCCCTTGCCATCGACAACACCTTTTTAACCCCGGTTTTGCAAAGACCCCTTTCCCTGGGGGCGGATATCGTGGTCCATTCCGCCACCAAATACCTCTGCGGCCACCACGACGCCACGGCGGGCTGTGTTGTCACAGACGACGGGGAAATCGCAAAAAATCTCACCCTTGCCATAACCACCAAGGGTAACGGCCTTTCCCCCTTTGATTCCTTTTTGGTTAAGCGGGGGCTGGAAACCCTGTTTCTGCGGATGAAAGCCGTCTGCGAAAACGCAATGCGGGTGTTTGAATACCTGAAAACCAAAAGCCTTGTAAAAAGGATTTTTTATGCCGGCGACCCGGAAAGCAAAGGCTTTGAGGTTATGGGAAAGCAGGCAGCCGGCTACGGAGGGGTAATCTCCTTTGAAATGGAGGAGGGTATTGATTTCATAAAATTTTTGTCTTCCTTGAAGCTGATTGCCTTTGCCGAAAGCTTAGGGGGGAACGCCACCCTGATTACCCATCCCTTCAGTCAGACCCATGCTTCCCTGTCGGCAAAGGAAAAGGCCGACGGGGGGATAGGTAAAAACCTTTTCCGCCTGTCCGTCGGCACCGAGGATTATGGGGATATTATCGATGATCTTGAGGGTGCTTTAAAAATGTGTTGATGTAATCCGCTTAACTCCGGGTAAGCGGCACTGCCCCTCATCCGTCAGCCTTCGGCTGACACCTTCCCCTCAAGGGGAAGGCTTTTTATACTTTCCCTGCGGATTTTAATATATTCATTGCCGCTTTTGTTATGTCTTTCTTTCCGAATATAGCGGAACCGGCCACCAGCATATCGGCGCCGGCGGCCACCACGAGGGGGGCGGTGTCCCGGTCTATCCCTCCGTCCACCGAAAGGATTGCTCCGGAATCAATGCGGTCAAGCTCTTCCCTTATTTCCCTTATTTTCGGCAGCATTTCCGCCATAAAGGTCTGACCGCCGAAGCCGGGCTCCACCGTCATTACAAGCACAATGTCGCAAAGGGGGAGAAGTTCGAAAATTTCCCCGGCCTTGGTCCCGGGCTTAAGGGAAACCCCCGCCTTTGCACCTTTTGCTTTGATTTCCCTTAATACCTCCGCCGGGTTTTGCGTTGCCTCCGCATGGACTGTTACATAGTCGCTTCCCGCTTTAATAAACTGCTCTATGTACCTTTCGGGGCGGTCTATCATTAAATGGGTGTCGAAAACAAGGTTTGTTGCCTTTCTGATTGATTTTATAACCGGTATCCCGAAGGAGATATTCGGTACGAAAATGCCGTCCATTACGTCGAGATGCAAATACATAATCCCCGCTTTTTCAAGGGTTTTAAGCTGTTTTCCCACCCGGGCGAAGTCGCAGGATAAAAGAGACGGCGACAAAATAACTCGTTTTTCTTCCATATGCGTTTCCTTTCGGCAGAACCATACATATTCTGTATTGAATCCCCGTTCTGTTTATATATGATTCCGCGGAGAGGAGGCGACGGGAAGTCGGATATATAGGACTATAACAATTTTTCGCTGTCCCTCCGCGTTCATATATATAATAGCGCCAAATTGCCCTTATGTCAAATGGTATCGGCGGTGTTTTTGTACTTGTATTTAAAAGATATTTACAAAAGACGGCTTTTCCCCGTCGGCAAGTTCATCAAGCGCCGCCTCCAGACGGCGTTTTGCCTGAATATAGTTTTCATAGGACTTTGTTTGGAAGCAGGCCTTTATATCCGCCACCGCTTCGCAGACCCGTTCCAGTTCGCACATATGAATTGACAGGGAAAGAAAGCCGTGGCGGCGGTACCATTTATCCACATAGTGTTGAATGTTTTCGGTATAAGAATCAAATTCCTCCCTGGTTTCGGGGAGGTTTTTTGTAAGCTCAAGGGCATTGTTGACGAACTTTCTCACAAAACAGCCGTTTGCTATGACGCAGCCGACAATCACCGCAAGCAGGATAACCGCTATAACAAAATGCTTCATTCCGCCTCGTCCTTTTTTGTTATTTTAAACCTTCCGGTTTCGTCGAAGGCAAGGATAAGGCAGTCCTCTTTTTTCAAATTGTGCTGATTCAGTATTGTTTTTATATCCTCCCTTGTTTTCCCCGTCCGGTTCATAAAGCTTTCGATTTCAACCCCCTCTATCATAACCGGCATGTCGGGGCCGGTTTCCTTAACCTTCAGATTGGTGTCGTCGGGGGTAACCGGAGCAGCGGAAGCCCTTGGGATTACCGAAATTTTTCCCGTCTGTTCAAGAATGATGTAATAAATGTCGTCAAGGGATTTATAACCCTCCGTCCGTATTACGGCAAGGACTTCGTCCAAGGTTATGCGGGCTTTGTCAAGGCCCTTGTTTACAATTTTTCCCCCCGCCACCAGGATAATGGGTTCGCCGTACAAAGCCTTGCGAAGTCTGGGTATCTTCCGGCAGGCAAAGGCGGTTATAACCTCAAGGGTGCCCAATGTTACAAGGGACACCACCCCGTGGAACAAAGGAATATCCCGGTCGGTTATGGGGAGGGCGGCAAGTTCGGACAGCATAACCGCCGCCACGAATTCGGAAATCTGGATTTCTCCTATCTGCCGTTTTCCCATCAGCCGCATTATCAGGGTTAAAATTATATAAAAAATTACGGTGCGGATAAGGATAACCGTCAATCAAAACACCTCATTAGCATAATTTCCCCTTAAGTGTAAAAAATATTCAAAACACGAAAAAGGCCGGAGCATATACTTTATTTTGTAAAACAAAAACTGCGAAAGGGGTATTTTATGTGTTCCATATGCGGCATTGCGGATATAACGGGAAAAGGGGAAATCGACGACAAGCGGCTTGAGGAAATGAATAACTCGCTTCGTCACAGAGGGTCTGACGGATTCGGGTATTACAAAGCCAAAAATATTGCTTTCGGTCACAACCGGCTGGCGGTTATGGATGTGGAAAAGGGAAAACAGCCCCTGCAGACCACCCGGAACGGCAGCAATTACACCATAATCTACAACGGGGAAATTTACAATACGGCGGAATTACGGGAGAACCTGAAAAGGCAAGGGGTGGTTTTTAAAACAAGCTGCGACACCGAGGTGGTGCTGGAATGCTATGCCGCCTACGGCGATAATTGTCTTGAAATGCTGAACGGTATATATGCCTTTGCCATCCATGACGGAAAGCGGGATTTGCTTTTCTTTGCCCGGGACAGATTTGGGGTTAAACCCTTTTTTTATGCTTTTGACGGGGATTTTTTGTTGTTTTCCTCCGAAATAAAAGGGTTATTGTCAGCGGGAATAAAACCGGTAGTGGAAAACATAGGTTTATGGCAGCTACTTTATCTTTCCCCCGCTACCATCCCGGGAATCAGCGTGTTTGAAGGGATAAAGGAGCTGAAACCCGCTGAATATGCCGTACTTGATAAGGAGGGTTTTCGTATCCGTTCCTATTGGAATTTGCCCGCCTTTGAATGGAAAGGGAGAAGGCATGATGCGGTAGAACAGACCAAAACCTTGCTTAAGGATACGGTAAAGCGGCAGCTTGTCAGCGATGTTCCCCTTTGCGTGCTGCTTTCCGGTGGGCTTGATTCCTCGGCAGTTACCGCCTTTGCGGCAGCGGAGGGAGAAATATCCACCTACTCCTTCGAATACGAAGGAAACAAAGACAGCTTTGTAAAATCAATGTTCCAGCCCGAAAGCGATGAAAACTACGCAAGGCAGGTGGCATCCTTCCTTGGTACAAATCATTCGGTTTTAACGGCAACAAGCCTTGAGGTGGCGGAAAACCTGCCTAATGCGACGTTTATGCGGGATTTTCCCGGACAGGCGGATATTGATTCATCCCTTTTATATTTCTGCGGTAAAATAAAGGAAAGGCATACCGTCGCCCTTTCGGGGGAGTGTTCCGACGAGCTTTTCGGGGGATACCCCTGGTTTTACCGACCTGAAATGTTAAATTCGGACTTTTTCCCCTGGATACATGAGCCGGATTTAAGGATTTCTCTGTTTGACGAAAGGGCTGCAAAGCCCAAAGAAGGGTATGCCTATTTGTCAGAGGTTTTCAAAAACAGTTTAGACGATTGCCCCATGCTTGAAGGGGATAGCCGGGTCATGAGAAACTCAAGAAAAGCCACCTGGCTTTCAATGAATTACTTTATGACCTCCCTTTTGGAACGAAAAGACCGGATGAGCATGGCAAAAGGGGTGGAAATACGGGTGCCCTTTGCCGACCATCGGCTTTGGGAGCTGGTTTTCAACATCCCCTGGGAAATCAAGTTTGAAAACAATGTGGAAAAAAGCTTACTAAGGGAGGTAATGAAGGGCTATCTCCCGGAAGATATTCTTAACCGCAAAAAATCCCCTTATCCTAAAACCCATAACCCCGAATATATGAAAATTGTTTCAGATATGCTTGATGGACGGCTTAAAAAGGGGGGTATTTTATCGCAGCTACTAAATATTAAAAAGCTAAACGAACTAAAAGAAAAAGGCGGCGGGACCTGGCTTGGCCAGCTTATGTCCACTCCGCAGCTTATTGCCTGGCTTGTTCAGTTTGACTGTTGGTTTGAGGAAAAAGGGGTTGTATTAAAGGTATAAATTCATTCAACCAGAACGGTTACGGTATCGTTTCTTACTTCGGCAATCCCGCCGGAAATGAAAAAGCTGTTATCCTTACCGCTCTTGACATATCGTATATCCCCTTCGGAAAGTAACGCTTTTATTGGAAGGGAACCCTCCCTCACGCCAAACCAGCCGTCGGATGATTTCAGGGTTACGGAGGAGGCGGTTTCTTCAAGCTTTTTCCCTTCGGGGGACAAAACCACAAGCTTAATTTTATCCATTGCCCTTGCTCCTTTTATATACATCCTCTATGCTGCCGGCAAACATGAAATCCTGTTCGGGAATATTGTTGCAGTCCCCGCCCAGAACCGCCTGAAAACCCTTGACGGTATCGGCAACGGGAACAAAACGTCCCTCCATCCCCGTAAAGGATTCCGCCACGTAAAAGGGCTGGGACATAAACCGCTGGACCCTGCGGGCAATCCTGACTATCCGCTTGTCTTCGGGGGAAAGCTCCTCCATCCCCAATATGGCTATAATGTCCTGAAGTTCGTTATACCTTTGAAGCACCCGCTTTACTTCCTTTGCGGTTTCGTAGTGGGTTTTCCCCACGATGTCCTCCGCCAGCATCCGGGAATTGGAATCAAGAGGGGAAACGGCGGGATAAATACCCAGCTCCACGATATTCCTTGACAGCACCGTGGTGGCGTCAAGATGGGTGAAGGCGGTGGCGGGCGCCGGGTCGGTAAGGTCGTCGGCGGGGACGTAAATTGCCTGAACGGAGGTGATTGAACCGTTTTTGGTGGAAACGATCCGTTCCTGAAGTCTCCCCATTTCGGTGGCAAGGGTGGGCTGGTAGCCCACGGCGGAGGGCATGCGCCCCAATAGCGCAGAAACCTCACTTCCCGCCTGGGTGAACCTGAATATGTTGTCTATGAATAATAAAACGTCCTGATGTTTGGTTTCCCGGAAATATTCCGCAATGGCAAGCCCGGCAAGGGGGACCCTCAGCCTTGCCCCCGCCTGTTCGTTCATCTGTCCGAAGACAAGGGCGGTTTTGGAAACAACCCCGGACTGGTTCATTTCCTCCCACAAATCGTTGCCTTCCCTTGACCGTTCCCCCACGCCGGCAAACACCGAATAGCCGTTATGCTCAAAGGCGATGTTCCGGATAAGTTCCATTATCAGAACGGTTTTTCCCACTCCGGCACCGCCGAAAAGGCCGATTTTCCCTCCTTTGGCGTAGGGGGTCATAAGGTCTATTACCTTTATCCCCGTTTCAAGGAGTTCGTTTGCCGGCACGATATCCGTCAGCGGAGGGGATTTATGGTGTATGGGGTAGCGTTCCTTTGTGATTATTGGACCGAGGCCGTCGATGGGGTCTCCGGTTACGTTTATCATCCTTCCAAGGGTTTCCTCCCCCACGGGGACGGATATGGGTTCCCCGGTGTCGGTTGCCAAAAGACCCCTTGACATGCCGTCGGTGGGGTGCATGGATATACATCTGACGCAGTTGTCGCCCATATGCTGTAGGGTCTCAAGGATAAAGGTCTCGTCGCCTTTGATAACCTCAACGGCGTTGAATATGTCGGGGAGGTCCTCTCCCGGCGGAAAGCGGATATCCACCACCGGGCCGGTTATTCTTACAACTATTCCCTTTGTGCCCTTTGCCATGCTATTTTCCCCCTTCCGCATTAGGTGTATTGCTGTTTTCGCTGTGGGAAGTTTCGGTCACCCCCGAAGTGACGCTTGACTGCCTTTTACGGTTTAACGTAAGTTCCAGATCGGCTTTAAGCTTTTTAGCGTTGTCGGAGGAGGTACGCATTGCCGTCATGGTGGCGGCGTTTACCCCCCTTGCCCATTCCATCAGGAAAAAATGAACCTGATTCTTTATGACTTTTTCAAAAAGCGCCTTTTCGACCTCTTCCTTGCCGGGATAAAAGGTGTACTCATCCTCTTCACCCGTTTCAAAGTTCAACGGCAAAAGTGTTGTGAATTCGGGGGTCTGGACGAGAATATTTTTAAACTTCTGGTAAACCATTATAATTTCCCCCGCTTCGCCGGAGGCGTACAGGTTTATAAGATATTCCCCGAAGGCTTTGCTTTCGGAATAGGAAGGAATGTCCGAAAACACAAAGCTTTTTTTAATCTTTATATTATTTGACGATAAAACATCAATCCCCCGCCTGCCGCAGGCGATTACAAGGGGGTTGTTTTGTCCTTCAATAAGAGTTTTAAAGAAATTAAACAGATTGGTGTTGTATCCGCCGCAAAGCCCCCGGTTGGAGGAAATCACCACGAAACACTTTTTCCCTGACGAGGTTCTTCCCGCATACGGGTCCGTTATGGTTCTTGAAAGATCATTTAAAGCTTGGGCATATGGCAAAAAGTCATTATACGCCGAATTGATGCGGTAGTATTTGGCGGCGGAAATGGATTTTACCGCATCCGACAACTTTTGGGTTATATTTACGCTTTTTAATTTGTTTTTCAGGTCTCTCTGGGTGATCATTTCAGTACGCCTTTACAAATTCCCGCAGGGCGTTTCTTATTTTTTCGATATCCTCCTTGGAGGGCTTGTCCGGGGAGGATATTATTTTTAGCAAATCCCCCCGAAGGGTTTGGAAATGCTCAAACAAATCCTTTTCGAAATTTATCATTTCCGAAGGAGGAATATTAGCCGCATACCCTTCGGTAACGGTAAATATCAACAGGGCTTCCAGCTCGTGGGGTACGGGGGAATATCTCTGCTGATTCAGTGACGCCATTATTCGTGCGCCGTTATCCAATACCTTTTTGGTGTTTTCGTCCAGGTCGGCGCCGAACTGGGCAAAGCTTTCCAGTTCCCGGTACTGGGCTAAATTAAGCCTTAACAGGGATGCCGCCTTTTTCATAAAGGGAAGCTGGGCGGCTCCCCCCACCCGGGAAACCGAAAGCCCCACGTTTATGGCAGGCCGCTGTCCCTGATTGAACAGCTCGGTTTCGAGGAATATCTGTCCGTCGGTTATGGATATCACGTTTGTGGGAATGTATGCGGAAATGTCCCCCGCCTGGGTTTCCACTATGGGCAAGGCGGTCATGGAACCGCCCCCCGATTTGTCCGAAAGACAGGCGGACCTTTCAAGGAGTCTTGAATGGAGGTAGAACACATCCCCCGGATACGCTTCTCTCCCGGAGGGACGGTGAAGCAGTAAGGACAGTTCCCGGTAAGCAACGGCGTGCTTTGAAAGGTCGTCATAAACGATAAGCACGTCCCTGCCTTTATACATGAAGTATTCCCCTATGGCGGTGCCGGCAAAGGGGGCGATATACTGCATGGAAGCCGAGGAATAGGCGTCGGCGCAGACGATTACCGTGTATTCAAGGGCACCGAATTTTTTAAGCTTATCCATAATATCGGCAACGGTGGTTTCCTTTTGTCCCACCGCCACATAAATGCAGATTACGTTTTTGCCCTTCTGGTTTATTATTGCGTCGATGGCAAGGGAGGTTTTCCCCGTCTGCCGGTCGCCTATGATAAGCTCCCGCTGTCCCTTGCCGATGGGGACCAGGGCATCTATTGCCTTTATGCCGGTATGAAGGGGCTTTGTCACCTGTTTCCGGTCGATGATTTTGGGAGCGTTGTGTTCAATGGGGAAATATTCCTTTGTCAATACGGTGCCGAGCCCGTCTATGGGCTGACCCAAGGGATTTACAACCCTCCCCAACTGGGCTTCCCCCACGGGGATGGAGGCCATATGCCTTATACGGCGCACCCTGTTGCCGGCTTCGATATGCTCATATCTGCCGAATATGATACAGCCAATCCTTGACTGCTCGATATCAAGTATCATACCCCGTTCGCCGGTGGGTATGAATTCCACCACCTCGCCGTACATAATGTCGGCAAGACCGTCAAGCCAGCATATGCCGTCGGAGATGGATATCACCCTCCCGAGCTGGTAAATTCCTATATCTATTTTGGCGTCTTTTACCGAATTAATAAGGACATCCGCAAACTTCTGGGGGGAAAAATCCTCGGCATAAGACCGGCTTATGGAGCGGGTCATCCGGTAAAGGAGGTCGGAAATGGTGCCGTCATAAACCGTGTCGCCGACCCTCAGCAGCAAGCCCCCCACAAGGGAAGGGTCGGTTCTCACCCAATATGAGATTTTACCCCCGACCTTGGCCACCATTTCGGTGGCAACCTCGCCGATTTCGTCAACCAGGTCCTGCTCAAGGGGGAAGGTGGAGGTTAAAGTTACGTATAAAACGTCCTTTTGTTTAAGATAAGCTATATCACCGGGGGTCACCTGTATCTTTGAAAGGATTGCCTTTGCAATATCCCTTTCCTTTTTCCTGAAAGCCGACACATAGGGTTCCTGCCCCATAAGCAGCAGAGCCGTCTGCTTTGCCTTTTCAAGGGCGTTTTTCTTTACGGTTTCGTGCATGTCCGCCTTAAGGCCGTAAATAAGGCGGTTGTTTTCCCGTATTATCGACCGCTTTTCCTCTTCGAAGTCCGAAAGAACGGCTTTTTCCCGTTCCTCGGCGTGCTTTGAATATTCTTCTTTAATTAAATCTATCTTCGAACCGGCTTCGGTTTCCTCCGACTTCATTATTTCTTCGGTACTTTTGGCAATAAGAGAAGCCTCCGCCGCCTCGTCAAGGAGCTTGTTTATATTCTCCCTGCGGTTTTTAAAGGGGCGGGACAAAAAATCCTTAGCGATAAACTTTCTTGCAAAAAGCCATAATCCGCCAAAGAGGAGTATTGTATTTATCAGGGAATAAAGGATTTTCATCATCATATCAATAGTCCCCCGACACTAACCTGTCGGCAAGGGTTTTGGCAAACTCGAACAGCCGCTTTTCGATTTCCTTATCCATTTCTTCCTTTTCGGTCATAAGATGTTTTTTTGCCTGTTCGAGCCTGGTGTCCTCTTCTTCAAGAACCTCTTTTTTCAAGGCGTAAGCCCTGTCTTCGGCGGCTTTTGTCCGTTTTATATACTCTTCTTTTGCCTTTCTGGTTTCTTCCTCAATGCGTGTGGAAATAAGCCGGTTCTGCTCCTCAAGCTTTTCCGCCGACCTGATTTTGCTTTTATTCCCCTCTTTGATTTTAGCCTGACGGTCATGCATTATTTTAAGCACCGGTTTAAAGTACAGAAAATGAAGCACCAAAAACAGCAGAACAAAGCTTAAAACCGTCAACGCCACCGTTATTAAATCAACGGTCATTTTTTAGCCCTCAAATCCTTGAAATTATCAAAAAGGCAATCAACAGCCCGTAAATAGTCAGTGTTTCCATAAAGGCCATGGCAACTATTAAGGTAGAGCGTATATCCTTTCTGATGTCGGGCTGACGCGCCATTGCCTCCATTGCCGACTTTGCGGCTTTTCCCTGGGCGATGGCGGGGGCTATTGTGGATATTGCCATACAGACTGCCGCGGCAATAACGTATATTGTTTCTTTCATTTTTATTTCTCCTTCTTCTTATTCTGTTTCGGTTGCCTCGTCAAGATAAATGGCGACAAGCATGGTATAAACGACAGCCTGGATAAAGCTGAAAAGCAGGCTTAAAAGCATCATGAATGCGGGAAGCCCTATGGGAAAGATTTCGTAAAGCTGTTTGGTTACCGTTTCCTCCCCGAAAATGTTGCCGTAAAGCCTTAAGGACAGGGAAACCGGCTTAACAAATTCGTCAAGCAGCATCAGGGGAAGCAAAAACAACGGCTTTGTAAACCTTCTTACATAGTTTCTGAACCCCGCCTTCACCGAATAGTACTGCAGCAAAACAAAGGTGCATATACCCAGTCCCAATGTCACCGAAAGGGAGGAGGTGGGGGCCTCAAGGCCGTGGATTATCCCGAACCCCGGAATAAAGGAGGTGTAGTTTGAGGCGAGTATGAATACAAACACCGTCGCCAAAAAGGTATAGTACCTTCCCGATTTTTCCTTCCCCAAAAGGTCGGTAAGGAAATCTTCGATCTTTTCCACGGCAGATTCGATTATATTCTGCAGTTTTCCCGGCCTTTCCTTCAGTTTCCGCCTTACGATAAGGGAAATAAGGGCAAGCGCCGCAATGATAGCCCACAGGACTAAAATCACGCCGGGTATTGTTATTCCGAAAATTTTAATTATCCTTCCCCCCTTTATCGTTTTTTTGCTTTATAAGCCGATATGTTAAAACGGCCGCGGGAAGAGTCAGGCCTGTCGCCCCGCCAAGCAGGACTGCCCATACCGTCAGATCGAAATATTCCGCGATAAAATATAAAGCCGCTATAAACAGGGATATAAGCGCAAGCCGCAGCAGATAGGATTTCAGATAAGCCTTTATATCCTCCTGCTTCGTCATTTTTTTGGTTATGAAATAGTTAGCGGTGGAAATAAGTCCACCGCAAACAAACGCACCAACGGTGCCGATAAGCTCGCCTAACATAAAGGTTTTTTACCTTTCACTTGTTATGTAAGCTATTATACTCTTTGTTTTTTAATTTTTCAAGAGGGGTTTTCCTTACTTATTCCAAGGGCTTCGGCGCAGTCTTCCCGCATCTTGTATTTTAATATCTTTCCGGCGGCGTTCATGGGGAAGGAATCCACAAACCTGACATACCTCGGCACCTTATGCTTTGCCATGTTGGCACGGATATAATCCTTAAGCTCGTCCTCGGTCAGGGTCTGGCCTTCCTTGAGTATAACGCAGGCCGTCGCCTCCTCACCGTATTCCCTGTCGGGAACCCCCACCACCTGGACGTCCTTGACTTTAGGGTGGGTGTAGATAAAGTCCTCTATTTCCTTGGGGTAAAGGTTTTCCCCGCCCCTGATTATCATATCCTTTATTCTGCCGGTAATACGGAAGTTGCCCCCTTCCACCTTCCGGGCAAGGTCGCCGGTGTGGAGCCAGCCGTCCTTGTCGATGGCAAGCCGGGTGGCGTTGGGCATTTTGTAATAGCCCTTCATTATATTATATCCCCTTGCCACGAATTCCCCGTCTGCGTTTTCGGGGAGTTCTTCTCCGGTTTCGGGATTTATAACCTTACATTCCACGCCGTACAGGGGACCCCCCACCGTGCTTACCCGCACCTCCACCGAATCGGTGGTCTTGGACATGGTGCAGCCGGGGGATGCCTCGGTCAGACCGTAAACTATGCAGATTTCGGTCATGTTCATTTTATCGATAACCTCCCTCATCACCTTTACGGGACAGGGGGAGCCCGCCATTATGCCGGTACGGACATGGGAAAAGTCGGTCTTTTCGAAGTCCGGGTGGGAAAGCATGGCGATAAACATGGTGGGAACCCCGTGGAAGGCGGTTATTTTTTCTTTGTTTATACAGTCAAGGGAAACCTTGGGAGAAAAATAGGGAATGGGGGACATGGCAGTGCCGTGGGTCATGGCGGCGGTCATGGCAAGCACCATGCCGAAGCAGTGGAACATGGGAACCTGAATCATAAGCCTGTCGGCGGTGGAAAGATCCATGTTGTCGCCGATGGCCTTGCCGTTGTTCACCACGTTGTAATGGGTAAGCATAACCCCTTTCGGGAATCCCGTGGTGCCGGAGGTGTACTGCATATTGCAGACGTCGTGCTTGGAAATCCCCGCAGCTCTGCGGTAAACCTCCTCCACCGGTATCCTTTCGGCGAAGGTCATTGCCTTTTCAAAGGTAAGACAGCCGTTAAGCTCAAAGCCCACCGTTATGACATTCCGCAAAAAGGGGAGCTTTTTGGAATGAAGACAGTTGCCGGGGGTGAGGTTTTCAAGTTCGGGGCAGAGACTTTGTATTATTTTACCGTAATCCGAATCCTTATATCCCTGGGTGAGTACCAGGGTGTGGGTGTCCGACTGGCGGAGGAGATATTCCGCCTCGTATATCTTGTAGGCGGTATTAACCGTAACCAGCACCGCCCCTATTTTAACGGTTGCCCAGAAGGTTATATACCATTCGGGGACATTGGTCGCCCAGACGGCCACATGGTCTCCCCGTCTTACCCCAAGGGCAATCAAAGCCCTGGCAAAGGTGTCCACGTCGTTTCTGAACTCTTTATAGGTGCGGGTGTAATCGCAGGTGGTGTAGCGGAAGGCGTACTGGTCGGGGAACTCATCCGCCATCCGGTCAAGCACCTGGGGGAAGGTCAGGTCAAGCAGGTTTTCCTTTTCCCAGACATAATAACCCGTGTTTGTCCGGTTGGGGATAAGATGCCCCTTTCCGCCGCCGTCCTTAAGGAAGCGGGACATATATTCGATAAAGTTGGGGAAAACGATATCCGCATCCTGAAGGTCGGCCATCCACTTTTTAACCCATTCAAGGGAAACATAACCTTCAAAGTTTATGGAAAACAGGGAGAGCATTGCCTCCTCTACGGGGATATCCCCCTCCCCCATAAGGCAGTATTTTATCTTTCCGTCCGCAATAAGGGAATCCTTAAGGTGAACGTGTTTAATGTACAGACCAAGGTTCTGGACGGTGGTTTCGGGGGATTCGCCGCCGAAGCGGAAGGTATGGTGAACGTCCCATAAAGCTCCCACCGAATCGTTGGAAACGCAGTTTAACAGATTGCGAAGCCGGCTGGTGTCGGAATAAACCCCGTTGGTTTCCACCAGCAGAGTAACCCCTTTGCTTAAGGCATAACCGGCAAGTTCGGAAAGGACCGAACAGACAAGGTTGTCGTCAACCTCCCCTTTGGGGGCGGCGTCCTCATCACCCAACACCCTCAGATAGCGGCAGCCCAGCTTCTCGCAGGCATCAATGTATATCTTTAGCTCTTTTATGTTTTCCTCCCGCTTTTCCCCGTACTTCAGCGAACAGCCGGAAGACAGGCAGGATATTTCAAGTCCGGTGCGTTTCAGGGTTTCTTTTGTCTTTTCAAGCTTTTCGTTTGAAAAAGCGGGGGTTTTGCCGTCGAAAACGTCCACATAGGGCATTCCCTCCGAAACGCCGATTCCCCGAAGCTCTATCCCGTCAAAGCCCAAATCCTTTGCCATTGCGTAAATGTCGTCAAAGGAATATCCCGGGCAGGCAAGAGTTGAAAAAGAAATCTTCATAATGGTTCTGTCCTTTCAGAATAAATTAACTTGCATTTTAAAAAAAGCGCTGTCAGACGGACAGGGCCTACCTGTATATTTATTTATATTTATATGAATTTTATTAATCCTTATTATTATGCTGAAATATGGCTTGATTTTATAGCAAGTGTTTTTGTTTGTCAATAGTTTTTTGTTAAAAACACTTGTTTTTATAAAGCATTTGTGGTAAACTTTAAAAGGCATAAGCCGTTATTTAAAAGCATATATTACGGAGGAAAAAAGAATGGCAAAAATTAAAGTAGGCATCATTGGCTGCGGTACCATAGCCAACAGCGCCCATATCCCCGCTTATCTCAACAATCCCGAAGTGGAAATCAAGTATTTCTGCGACATTATCCCCGAAAAGGCGAAAGCCGCCGTGGAAAAATACAAATGCGGGATAGCGGTTGTCGATTACAAGGAAATTATAGCCGACCCCGAGGTTGTGGCGGTATCCGTCTGCACCCCCAACAAAATGCACTCCATCATTTCCTGCGACTGCCTTATGGGCGGAAAGAACGTTCTCTGCGAAAAGCCGGCTGCGAAAAACTACGGCGAAGCTCTGAAAATGCAGGAAGCCCAGAAGAAATCCGGCAAGGTTCTGAATATCGGCGTTGTAAACCGCTTCAATGCCGCGGTTAACAAAATCAAACAGATGATTGCCGGCGGCGAACTTGGCGAAGTTTATCATGTTTATGTGTCCTTCAGGGCTCACCGTTCCATTCCCGGCCTGGGCGGCGCCTTCACCACCAAGGAAATTGCCGGCGGCGGTGTGCTTATCGACTGGGGCGTACACTATCTTGACATCGTTATGTACTGCACCGGCGACCCCGCCCCCAAGACCGTTTCGGCCAAGGCCTTTTCCAAGTTAGGCGTTGACATGGAAAATTACGTTTATGAAAGCATGTGGGCGGAAAACACCAAAGACTTAAACGGCACCTATGACGTTGACGACTTTGTAACCGGTTTTGTCCGCACCTCCGGCCCCACCATCACCTTTAACGGTGCCTGGGCTCAGAATATAGGCATCGGCGAAGGCTACATCGACTTTATCGGCACCAAGGCGGGCATCCGTCTGAACTACGGCGGCGACTTCACCCTGTGGACCACCGCCTGCGGCTCCCTTGTTAACTGCAAGCCTAAGTTCACTCCCAACCAGCACTTCCAGGAAGAAATCAACTCCTTTATCAACTGCGTCAAAACCGGCGCAAAGAATCCCGCCAACATCGACACGGTTATCATAACCGCCAAGATGATGCAGGCAATGTACGATTCCTCCAACACGGGCAAAGAAATAGACCTTGCATAGTTAATAAAATTCAACACCTGCCGGAAAAACCCGGCAGGTGTTTTTTTATATTTCGGTTTCGCTGTTTTCCTTAAAGCCTTCTCCGTAGATTTCGTTTGCCGAACTTACTATCATAAAGGCGTTGGGGTCCTCCTCCCGGACAATTTCCTTTACAAGAGGGAAAACCCTTATTTTCGTTGCGCAGAGAATAACCCTTTTTGCCTTTTTGGAGTAACCCCCTTCTCCCTGAATGTAGGTTACGCCTATGTCAAGGTCCTTAAGCAGTCTTTTTGCGATTTTTTCGGGATAATCCGACACAATATACATAAGCCTTGCGGTGTCGGTGCCGTACAACGTGGCGTTAAAGGCCACCGAGCAGACAAACACCGTAACCCCGGCGTAAAGCCCCATCTCAAGGCTTTTATACACTATGGCGGAGGCGGTCACCACCACCGAATCAAGGATTACAAACAGAATTCCGGAATTTAAATGGCGGTATTTCTGCCTTAAAAATTTCACCACAATATCGCTGCCGCCGGTGGTTCCCCCCCGTCTGAAGATAATGCCCAACCCCAACCCCATCATGGCTCCGCCGGTTATGGCGCAGAGTATCAAATCCTCCGGAGGGTTGTAGGAAAAGGTCTTCATAAGCTTGGTTATAACCGACATAAAAATACTGGAAACCACCGTTGACCATACGGTGGAAAGCATGAATTCCTTGCCGAACCGTATAAGGCCGGCAATCATAAGGGGTATATTTATGGCAAGCACCAGCAAACCGGTGTACCAGCCGGTAAAGTGGCCGATAATAATAGCGATACCCGTAACCCCGCCCGGGGCAAAGGCATGGGGGTCGAGAAAAACCGAAACCCCCGCTGCGTACACCAGCGCTCCCGCGGTCATAAACGTAATGTTTTTGAGTATATTTGTACCGAATTTAGTCATTTAGGAAAATCCTCCCCACAGATAGTATTCTACCAGACAAGTCTTTTAATGTCAACAAGACGAGGATGTAAAAAAATAAGCTTGATTTTGAAAAAAATACTGGTATAATTATCTTATTGTGGAAAAGCATTCTCGTAAGAAAGGAAATATTTGATATGTTAAGAAGCGAAGTCAAAAAGGAACTGACCTGGGCAACCGAACACCTTTTCACCACGGACGAGGCATGGGAGGAAGCTGCGGAACAGATAACAAAATACGCCGATGAACTGGCTGCCTACAGGGGAAAGCTGTCCGCCGACGGTAATTCTCTGCTGGAATATCAGATTAAAAGCGAAGCCTTTAACGATTTTATAACAAAATGCTATACCTATGCCATGTTTAAATCCGACGAGGACAAGGGAAATTCCAAATATCAGGGTTATTTGGGGAAAATCATGTCCCTGGTAACCGCGGTTTCGGCAAAGCTTTCCTTTGAAGGCCCCGAAATAGTGGCAATACCCGAAGAAACCCTTGAGGGCTTTTACAAAGAGGTTCCGGAACTGGAACATTACAAACGCGCCATAACCCGCCAGAGGGCATATAAAGACCATACTCTGTCCGAAGCGGAGGAAACCATACTTGCCGCTTCCGGGGATATCGCCGACATACCCGAAACGGTGGCTTCCGCCTTCACCAACGCTGACCTTAAATTCCCCGACATCACCGATTCTGAAGGTAACGCAAGAAAGGTAACCCAGGCCACTTTCATCCCCCTAATGGAATCCAGCGATGTTAATGTAAGAAAGCAGGCCTTTTATTCGGTTTACAACACCTATGCTTCCTATAAAAACACCATGGCCGCCCTCTTTGACGGTCAGGTCAAGCAGCAGAAATTTTACACCTCCATGCGGAAGTTCGGCTCGAATATGGAACGGGCGCTGTTCCGCACCGAAGTGCCGGTTTCGGTTTATAAAAACTTAATTAAAACGGTAAACGACAACCTTCCCTCCCTTCACAGGTATATGGCTCTCCGCAAGAAACTCCTTGGCGTTGAGGAACTTCATATGTACGACCTTTACACCCCTCTTGTACCCGAAGCCAACGTGAAGGTACCCTATGACGATGCAAGGGCTTATGCTTTTGAGGCATTAAAGCCCTTAGGGGAGGAATATCTTTCAATAGTAAAGGAAGCCTTTGAAAGCCGCTGGATTGACGTTTATGAAAACGAAGGCAAGCGGGGGGGAGCTTACTCCTGCGGCACTCCCGTTCACCCCTATATCCTGTTAAACCACACCGACACCCTTGACGACGCCTTTACCCTTGTCCACGAAATGGGGCACGCCCTCCATTCCTATCTTTCCACCAAGCACCAGACCCCCGCTTATGCCGATTATGTTATCTTTGTGGCGGAGGTGGCCTCTACCTTCAACGAAGCGCTGCTTATGAGATATCTCCTTTCAAAGACCGACGATAAGAAAAAGAAGGCCTATCTTATAAACCACTTCTTAGAACAGTTCCGCACCACTCTGTACCGGCAGACCATGTTCGCCGAATTTGAGATGGAAATGAACGAAGCCGGGGAAAGAGGGGAATCCCTTACGGCAGATATGCTTTGCGATATGTACTACAAGCTGAATTTAAAATATTACGGCGAAAACGTGGCGGTGGATAGGGAAATCGCCCATGAATGGGAAAGGATACCCCACTTCTTCATGAATTTCTATGTTTACCAGTACGCCACCGGCTTTTCGGCGGCAATGGCCCTTTCCGACAAGGTGATTAACGAGGGCAAGCCCGCCGTTGAAAAATATATAAACTTCCTGTCTTCCGGCAGAAGAGAAGACCCCATAACCCTCCTTCGGGACGCCGGGGTGGATATGGAATCCCCCGAACCCATCAACGCCGCATTGAAGGTGTTTGACCGACTTATCGGCGAAATGGAACAGCTCCTTGCGGAATAAATAAAAACAAAGCAAAAACGGGCTTTTAAAACCCGTTTTTCTGTTTGCCGATAATTTGTCAATTCTAACTATGGCATGAAACAAAACGCCCCTTTGGCGAACTTATTCATACGGCAAATCCTGCTTAAAGCAGCGGTTATTATTACAGGAAACAGCAAAATTAATTTCAAGAGGCACCCATGATTGTTTTCAAATTTCTATTTTTTATTATCTCTTTGGTCTGTTTTGTTTGGACACTTATACTCAGTCTTGTAATAGGATTGTGGCTGTATGTCTTATATCTGTTATTCGGCATCGGTGTTGCGGTAATAGGAATTTTATCCCGCGTTAAAAGAAAAAAAGGGCTAAAAACCGCTTTTTATCTTTTGGCGGCGTTTCCGATAGCTGCAGGTATCGTTTTGGTGTTGATAAGCATAATACCCATGATATTTATTTACTTCTCATCCCTGCTCCATCTGATTTTTTCCCGCTGAAAAAAACATAATACAAAAGACCGGCGGGGTAAAACCGCCGGCCTTATATTTAGGTTCTGTTTAAAATGTCGGGGTGTAAATCACATTTTTTCGGATTAACCATAACTATTGATAAAGAGCATAAATTTTTAATCGTTCTTTTTCAATCGTATTGACTTTTTTTGTATTTTATGTTAATATCGTTATGGAAAACGCCGGTGTTTCGCCGGCTTTTTCAATAATATGGAAAGGAAAAGAAAGGACAACTTATGAACAAAGCAAGAACTCCGCAGGAAAAGTACAAAGTCGCAAGAACAAATCTTTTGGTTGTGGTTTTGTTTACTATTTTAAACATAATCTTAATCCTTGCAGATATCGACAGGTCCTTTTTGTTTTCGGCATTTATTCCCCAGATTATGGTTTTTTGGGGGCTGAACAAAGTTGAGGGTATCCCCGAATTTTCCTCCTTTGGAACGGGGCTTATGATTTCTGTCGCCCTACTCATTATCCTTATTTATCTGCTTTCCTATCTGTTTTCAAAAAAGAAGGCCGGCTGGATGATAACCGCTTTAGTACTTTTCTCAATTGACTGTATTGTGTTTGCCGTTTTGGCCTTTCCCGGCTTTCAAGCTTCCTATTTGATTGACATTCTGTTCCATGCTTGGGTTATGTATTATCTAATATTGGGGGTCAAGAATGCGGAGGAGGCAATTTTGAATCCGGAACCTGTACTCGACTTTAACGCAACCTATGACGGTGCCGGGGTATATACCGGGAACCCGGAGGGAGAAGGGCCTTTAACCACATCGGATCTGGGGCTTCCCCTTGAATCGAAAAAGGAAAAAATACTTATCAGATATAGTGCCTGCGAAATGGACATACAGGTGCGCCGGACACCTAAACTGATTGAGCTGATAATAAACGGAAAGGTTTATGCAAGAAAAGAAGAAAGTGTAATCCAGACGAATTACAGAATCAGCGCCATGTATAAAGGTATTAAGGTGGAAACCGAATACAACCAGGCTTCTCAGATTTTATACGTTGACGGCGTAAAGATGGCAGGCAAGACAAGATTTTTTTGATATATGTTAAAACACCCTTTGAAATTTTTCTCAGAGGGTGTTTTTGTCCTGTGTTTCTTTTATTTTCTTCCAATACTCCTCGGCGGCTTTTTCGGCCTTGCTGTCGCCGTAAGTATAGTATTTTCTGTCTTTTATATCCTCCGGCAGGTACTGCTGGGGTACATAATGGTTTGTGTAGTCATGGGGATAAAGATAGGGGGTCTTTGAGTCGGGGGAGTTGGTTTTGTTAGATATATGAGGGGGAACAACCTTTCCAAGCCCGTTTCTGGCGTCCTCCGCCGCTTTGGCATAGGCGATATACGCCGAGTTGGATTTGGGAAGGGTGGCAAGCATGACGGTGGCGTGGGCAAGGGGAACAGACGCCTCCGGCATACCCGTCTTTAACGCCGAATCCACGCAGGCGCTAACCACCACCGCCGCATTGGAGTGGGCAAGGCCTATGTCTTCCGAGGCGATTACCATAAGTCTCCGGCAGGCCGACAGTAATCCGCCCCCTTCAAGGATTCTGGCAAGGTAAAACACCGCCGCATCCGGGTCGGAACCTCTTATTGATTTCTGCAAAGCAGAAAGCAGGTCGTAATGGCCGTCCCCGTCGGAATCGTAGCCGGTGGATTTCTGGCTGATTTGAGAGGCAATCTTTATTTCAAGCTTGTCAACACATGCAAAGTAGGTGTTTTCAAGCACCGTCAGCGCTTTTCTTACGTCCCCGCCGCAGGTGGAGGCAACGGCGGCTGAAAAGTTTTCCTCCATTTCCTTTTTGCCGTAATTTTCGCAGAGATAGGAAAAACCCCGTTTCAATGCGGGAACAATCTCCTCCGGCGAAAGGGGTTTGAATTCAAAACAGGCGCACCTTGAAAGGAAGGCGGGGTAAAGGACGAAATAGGGGTTTTCGGTGGTGGAGCAGATAAGGGTTATCCTGCCGTCTTCCATATATTCCAGCAGCGCCTGCTGCTGTTTTTTATTGAAATACTGAATTTCGTCTATGTAAATAAGGGTGCCGTTAAAGGCCGAAAGAGTGTCGGAGGCGTTTAAGGCGTCCCTGAGTTCCGCCACCGAGGAAGTGGTGGCGTTTATTTTGAAAAACTGCTTGTTGGAAAGCTTTGAAATAATGTCGGCGGCGGTGGTTTTCCCCGTCCCGGGAGGGCCGTAAAACACCAGGCTCGGTATATGTTCCGATTCGACAAGCCGCCTTAAGGGGGAATTCTTTCCAAACAAATGCCGCTGCCCGCAGATTTCGTCAAGGGTTGCGGGGCGGACGATGTCGGCAAGGGGCATTATTCCTTCCCTTCCTTTTTGCTTTTCTTGAAAAAGTAGGTTTTCTTTTCCTGATTGTAATAAAGCCTTTTCATGTTCGCCCGGTGCTTGAGTATTATCAAAAGCCCCACAAAGGCGGCGAAAATCATGGCGGGGGCGGGAGGATTTGCGTCACCGCCGAACCTTACCTTGGCACCGTAAAACACCACGGCAGGATAAATAAAGGCCGCCACCACCGATGAAAGCGACACATAATGGGTGGTAAGATAAACAAATGCAAAGACCAGAAATTCAACAACAAAATACAGGGGGTTTATGATAAGTATGGCTATCGCCGAGGCGACAACCCCTTTTCCCCCTTTGAATTTATACCAGACCGGCGCGATATGCCCCAATACGCAAAACAAACCTGTTAGGAAAGCCCCGAATTCTCCGGCAAAAAAACGCCCCATAAGCACCACGGAGGAGGTTTTAAGCGCGTCCCCGAGGAGGGTTAACAGCCCCGCTTTTTTGCCGTAAACCCGGAACATATTTGTCATGCCTGCGTTTCCGGAACCATGATTTCTTACGTCATCGCCGTATTTTTCCCTGCTTACCATTATGGCGAAATTCATGCTTCCCGCAAAATAGGAAGCCGCAATACACACCAAAACCGTTATAACGTTAATAACAAGATACCAAACCGACCCTTCGGGTAACGCCGCCTTAAGGTAACCGGTGGTAAAGCCCAAAAAGTAAACCGGTTCTCCCTTAACGGTTACCAGAAAGGACAGGGCAAGGAATAAAGCCGAGGCAAAACCCAGCCCAAAAAACACTTTATCGGTTTTTTTCATTCAAAACCCTCCTTACCGGGGAAATTCCTCTCCCCGTTGCTTTATTACAAGCCTGATGGGGGTGCCCTCAAAGCCGAAGGCTTTTCTTATACAGTTTTCGATGTACCGTTGATAGGAAAAATGGAACAATTCCGCCTGATTGCAGAACACCACAAAGGTGGGGGGCTGAATCCCCGTCTGGGTCATATAATACAGTTTTAACTGCCTTCCCTTGTCCGACGGGGGTTGGGTGCGGCTTATGGCATCGTTTAAAACGTCGTTCAGTACCCCGGTGGTTACCCGCTTCCGGGAGGATTCGTAAACATCGTTTATCATGGTAAAAAGTCTGTCGATCCTGAGTCCGGTTTTTGCCGAAACAAACACAAGGGGGGCATAGTCCATATAGGCGAGGGCGGCATACACCTCTTTTGTGAATTTATTTACGGTGGAATTGTCCTTTTCCACCAGATCCCATTTGTTTATAGCGATAACCGTGGGTTTTCCCGCTTCATGCCCCAGGCCGGCAATCCTTTCGTCCTGCGCGGTTACTCCCTGGGTGGCGTCAACTATCAGCAGGCAGACGTCCGCCCGTTCAATGGCGGCTTTTGCCCTTATTACCGAATATTTTTCAATCCTGTCTTCGATTTTAGCGTTCCGTCTTATGCCGGCGGTGTCAATAAGGCGGTATTTGCCGTACCGGTTTTCGAAATCGCTGTCCACCGCATCCCGGGTGGTGCCGGGAATGTCCGAAACTATCATTCTTTCTTCCCTTAGTACGCAGTTTACCACCGAGGATTTACCCGCGTTGGGACGGCCGATTATGGCAACCGAAATACGCCCTTCGTCGGGCTGGGGCCTGCCTTCTTCGGGTATAAGATCAACCACCCGGTCAAGGATATCCCCTGCGCCGGTGCCGTGGATTGAGGAAACGGGGAACACCTCCTCAAAACCGAGACCGTAAAATTCGTAGAATTCCGGCGGGGTTTCGCCGGTGGTGTCCACCTTGTTCACCGCCACCAATACGGGTTTGCCGGATTTTTTCAGCAGCGCCGAAATGTCGCTGTCGTTGGCGGTTATCCCCGAATGAAGGTCAACTATAAATATTATTACATCGGCAACGGCAACGGCCATTTCCGCCTGGTCCTTCATATGCCTGAACATCATGTTGTCGGTTTTAGGCTCGATGCCTCCGGTGTCGATAACCGTCAGAACAGTGCCGTTCCATTCGGTTTCGCAGGTAACCCTGTCCCTGGTAACCCCGGGAATATCGTCAACTATAGACACCCGTTTGCCGCATATTTTATTAAAAAAGGTGGATTTCCCCACGTTGGGCCGCCCCACTATGGCTACAATACCGTTTTTCATTTTACATCCCTCCTTTTAAAAGAGGCGTTATGGATTTTCCGAAAATACCCCGCAAAGCAGATATCCGTCGTTTTCAACGGCAATCAGCCTTACATTCAGCTCGTTTTCAAGCTGTTTCGGAGTTATGTCGTCAAGGAACAGATTTCCCTCCGCATTAAGCGACGACCGGCTTATAAGCAGAACGCCGTTTGCTTTGCCCCTTAATTGCTTTATATAATCCCGACCGGTAATAAGGCCGCTGACCGTAACCGCATTCCCGTAAAATTCGTTTATTATTTTATGAACCGTTATATGCTTATGGGGGAATTTCTGCATAAACCTGCCGGCAAGCCCTGACATAAGTGGATAAGCCGCTTCGCCGGTGGCAAGATGAATTTCCCCGGCGGTTGAAAAGGCTGTTTCCGCTAAGGCGAAACCAAAGGTCTCCTCCATATCGGCAAGCATTCCCACCCCGTTTTCATACTGGGGGTAGCCTTCATAGTATTCCCCGTCGGGGGTACTGCGTCCGGCTAAAAGATAAAATTCGTCGGAACAGAATATTTTCCCTTTGCCCGTCTCCCGTTTAAGCTCGTTATGGTATTTTTCCACCGTATCAATAACACTGCCTGCGGATTGTTTGTCATAGGGAATAAGCTTACACAGCTTTTCCCTGTGCTTTGTAAGCCCGGCGGGGACCACCGAGGCGGATATCAGGGTTTTCAAACTTTTAATTTCCGAAAGGGAATATTCCAGTTCTTTTCCGTCGTTGACACCTTTGCAAAGGACAAACTGAAGATTAAGCCCCGTTCCCCCTTCGGAAAGCCGGTATAAATAATCCAGCTTATCCCCGGCAAACCGGTTCCCCGTCATATAGTTTCTCAAATCCCGGTTCATGGTGTGAACCGACACGTTTATGGGGGAGATTTTCATTTTTATTATTCGGCTTATGTCCTCGTCGGTCATGTTGGTAAGGGTGACATAGTTTCCCTGAAGGAAGGAAAGCCGCTCGTCGTCGTCCTTGAAATAAATGCCCTCCCTCATTCCGGGGGGATTCTGGTCGATAAAGCAGAAAATACACTTGTTTCTGCAGGCTTTTTTCCTGTCCATCAGATAGGATTCGAATTCCAGCCCCAAATCCTGATATTCGCCCTTAATTATATCGACGCAATATTCCTTCCCCTCCCGGGAAAGTATAAGACTTACCTTTTTTTCGGTGGTGTAAAACCGGTAGTCCAGTACGTCCCGTATGGGATTTTTATTTACCGATATCAAAATATCCTTTGGCCTTATTCCGTTTTTATATGCGGGGGAATTGTTTAAAACGCTTGTTATAATCACCATATCGCCATAAAGCAGGATACATAAAAAGGCGGGCAAACGCAACCCGCCTATTTTACGAATCAGTCTTCCGACTTAATCTCCAAAACTTCCTTGCCGCCGTATGTGCCGCATTTGCTGCAGACCCTGTGGGTAAGGTTGTATTCCCCGCACTTGGGACACTTGGTCATCCCGGGCTGATCAAGCTTCCAAACGCTTGAACGTCTTTTATCTCTTCTTGCTTTGGAAGTTTTACGCTTTGGTACTGCCATTTATGGCACCTCCTCTATATAACCTTATTGTTTGTTAAAATAATCCTTCAGCTTTTCAAGCCTCGGGTCGCCTTTTATTCTGTTGCAAAGGCATTTTTTCTGATTTAGGTTTTTTCCGCAGTCGGGGCAGATCCCCCTGCAGTCCTCCCCGCATAAAAACTTTATGGGAAGGTTTAATATAACGCTGCTTATGCATATGCTTTGAAGGTCAAGCTTTCCGTTTTCGGGAACCAGATATTCGTCCTGGTCCCGATCGGCGTTTTCCAGCTTTACCGCCACCGGATAGGTTATGTTCATTTCACCCTTCCCGCCGAATTCCTCGCCGCATCTTGCGCAGAGGGCGGTATATTCCAGAAACAAATCGGCGGTAAATTCAATATAGCCGGAATAATTTACGCATTTACCCTTGGCAAAGCATTTCCCCGATAAAATGTCGGCTGAAACGCCATCAAGGGGGTATTCCCTTTCAAAGGATATTTCATTGACTTCTCCGGTTAGGAGGCTGTTTAAATCAAGCATGATTTTCTCCAAATAAGCAGCAACGTACATTATATCTTTATTTTTAAGGCTTGTCAATAGCTTTTTTTCTTAAATAAGTCAGTTTGACAAAATATTTATAATATTTTTCCCGCTTTTTGTTTTTTCAAAGGCAAAAACAAGCATGGTTCCCAAAACCCCGCAGGACAGCATCTCGCCGGCAAACACGCAGAGGGCTATTATCCACCCGTTGTCGGGAAGCTTGTACACATACATAAGCACAAAGGGAATAATAATGGTGTTGAAAACAATGGGGGGAACCGGCGAAAGGAATTTGAATTTTCTTAAGGCATATGTCCCCAATGCCCCAAATAAGGTGGCAAGGGAGCCGAAAATCACGTCCCAAAGCAAACTTCCCGTAAGGATATTGGCAAGGAGGCAGCCCGCCGTCAGCCCGGGGATTGCGGCGGGGGTGAAGGCGGCAAGGACGCATAACGCCTCCGAAAGCCTTAACTGAATCATATTCGTACCGGAAAGCCCGAACAGGTAGGAAAAATAGGTGAGCACAACGTACAATGCGGCAATAAGCGAGGAAACGGTCAGCATTCTTGTTTTCCGGCTGGTCATTTTTTTATCTCCCGTAGTTTTGTTTTAGGTGAGGATTTTGCGAACTCACCGGCCTCCGGCCGAACAAAATCAATATTATTATGCGTTCATTATAGCCGGTTATAGCATAAAAATCAAGGTTAACCGAATATTAGCCTAAAAAAACGCAAACAATAGCTTCAAAGACATTGAAAGGTGAGGTTACATTTATGTTTTCCAAAATGGGTTATAAAATATTGGTTATGTCCTTTGTCATTTCCATGGTTTCCGGGCTTATAGCGGGGATGGTGGTGGTCTGTGCCGACAGGAAAACCTCCATTACCTCCAAATGCAAAAAGGCCTTCAAACAGCTGGAAGACAGGATGATGTAACGCAAACGGCAATCCGCCGGATATTCCGGCATACAATACAAAAAGCCCGTCAGGGCTTTTTTGAATGTAAAAGATTGTAATCAGTTGGCTTTTAATACGGCTTCGTCGGGGACATACTCTTTTTTAATGTCCGCCCCGGCTTGGCACAGCTTGCCTACCAGATTCTCATAACCCCGTTCTATATGGTGTATATCTTCGATTATTGTGGTTCCCTTTGCCGAAAGACCGGCTATCACCATGGCGGCGCCGGCTCTTATGTCAACCGCCTTTACGGTGGCGGGCCGCAACGCCTTAACCCCGTTGAATACAGCGATACGCCCGTCAACCTTAATGTCTGCGCCCATACGGGTAAGTTCGGAGGTATAGCGGAAACGGTTGTCGAAAACCCCTTCGGTGATAATGCTTACCCCTTCGGCTATGCTCATCAGTGTCCCCATCTGGGCGTTCAGATCCGTGGGGAAACCGGGATAGGGAAGGGTTTTTATCTTGTTGGCATAGATTTTGGAAGACCCGTCAACGGTTATGGACTCGTCCCCCACCTCCACCACGGCTCCCATTTCCTGAAGTTTGGCGGTTATGGATTCCAGGTGCTTGGGGATAACGCCGGTTACGGTAAGTTTGGACTTTGTGGCGGCGGCGGCTATCATATAGGTGCCCGCCTCAATCATGTCGGGGATAATGGTATAGGTTACTCCGTGGAACCGCTTTACCCCTCTAATCTTAATGACGTCGGTGCCGGCGCCGGAAATGTCCGCGCCGCAGGAGTTGAGGAAGTTGGCAAGGTCGACTATATGGGGTTCCCTTGCGGCATTGTCGATTACGGTAAGTCCTTCCGCCTTTGAGGCGGCAAGCATTATATTTATGGTTGCGCCCACCGACTCGATATCCATGTATATGTTTGCGCCTTTGGGTCTGCCGTCGCATACGCAGCTTACATATCCCCCGCTGGTATCGACGACTGCGCCAAGGGCCTTAAAGCCCTTTATATGCTGGTCAATGGGGCGGACACCGAAGTCGTCCCCGCCGGGAGCCGCCGCTTTTGCCTTACCGAAGCGTGAAATCTCGGCGCCCAATACATAATAGGACCCCCGCATATTCCGGGCAAGGTCGTAGGGCGCCGAACCGCATTTTATGTTGGATGTATCAATCTGTATGGTGGTGCGGTCGAGCATTTTAATATCCGCACCCATACAGCGTAATATTTCAAGGGAATCCGCCACGTCGCTTATAACCGGAAGATTTTCGATAATACAGGTATCCTCCGCCAAGATTGTGGCAAACAATATGGGTAGAGCCGCATTCTTCATACCGCTTACTTCGATTGTTCCTTCAAGCGGTACCCCCCCGTTGATAATAATACGTTCCATGAAGTAATTTCCTTTCGTATTTATCATTATAAAAATAGCACACCGCACCGAAATAGTCAATAGGGCAAATTATAAATATTATGTAAATTAACCCGACATTACAATATATGACTTTCTTTGAGTTTTGTCAAAAACTTTGGCTATTGACAAAAACTCTTTGTTGGTACATAATTAAACTAAGCATTTGAAAGAGGTCAGTATATGGCAAAAAAAGATAAGCATAAATTAAAAATCATCTCTTTGGGCGGGGTAGAAGGCATAGGTAAAAATATTACCGTGTTTGAATACGAGGACGATATTATTATCGTCGACTGCGGTCTTGCTTTCCCCGACGAGGAAATGTTCGGCGTTGACCTGGTTCTCCCCGACATGACCTATTTGTTTGACAATTCCGACAGAATAAAGGGGCTTGTGGTAACCCACGGCCACGAAGACCACATAGGGGCAATCCCCTATTTGTTAAAGAGAATTTCGGTTCCCGTCTATTCCACCCGTTTGACCCTGGGAATCCTTGAGGGAAAGCTGGAGGAACACGGGATATTAAAGCAGTCGAAGCTCATTGAAACCAAGCCGGGACAAACCATAAAGCTCGGGGTGTTTACAATCGAGTTTATCCCCGTAACCCATTCCATCCCCGATTCGGTGGCGCTGAATATCGAAACCCCGGTGGGAAGGATTATTTACACCGGCGACTTTAAAATCGACCACACCCCCGTCCACGGGGAAACCATTGACCTTCAGCGGCTTGCCATACTGGGGTCAAAGGGGGTACGGCTGTTGATGTGCGATTCCACCAATGCGGAACGCCCCGGCTACACCCCCACGGAAATACGGCTTTACACCTCCTTTGAAAGGTATTTCGCCATTAAGGACAGACGGATTCTTGTGGCCACCTTTTCCTCAAACATCCACCGGGTGCAGCAGATAATAAACACCTCCGCCAAATACGGCAGAAAGGTGGTGCTGACCGGCCGGTCGATGGTGAATATAGTAAACGCCGCCATAAGGCTGGGCTATATGGATATCCCCCAGGGGATTCTGGTTGATATTTCGGAAACAAAAAGACTTTCCCCCGGTCAGATAACCCTAATAACCACCGGCAGCCAGGGGGAACCCATGTCGGCGCTATACCGTATGGCCTTCGGGGAGCATAATCAGATTTCGGTGGGGAAAAATGATACCGTCATCCTTTCCTCCTCCCCCATTCCGGGTAACGAACGGATGATAACCACCATAATAAACGAGCTTTTGAAAAAGGGCGTCGAGGTGGTAAACGACGCCGCTGCGGAGGTTCATGTGTCGGGACACGCCTGCGCCGAGGAACTGAAGCTGATTCACGCTCTTACCCGGCCGGAATGCTTTATCCCGTTGCACGGGGAATACCGGCATTTAAAGCGTCATGCCGAGCTGGCAAAGGAAATGGGGCTTAAGGCTTCCAATATAATAATCCCCGAAACCGGAAAAGTTATAGAACTTACCAGACATTCCTTTACCGTAAACGGGGAGGTTCCCGCCGGTCAGGTGCTGGTTGACGGTTATGGGATTGGGGACGTGGGCTCAACGGTGTTAAGGGACAGGAAACGCCTTGCGGAAGACGGGGTGCTTATAGTATATGCTACCGTTGACTTTTCCGCCAATACGGTCATTACGGGACCCGATATAAATTCCAAGGGCTTTGTTTATGTAAAGGAATCGGAGGAACTTCTTGAGGAACTGCGGAGACTTTCAAGGAAATCCCTTGAACGGTGCCTTTCCAGGAATATAAGAGATTTCGAGGCAATAAAATTAAGGCTCCGGGAGGATTTAGCGTCGGCAATAGCCCAGAAAACAAAAAGGAAACCGGTTATCATGCCGGTTATAATAGAGGCGTCCATATGAAGGTGTTAATCACCGGCGCAACAAGGGGGATAGGCCGGGAAACGGCCTTAACCTTTCTTGAACGGGGTTATGAGGTTTTCGGGGTTTATGTAAAAAGCGACGACGAAGCAAAGGAACTTGAAAAAAAGGGGATAACCCTGTATAAATGCGATGTTTCGAACAGGGCTGAGGTTCAATGCCTTGCCGAAAAGGTCGGTGCGGTCGATGTTCTGGTAAACAACGCGGGCATCTCTTTGCGGAAGCTTTTTCAGACCGTAACGGAGGAGGAGGAAAAGCGGCTATACGGCGTAAACCTTTTCGGTGTCCTTAACGTAAGCCGTGCCTTTCTTCAGGGAATGATAAACCAAAAGAAGGGCGTTATTATAAATGTTTCCTCGGTTTTCGGGGAGATAGGCGGCAGCTTTGAAGCGGATTATTCGGCGTCAAAGGCGGCGATAATCGGGCTTACAAAGGCTTTGGCAAAGGAGGCGGGCCCATCCTGCGTAAGGGTAAACTGCGTAACTCCGGGGATTATTGATACGGATATAAATGCCTGCCTTTCGGTGGACGATATAATACAGCTGACAAACGAAATCCCCCTTGAATGCCTGGGTAAAGCCGGGGAAGTGGCGGAGGTTATAGCCTTTTTGGCGTCGGACAAAGCCTCCTACATAACCGGTTCGGTTATACGGCTTGACGGGGGATGGAAATAAAAAACCCGCTTTCGGCGGATAAAAAAACAGGCTCTTGCCTGTTTTTTATATTCTCATGGGTCTGAAATTAACATAATCTGCCGAAATACAGTAAAGACGGGTTTCGCCGATATTTGACATTTGGTTTTCCGGCGGAGCGGAATGGATATGACCGTAGAAACAGCGTTTTACGCCGTATTTGTTTAAAACTTCGGCTATGGGTTCGCAGACAACGCCGCTGTAAGCGGGAGGGTAATGGAGAAAGGCGATTATTTCGTTTTCGGGGTGGGCTTCCTTCAGTTTCAAAGCTTCCGAAAGGGAAAGTTCCAGCCTTCCCGCCTCCCTTTTAACGATTTTTTCGTCCTCGGGGGTGTATTTTTCGTCGGTGAACCAGCCTCTGGTGCCGCAAACGATATAGTTTTCCGCCACATAGGCGTTGTTAAAGAGAAATTTTATTGAAAAAGCCCCGATTTCATCCAAAAAAGCGTTAAGCTTTTTCATTGTCTGCCACCAGTAGTCGTGGTTGCCCTTGCCGATTATTTTGTTGCCGTTCAGGCTTTCGACAAACTTCAGATCCTCTTTGGCGGAATTAAAATTCATCCCCCAGGATATGTCCCCGGGGATAATAACCGTATCCCCGGAGGAAACGGCGCTTTGCCAGTTCTGATATATTTTTCGGGTGTGGTTTTCCCATTTCATACCGAAAACATCCATGGGCTTGTCGGAGGAAAGGGAAAAATGCAAATCGGCAATGGCAAAAACCATTTTGTTTTTCCTTTCTCGTCTGGTGTAAATATCCTTTTTAAGAGGAATAATTTATACAAATAGGCACAGAATAAATTCGTAATTCCGATTTATTAAAAGGGAAAGGTTAAATATATGGATAACAAAGAAAAAACCAAAGTAAACAAGGGGATTGCCTGCAGCGTGGCAACCTGCACCTACAACGACAACAACGGCCACTGTCTTGCCAACAAGATTGCGGTGGGCCCTTCCTCTGCCACCTGCTGCGCGGACACGGTGTGTGCCACCTACCGGCCGAGGGATATCGGTTAAGATAATTTATACCGTTTGATTGGCGAATTTAATAACTTCTTCCGCCATTGATTCGGGCTTAACCACGGTAAAAAATCTGCTTTTTTCATATCTTAAACCCGTTAAGGCTTTCGGCGCATCGATTCCGGTGTATTCCGAAAGCCTATCCATAGCATCAAAGCCTTCGCCGCTGCTTAGCCCCAACGCCCGGCTTACCGACGGGGAAAACTTAAAGGGGGAAGCGGTGGAGACCACAAGCATAGGATTGTTTGAATCGGTTTCTTTCATATATTTTTCCGCCGCAAAGGTTCCCACGGCGGTGTGGGGGTCTATTAAATAGTTATACTCTTCAAAGGTTTTCCTTATGGTTTCATGGCAGTCCTTTTCGTCGGCAAAGCAGGCGTAAATGTCCTCCTGTAATACTTTCAGCGTATCGGCGTCAACCTCAAAGACGCCCTTTTCTTTCAGGTTTTTCATATATTCCCTTGTTTTACCGGCACCCGCAACAAGCCACAACAGTCTTTCAAGATTGGAGGAAACCAGAATATCCATGGAAGGCGAGGAGGTAAGGAAAAATTCCCGCCTTCTGTCGTAAACGCCGGTGGTGAAGAAATCGGTAAGCACCTTGTTTTTATTGGAGGCGCAGATAAGCCTGCCGATCGGTGCTCCCGCCTTTTTTGCCATATATGCCGCTAAAATATTGCCGAAATTGCCGGTGGGGACGGTTATATCGCATAAAACCCCTTCCGGAAGGTTCATGTCAATGCAGGCGGAAATATAATAAACCACCTGGGGGACAAGGCGGCCGAAATTGATGGAGTTTGCCGAGGAAAAGAAATGACCGGTTTTCGAAAGCGGTTTTATGACATATTCGTTTTGGAATATGTTTTTAACTCCCGTCTGGCAGTCGTCGAAGTTCCCCACAACGCCGCAGACGTTTACGTTGCTTCCCTTTTGGGAAAGCATCTGCTTTTTCTGTATTTCCGAAACCCCGCCTTCGGGGTAAAACACCATTATTTTTGTGCGGTTAACGTCGGCAAAGCCCTCAAGGGCGGCTTTCCCCGTATCCCCGGAGGTTGCCACAAGGACTAAAGCGTCCTCGTTGACGCCGGATTTTTCTATTGAAAGGGATAATAGCCGGGGCATAAGCTGAAGCGCCATGTCCTTGAAGGCACAGGTTGGGCCGTGGTACAGTTCAAGATAGGTTATTTCCCCGGCCTTTCTTAAGGGGGCGGGGTGTGAACCGAATTTTTCCTTTGAATAGGCCTCTTTGCAGGAGTAGGCCAACGCCGCTTTGGAAAAGTCGGTCAAATATTTTGATATAATAAAAGCAGCTCTATCGGCATAGCTTTTTTCCTTAAGGGATAAAAGTTCCTCTTTTGCGAAAAACACCTTTTCCTTCGGGAAAAACAGCCCCCCGTCGGCGGCAATGCCGTTTTTAATAACCTCATAGGAATTGTATTCATTTCCGGCTATGTCTCTCGTTGAAACAAATTTCATTCAAAAAATTCCTTTCAGAAGGCGTTTTCGATAATATTTATATGCTCCGCTTCCAGATTCCTTGTCATATGGACTTCGACAATGTCAAACCGGCGCTTTTTTATCCGCCTGTAAATATTACGCTTTAAAAGCTTTGAATAAACCGGTATTTTGTTTTCTGCCGCCTGTTCCCGCAAAAAGCCGTCGGCGGCCTTTTTTATTTTAGCCTGCTTTGCCTGGTCAACCGCCTCATGGGGCAAGCCGAAGCCGTCACCCGACCGGCTTTTTACCTCCGTAAAGGACAAAGTTCCCCTTTTAAAGGCAACTATATCAATCTCGCCGCCGGAGGAGGAATAATTCACTGCGATTATTTTATAGCCCTTTATCTTCAGAAAGGCTGCCGCCTTTTCCTCACCAGCTCTGCCAAATGTCGAATTGTTCAATTACATCACCCAAAGTCTTTCCTAAAAAGGACTTTCTATGTACCGGGGTGGGGCCGTTCTTCAAAACCGCCGCCTTATGCTCCTTTGTGGCATAACCCTTGTTTTTGGCGAAATTATAGCCGGGGTAAAATTTATCCATTTCAACGCAAAACCTGTCCCGTTCCACCTTTGCCAAAATGGAGGCGGCGGCAATGGAGGGGGATTTTCCGTCACCCTTTATGACAGGAACCGCCTTAACCGGGAAATCCCTTGCGATTGAACCGTCGATTAGCGCCAGGTCCGGAAGGGTTTTTAACCCTAAGATCGCTCTCCGCATGGCAAGCATGGAGGCGTTGAGTATGTTTATCGCCTCGATTTCATAAACTTCGGCGTGGGCAACGTGATAATCGACGGCAACACGGCGGATTTCTTCATAAAGCTGTTCCCGTTTGACTGCGCTCAGCTTTTTGGAGTCGTTAAGACCTTCGATGCTGCAGTTTTCGGGAAGCACCACCGCCGCGGCAAACACCGGGCCGGCAATCGGGCCCCGCCCCGCTTCGTCACAGCCGCAGATAATTTTAAACCCTTCTTTACGGAAGCCGTCTTCGATATCCCAGTTAAGCATTATGGCAACCCCTTCCCCTTTTATATTAAATTAATCAAGCGTGATTCTGCCTAATTTGCCTCCCCTGAGTTCGTCAAGGAAAATTGCCGAGGTTCTGTCGTAATCGTATTCGCCGCCGGAAATTAAAAATCCTCTGCTTTTGCTCACTTTTTCAAGGATTTCAAGGTTGGTGTCCTTTTCGCCTACTTGTATTTTATATCTGTTCTCTATAAAAGGAGTATATTTTCCCCTTAAAATGCCTATGACATCGCAGGCAAGGGTGTTTATGTCAAGAATTTCGTCCCGGATTGAACCGATGGCGGCAAGTTTTATACCCACTTCCCTGTCTTCGAATTTATGCCATAAAAGCCCCGGGGTATCAAGGAGTTCTACCCCGTAGGGGGAGGAAATCCAGGTGTTTTTCCGGGTAACCCCCGGACGGTCTTCCGCCTTTGCCTTTTTGGTTTTGGTGTAGGTGTTGATAAAAGTGGACTTGCCCACGTTTGTTATCCCCGCCACCAGGCATCTTACCGGCTTTGTTACCCCTTTTTCGTCATATCTTTTAAACTTTTCCGCCGTAAGCTTTTTTAATTCGGCTGTCACCCTTTTCATGTCGGGGTTTTCCTTGCAGTCGATAACAAGGCAGGGTGTACCGGTTTGGGAAATTCTTTCGGCGTGGAGTTTGGTTTCCTTTTCGTCGGCAAGAGATGCTTTTGTAAGTATGGCAAGGACGGGTTTGGTTTTGAAAATGTCTTTGAAGTCCGGATTCCTTGAGGAAACCGGAAGCCTTGCATCAATCAGTTCGATGACCACGTCTATAAGGGGCAAAACACCGGAAATTTCCCGTTTTGCCTTTGCCATATGACCGGGGTACCAGACAATTTCCGGCATGTTACTCAACCTTTCCGAACCCGCTCATGGGGTAAACCCGAAATACCACCTTGCCTAAAATGTTTCTTTTATCGATACAGCCCAAAACCCGGCTGTCGGTGGAGCCGTTCCGGTTGTCCCCCATAACGAACACCGTCCCCTTTTCCACCACGATATGTCCCGAAAAACCGTAGGACTTCATCCTTGTGCCGGCTATCTTATCAATATATGGTTCGTCAATGGGTTTTCCGTCAACATAAACCGTCCAGTTTTCAAAGTCTATATCCACCGTCTGGCCTTCAAGGGCGATAATCCGCTTTACAAGGGGCTTTTCATGCCCCGCTTCCCGTATAACCACAATGTCCCCCTGCCCGTAGGACTCCAGGCTTGTGATTATAAGCTTATCCCCGTCGTCAAGGGTGTCAAACATGGAAGTGCCGTCAACTGTAACGTATTTGAATACAAAAAGGAACAAAACCACCATAAGCGACAAGGCAAGGCAAAAGGTTTCAAGCCATTCGTAGATTCCCTTTGCAATCTCCGCCGGGTCCGCAGGAGGGTTCGGGGTATGACTATGTGTGGTTTGGTTTTCTTTTAGAGGTGTTTCGGGCAGTTCGGTTTCCTCAAAAGGGGTGTTTTTGTTATCCTGATTCAAAGGCGGTTATCTCCCTGCGTTTGGTTGTTGTCTGATTTTAATTGTAGGTAAAATTAATATATAATCAATACCGGAATTTTAACATTTTTTATAAATTTGCTCTTTTTCCCCCCATTAAGACGGAAAGACGGAATAATATGGAAAAAGTGCCTGTTGTGGCAGGCACTTTACCTTTTTTGAACAGCAATTATTTGTCTTCCTTGACTTTGGCCGCTTTGCCGACTCTGTTACGGAGATAGTAGAGCTTTGCTCTCCTGACCTTGCCCCTCCTTACCACCTCAACCTTTTGAACGTTGGGGGAATGGATGGGGAAGGTTTTTTCCGTACCCACACCGTAGGAAACCCGGCGTACGGTGAAGGTTTCGCTGATGCCGCCGTTCTTCTTCGCAATGACGGTACCTTCAAAAACCTGAGTCCTGACCCTTGAGCCTTCCACAATACGGCAGTAAACCTTAACGGTGTCGCCTATCGAAAAGGAAGGTATTTCTTTTTTAAGCTGCTCTTCTGTAAAAGCCTTTAACAGATCCATGGCTTCCTCCTTAATATATAGGGCGTTCTTACCGAGCCGCATTGGACCGCCCCGAAATGACAAAGAATTATATCACAGATATTTACTTTTTGCAAGGGTTTTTTAATGTTTTTTGCAAAAAACAATATTTTGGTATATCTTGTGTATAAAGGAAGAAGCCTGCCCAATATGTGGTTGTCTATGAATAGTCGCCTACTATTGCGAAAATGAATTCGTTGCTTCCTGGAAAGTTTACGTTAAGCCGCTTGACGGGAATTCCGTTTATTTTCCCGTAAAATCGCTCCCCGTCGGTTACCGAAAAGTTGGGAAAGTCCACAAGCCCCCTGCCGGTGTACTTGCAGTAGGCCTCTTTTCTCACCCACACCTTTGCGAAGCGGAGACCGGTATCCTCCCCCTCCCTTACAAAGTCCGACTCCTCCTCGGTGAAAAACCTTTCGGCAATGGCAATAAAGTCGGTGCGGGTTTCCCCGATAAACCGGCCGGTATGCTCCCCGTCTATGCCGACGGGGGTGTCGGAAACGGCGCAGACCATAACCTTTTCGGTGGTGGTTACGCTTATATATTTATTGCTTCCCTTTAAAACGGGTTGTCCCCGGGAGGTGTATTCGATGGTCAGGTCGGGGTTTTCCAGATGCTCTCTTACGGCATTAAGCAGTATGGCGTGGCGTTCCTCCCTGTCAGGATTATTTTCAAGTACAAGTGTTGTGACTGCCATTTTAAACCTTGCCTTTCTCTACAGGTAGGATTGTATTATTGGTTTTGGGGGTTTTCCCCCTCCTCTTCCTCTTTTTCGGGGGAAACCTTAGTAAAGCCGGTTATAACCGAGTCGCCGGAGGTACGCATTATTATGACGCCGGAGGTGTTCCGCCCGTAAACGGGGATTTCCCTTATGGCTGTGCGTATTATTATACCCGAATCGGTTATAAGCATAACGTCGTCTTCCTCGGACACAAGGGAAATGCCCACCAAAAGCCCGGTTTTTTCGTTAACCCGGTGGCAGATAATCCCCTTTCCTCCCCGGTTCTGGAGCTTGAATTCGCCCCATTCCGTCCGCTTGCCGTAGCCCTTTTCGGTTATGGTAAGCACGGTCTGGTTTTCGCATTCGCCGGGGATAGCCATTGCTCCCACCACATAGTCGGATTTCTCAAGGGTAATGGCTTTGACCCCCCTTGCCTGTCTTCCCATGGGACGGACGTCGTTTTCGTCAAAGGTAATCGATATCCCTTCTCGGGTGGAGGCAAGGATGCTGCATTTTCCGTCGGTTTTCATGACATAAAGGAGTTCATCCCCTTCGTCAAGGGTGATGGCGTAAAGCCCGGTGGTGCGGCGGGTGTTGTACTCGGTAAGCATAACCCGCTTTATAACCCCGTGTTTTGTCACCATAACCAGGTATTCGTTTTCGGTAAATTCCTGAATAGGTATGGCGGTGGTGATTTCCTCCTTTTCGTCAAGGGAAAGAAGGTTAACAATGTTGGTTCCCTTTGCCGTCCTTGAAGCTTCGGGGATTTCATAGCATTTCTTTATATACATTCTCCCCTTGTTGGAGAACATAAGCAGACAGTCGTGGGAATGGGAGATAAACACATCACGGACAAAGTCCTCTTCCTTGGTTGCCATGGCGGTTATTCCTTTTCCCCCCCGTCTCTGGGCGGAGTAGGTTTCCACCGGAAGCCGCTTGATATAGCCCGCGCTGGTTACGGTGATAACGCAGTCTTCCCGTTCGATAAGGTCCTCTATAAGTATATCGTCTTCCGCTTCCTCGATTTCCGTCCGGCGAAGGTCGCCGTATTTTTCCTTAACTTCCCGGAAATCGGTCTTTATTATATCGTCGATCTTGTTCTGGTCGGCGATTATTCCCTTCAGTTCGGCGATTTTATCGTAAAGGTCGGCTAAATGCTCCTCAATCTTAAGCCGTTCCATACCCGAAAGCCGGCCTAAGGTCATATCCACTATGGCCTGGGCTTGGGGTTCGGTTAAGCTGAAGCGGTTCATAAGGTTTATTTTAGCGTCGGAAACCGATTCGGAAGCCCTGATTGTGCTTATTACCGCATCCAGATTGTCTATGGCAATCTTATATCCTTCGTAAATATGAGCTTCCTTTTCCGCTTTGTCAAGCTCGAAACGGGTGCGGCGGAGGATAACCTCCCGCTGGTGCATTATATAATACTCAATCATTTGCTTGAGATTGAGGGTTTTGGGCTCCCCGTTCACCAGCGCAAGCATATTTATGGCGCAGGTGTCCTGAAGCTGGGTGTGCTTGTAAAACAGATTAAGCACCACCTGAGGATTGGCGTCCCGCTTTAATTCGATGACTATCCTCATTCCCTTTCGGCCGGATTCGTTTCTTATGTCGGCAACGCCTTCGATCTTCTTGTCCTTGACAAGCTGGGCCATATTCCCCAGTAGAAGGGAACGGTTTACCTGATAGGGCAGCTCGGTTATGATAATTGAGGTTTTCCCGTGCTTTTCTTCAAAATTCGCCTTAGCCCGTACTTTAACCTTGCCTCTACCGGTATGGTAGGCTTCGTATATCCCGGCGGTGCCGTGGATTATCCCCGCCGTGGGGAAATCGGGTCCCTTTACAAACTCCATAAGGTCAAGTATGGAGCAGTCGGGGTTTTCCATGCAGTAGATAACCGCATCGATTACCTCGTTCATGTTGTGAGGAGGTATATTGGTGGCCATACCCACCGCAATGCCTATTGAGCCGTTTACCAAAAGGTTGGGGAAACGGCAGGGAAGGCAGGTGGGCTCTTCTAAGCGGTTGTCGAAGTTGGGGATAAAATCAACGGTGTTCTTTTCGATGTCGGAAAGCATTAACGAGGCGATTTTCGACATCCTTGCCTCGGTGTACCGGTAGGCCGCCGCCCCGTCGCCGTCGATGTTGCCGAAGTTGCCGTGACCGTCAACCAACGGGTAGCGCAGGGAAAAATTCTGGGCCATACGCACCATGGTGTCATATACCGCCATATCCCCGTGGGGGTGGTAGTGGCCTATTACGTTACCCACGGTGGTTGCCGACTTGCGGTAGGGGACATTGTAAAACAGCTTGTCCTCATACATGGCATACAGCACCCTCCGGTGGACGGGCTTTAAGCCGTCCCGCACATCCGGGAGGGCTCTGTCGATAATTACCGACATTGCGTATTCAATAAAAGAGGTTTTTACTTCTTTTTGTATGTCAATTTCGGTTATTTTCTGGTTTTCGTGTTTTGAATAATCAAATTCATCATGTTCGTTTGACATTAAGCCGAATCTCCTTATACGTCAATATTTACGGCAAGCTTGGCGTTGCGTTCGATAAATTCCCGCCTGGGTTCCACCTTGTCCCCCATAAGCAGGGAGAAGGTGGCGTCCGCTTCCAAAGCGTCTTCGACGGTTACCCGCTTCAAAATCCGCTTTTCGGGGTCCATGGTGGTTTCCCAAAGCTGGTCCTTGTCCATTTCACCGAGACCTTTGTACCGTTCGGCGGACACGTTAACCCCGCCGAGCAGGGCTATATATTTATCCCTTTCGTCGTCGGAAAAGGCATAATACTGCTGTTTTCCCTTGTAAACCCGGTATAAGGGGGGCATTGCCGCATAGATGTGTCCCTTTTCGATAAGGGGACGCATATGCCTGAAGAAGAAAGTGAGGATAAGGGTCTTTATATGGGCGCCGTCCACGTCGGCATCCGCCATTATGATGATTTTACCGTATCTCAGCTTTGAAAGGTCGAATTCTTCGCCTATCCCCGTTCCCAGTGCAAGGATTATGGGAACAATCTGGATAGAGGAATAAATCCGGTCAAGGCGGGCTTTTTCCACGTTCAGAATCTTTCCCCTTAAGGGCAGAACCGCCTGGAACTGGCTGTCCCGTCCGTCCTTTGCGGTGCCGCCTGCCGAATCCCCCTCCACTATATACAGTTCGGTGTATTCCATCCGTCTTTCGTTGCAGTCGGCAAGCTTGTCGGGGAGCATCGAGGATTCGAGCAGCCCCTTACGCCTTGTAAGCTCCCTTGCCTTTCTTGCCGCCTCCCTTGCCCGGGCTGCCGAAATGGCCTTTTCAAGGATTGCCTTGGCGGTAGAAGGATTTTCCTCAAGATATTCGGCAAGCTTTTCGCCAACAAGCCCTTCCACCAGGGTTCTTATTTCGCTGTTTCCCAGCTTTGCCTTTGTCTGGGATTCGAACTGGGCGTCTTCCAGCTTTACCGAAATTACCGTGGTAATACCCTCCCGGGTATCCTCCCCCATGAATTTTTCGTCGCCCTTTATAATGCCGTATTTCTTTCCGTAGTCGTTGAAAACCTTTGTAAGGGCGGATTTGAAGCCGGTTTCGTGGGTGCCCCCCTCTATTGTGTGCATATTGTTGGCAAAGGAAAGAAGGGTTTCGTTGTAGGTATCGTTGTACTGCATGGCAACCTCAACGATTGAGGTTCCCTTCGAGCCGCAGAAATAGATAACATCCTTATGAATAACCTCCGCTCCCTTTTTGGCGTTGAGGTATTCCACAAAGGATTTTATTCCCCCTTCATAACAGAATATTTCGGGGGTGAGGTTTTCCTCCCGTTCGTCAAAGAGGCTAAGCTTAACCCCGCCGTTGAGAAAAGCCTGTTCCCTAAGGCGGTTTCTTATAATGTCCTTATCGAATTCAATGGTTTCGAATATGGTTTCGTCCGGCCAGAATTTAACGGTAAGGCCGTGGCGGTCGGTGTTTCCCACGTATTTTAAGGGTTCCACCACTTTTCCGTATTCAAAGGCAATGGTGTACATTTTCCCGTCCCGGCAGTTTACGGCTTCAAGCCGTTTCGACAGGGCGTTAACCACCGACGCCCCCACTCCATGGAGGCCGCCGGCAATGGCATAGCCGCCGGAGCCGAATTTGCCCCCGGCGTGGAGAGTGGCGAATATAACCTCAAGGGTGGGAAGTCCCAGTTTTTCGTTAATACCGGAAGGCACGCCCCGCCCGTCGTCTTCCACCTTTATCGAGCCGTCTTTACAGATGTAAACCCGGATGTCGTCGCAGCAGCCTGCCAAAGCTTCGTCAATGGAATTGTCCACTATTTCATAGATAAGATGGTGAAGCCCTTTAACGGAGGTGGTGCCTATATACATCCCCGGGCGTTTTCTCACCGCCTCAAGTCCTTCCAGCACCTGTATCTGGTTGTCGCTGTATGTTTCGGTTGCTTTTTCAAAGTCCCTGTTCATTCTTTTACAATTACTCCTGTTCTTGGTCTGATAAACTTTTGTTTGCCCGTTTAACCAGCGATTCGGGCGAAATCTGGGTTATATAAACCCGGTCGGTATATATATTGTCGCAAAGCACAAAGGCTTTGGGAATATCGTCGCAAAGGGAAACGGTTTTCAGGTCGTTCTGCATCTGTTTTAAAAAATTTCTGGTGTCCTGGGACAATGTAGATCTTTCTATATCGAATATTCCCACAATTTCCCCTTTTAACACCGTTTCGTTTTTACTCAGATGGACAAACATAAACATTACCCCCCGAAACGGTAAAAATTTTACCCGCGGAATTGTCATAGTCGCAGCAGCTTATAATAAACTGCCTTCCCTTAAGCTTCCGGGTGACGTATTCCCTTCGTTTGAAATCCAGTTCCGAAAGCACGTCGTCAAACAGGAATACCCCGTCTTCCCCGGTGTACTGCTTTGCCAGTTCCCCTTCGGCAAGCTTTAACGCCAGCACCACCGACCGCTGCTGACCCTGGGATGCGAAAATCTTTGCGTCCTTTCCGTTAAGGAGTATATCGAAGTCGTCATGGTGGCAGCCGTAAAGGGAAACCCTTTTACAAAGTTCGTCTTCCTTTTTTCTTTCAAAAAGGCTTATGCAGGAAGTGTAAAGCTTTTCCCTTGTAAAATCCTTCCCGTACTGGGTCTGATAGCTTATTTCGATTTTTTCTTTACCCTCGGTCATTTCCAGAAGATATTCGTTCGCCCTTTCGGAAAGCTTTGTTATATAGTTAAAGCGGTTTAACGTTATCAACGCCGAAAGGGAGGCAAGCTTTTCGTTGTAAACCTCAAGCATGGGAAGAGAAAGCTTTGTTACCCCCGCTTTTAAAAGATTGTTTTTCTGCTGAAGGGTGTGGTTGTATTCCGAAAGACAGGCAACAAACCTGGGAAAGGTCTGGCAGATTGCCATGTCCATAAGCTTTCGCCGGTTTTCGGGGGAGGATTTAACGATTTTCAGGTGGTCGGGGGTGAATATAACCGCCCTGAACAGCCCTAAATATTCCGAAATCTTTTTGATTTCGTTTCCGTCTTTCAAAAGACGGCGCTTTTTGTTTTTATAAAGCTCCGCTTCAAGGGTGTGGGTGCTGTATCTGTCGCAAAAAACCAGCTTTAAATAGGCGGCGTCTTCGCCGAATTTAACCATTTCCCTGTCCTTTTGACCGCGAAAGGACTTGCCGGAGGCAAAAAGGAATATTCCCTCAAGAAAATTGGTCTTTCCCTCGCCGTTGTTCCCCGCAAGCACGTTCAGACCTTCGTCGAATTCGGCCTTCGAATGGCTGTGGTTGCGGAAAGACCTTATCTCAAAGGAAACAATCTTCATTTGTTTTCATTCCTTAAATCCGTATTTTAGTCAAAACCGCATGGGAAGCACAAGATAAACATAGCTTGAATTTTCTTCATCCTTAACCGGGGTTATGGTCATTGACATGAGAGGCGAAGACATGGTAAGCATAACCTCGTCGTCCCGGCTTGCCCGCAGGGCGTCCAAAATGTATCTGTTGTTAAAGCCGATCTCAATATCGTCGCCGGTAAGCTCAATGCCTATGTTTTCGTTTACCCTGCCATACTGGGTTTCACAGGATATGTTAAGCATTTGCCCCGAAAATTTAAAGCGAAGGGCGGTTCTCATCTTTTCATCGACAATAAGGGAGGCTCTTTCAACGCTTTCGATAAAAGCAAGCCGGTTTATCTTGACGCTGGTTTTTCCGGTTTTTGGTATAACCCGCTTGTAGTCAAGAAATTCCCCTTCCAAAAGTCTCGAAAACAAAATAATATCGACACTTCGGAATATAACGTATTTTCTTGTAAATTCTATATATACATCCTCATCGTTGTCGGTAATAAGCTTTGCCAGATCATTCAGGGCCTTGCCGGGGACAATAAATATATAATTCTGGCTTTCCGCCTCCACGCAGTTTCTTATTTCCCTTAGGGCTAATCTAAAATTATCGGTGGAAACCACGGTAAGATTTCCGTTTTCAAGGCTGAACAGCACGCCGGACAAAAGGGGTCTCGAATCGGCGGAAGCAACCGCGTGGCCGGTGGAATAAATCAAATCCTTGATTATTCCCCCTTTTATCTTCATTTTATTTTCACCCTTAAGTTCGGGCATTGCCGGAAAGACGGAGGCATCTATGCCGTGGATGGCGAATTCCGATTCCCCTCCCTTAATGATAACAAGGTTTTTTTCGTCCCCCTCAAAGGTAATGTCGCATTCGGGGAAGTTTTTGATTATTCCCGAAATTTTGGCGGAATTAAGCACCACCGCGCCGTCTTCCCTGCCGTACACCACGGCGGAAGTCTGGATTCCCTTTTCAAGATCATAGCCGCTTACGGTAAGGACGTTGCCTTCAAGCTTAAACAGTAATCCTTCAAGGGCGGGCAGGGTGGATTTGTTGGAAGTGGCGTACAACGCCGGCTGTATTACCGAAGAAAGGGTTGCTTTATCGGAAGTAAACTTCAGTGCCATTTAAAAATCCTCCGTTGTAAATGAAATTTTTCCGGCTTGCCGGGTAAGCAGGGGTATTTTTCGGTTGAAGTAGTAGCTTTAGTAGTCTTAGGCGGTGTTAAAATGTTGGAAACTTTAAAAAAGCAGTAAAATAAGCGGATTTCAGGGTTTTTTATATGTGGACAAGTTACGAATAACCCCGGTTTTTTTATTCAGTTTTCCAGTTCCTCTTTGATTTCGGTTATTTCCTTGTTGAAAACCGGGTCGGTTTTCATGCGTTTTATCACGTTGTCCCGGGCGGAAATTATGGTGGAATGGTCCCTGTCGAACAGCTTGCCTATTTTTTTTAGGGAAAGGTCGGTTTTTTCATGTATAAGGTATATTGCCATATGGCGGGAATATACGATTTCGGTGGTGCGCTTTTTCCCCGTCATTTCCTCCTTGGATATACCGTACCGCTTTTCAAGGAGCTTGAATATGGTGTCCGGTGTTATGGCTACCTTTGATTCCCTGAAATAATCGGAAAGGACGTTTTTAGCCATTTCAAGGGTTATTTTTTCATTTGTAATGAAGGACTGAGCCCAAAGCTTTTTAACCGCTCCTTCAATCTGACGGACGTTGGATTTTATGTTTTCGGCAAGGTAGGCAAGCACGTCGTTGGGGATATCAAGCCCCAAAAGCATTGTCTTTTGCTTGAATATTGCCGTCCTCAGTTCGGTTTCCGGGGGCTGGATGTCGGCGATAAGTCCCATTTCAAAGCGGGTCTTAAGCCTTTCTTCAAGGGGGTTAATGTCCTTCGGGGGTTTGTCCGAAGTCAAGACAATCTGTTTCTGCATTTTATACAGGGTGTCAAAAGTGTGGAAAAACTCCTCCTGAACCACCACCTTGCCGGCAATAAACTGAATGTCGTCCACCAAAAGCATGTCCACGTTCCGGTATTTTTCCCGGAATTCCGAGGTATTCTTTGTGGTTATGGCGTCTATAATTCCGTTTGTGAATTCCTCGCCGGTTACATAAAGGATGTTGATATTTGGATTTTTCCTCTTGGCTTCGTTTATGGTGGCAAACAGCAGATGGGTTTTGCCAAGGCCCGAAGGTCCGTACAGAAAAAGGGGATTTATTTTTATTGCCGGATTGGTGGCCACGGCGAAACACGCCGACTGGGCAACCTTGTTGGACGAACCCACCACGAAGTTTTCAAAGGTATAATCCCGGTATATAAGGGATTTTTCCGGCGGTATGCTGTTTTCCGGCTTTACGGCGGGCAGAGATGCCGAGGAAAAAATCTGGTTTTCCTCCTCGTTCAGCGCGTCCCGGGAATTTATGATAACCTTAAGCCGTTTGCCGGCGGCCTTTTCAAAGCCCTCCTCAAGACGGCCGAGATATCTGTTTATTATGGTATTCTTCTTAAATTCGTTTTCCGCGGCTACAACAATGGTTTCTCCGTCAAAGGAGGTCACCCTTGCTTTTCCTAACCACAAATCAACGGTGGAGGGGTCTAAGTTTTCCCTTAAGCCGTCCAGTACCTCCCGCAGATATGCGTCGGCGACGGTCATGTGCATTTTGAAATCCCCCTTAAATCAACTGTACCTTATATATACTCATTAAGTATAACACAATCCTTTGAAAATATCAAGAGATTGAGACAATACTTATATATATTTATTATAGAATATAATATAGAGCGAGCAAAATTTTTTGTTTATTATAACAACCCGCTTTTTCCGGAGGCCGCCATTTTGAAAATATATCTTGACTTTTCAACAAATATGTGTTAATAATGTATATTGACGCTTTGTGTGCCTTATATAAAATACAGCACAGGCATACCGGCGAAAAACTGTTCAGGAGGTGCATTTCATGCTTAGGACCTACCAACCCAGAAAGCGCCACAGAAAAGTGGTTCACGGATTTCGTAAAAGAATGTCCGACGCCAACGGCAGAAAGGTTTTAAAGAGAAGACGCGCAAAGGGAAGAGCAAGACTCACCTATTAAAAAATGAAAAAATCCGTCAGATTAAAAACCATTAAGGAAAACCATATTTTTTCAAAGGTCTATTCCAAAGGGAAAAGCTGTTCGGGAAAATACCTTGTTTTGTATTGTTACAGAAACTATGCCCGTAATGAAACTCAAATCGGCATAACCGTTTCGAAATCAAGGGGAAATGCGGTTGTAAGAAACCGCACGCGTAGGCGGATTAAGGAAATTCTAAGGCTCATGTATCCTTTTCTAAAGGAAGGCTTTTTTATAGTGGTTGTGGCAAAACATTCCGCCGTTACGGCAGAATTCTCGGGTCTTTCGGACGAGCTGTACGATTTGCTGAAAAAAGCCTCCCTTTTCGGTACAAAGGGATGAAACGACTTATTATCTGGCTTATACAAAAATATCAAAGACATATATCCCCGGCTTTACCCCCTTCCTGCAAATACACCCCCACCTGTTCCCAGTATGCCATAGACGCCCTTGAAACAAGGGGATTGTTTGTAGGCGTTTTCCTTGCGGTTTTCAGGGTTTTGCGGTGCAACCCCTTGTCAAAAGGGGGGTATGATCCGGTTCCACAAAAAAAGAAAGGGTATTAATAAATGTGCGATCCCTCTAATCCGATTTTTGAAATATTTTACAAAATATTTGGTGCGGTGCTTAAGTTCTGCTGTGCCATTACGGCGAATTATTACATTTTGGCCTTGTTCGTATTCACCCTTATAATTCATGTCGTACTTTTCCCCTTTGCCATAAAGCAGCATAAGTCCAGCGTCAAGATGGCAAAGCTTTCCCCCAAGGTGATGCTTATAAAGGAAAAGTACAAAGGCCGCAACGACAGGGTTACCCAGCAGAAGATGAATACCGAAATTCAGGATTTATACCAGAAGGAAGGCTACAACCCCTATTCCGGCTGTCTTCCCCTGCTGCTGCAGCTCCCCATAATCATAATCCTCTGGGGAGTAATCAACATGCCCCTTTCCTATACCACCTCAACCGACGTAAAAGTCGACAGCCAGTATGAAATGGCGGTAAAGATACTTGACGGGGCGGTGGGGGCTATCGAGGAATCCGGTCTTTTGGCGGACACAAATTCGGACGAAATTTCAGGCGAAGTTTCCGACACTTCCCCCGACGGCTCCCTTGCGGAAAATTCCGGAGAAAACCTTTCCGAAAATCCCGCAAGCGATACCAGCCTGGTTGTTTCCGGCGACAACTCCCTTGATGACGCAAGCGATACATTGAAGGGTTTTGTAGAGACCTATACCAAAGCCATGGAGGGTTTGGGAGCCAAATTAAACGGGAACCGCTGGAACAAAGAGGCCATTACCCCCAACCAAAAATATGAGTTTACGCTTACCAGATTTATTTTGGAAGACTACCGTACCAAAATCATCGACGAGCTTAAAAAAGCGGGGGTTGACGAGGAAATCATTTATAAAAACATACCCGACGAGCTTGTTTTTAACGAAAACTTTGTAAAATCCATCCCCAACTTTGATTTTATCGGGAACACATCGCTGCTTGATACCCCATCGGGAAAGGGATTAAGCATACTTTGGCTGATACCGGTTCTGGTGTTTATATCCTCATTTTTCGGCGGAGTCATAACCAAAAAGGTTTCATCTCCTCCTCAGCTTGTGGAAGGACCCCAGCCCGGCGGCGGGTTTATGAAATGGGGGCTTCCCCTCTTTTCCGCCTGGCTTTCCTACACCCTTCCCGTTGCGGTGGGCATCTACTGGATATACAGGACAGTCTTCGGAATCGGGCAATCCTTTATACTGGCGAAAATGTATCCCATACCCAAAATCAGCGAAGAAGAAATGGCGGAACTTAAAAAACAGCTTAAAGCTAAAAAGAAAAAGGTCATCACCATAGAAGTGGACGAGGACGACGAATCCTTCGACAATCTGATTATTAAAACCGACAAAAAAGACTCCCCCAAGACAAAATACGAAATGCTGTCGGCTGACGACGACCAGCCCAAGTCAAAGATTGAGCGGGCGCCTTTAAAAGAGGAAAAGGATAATAACGATGCTTCGGATGATGACACCGACGAGGATTGATTAAAAATGCAAAAAGAGGTAATTCAAAACGCAAAAACCGTTTCACAGGCGGTTGAGCTGGGCGCGAAGGAACTTGGCGTATCTGCCGAAAAGGTGACCTATGTGGTCATGCAGGAACCCAGTAAGGGCTTTTTGGGAATAGGCGCAAACGAAGCCATCGTTAAGGTTATATACCGGCTTACCCCGGCCGACAGGGCGGAGGATTTCATCAGAAACCTGCTTAATAACATGGGTCTTGCGGCAACCGTTTCCGCCACAATCGAAGAAGACGGCGCAACCGTAAACATTGCCGGCGAAAACATGGGGCTGCTTATAGGCCGTCACGGGGAGGTTTTAGATTCCCTTCAATATCTTGCCACCCTTGCCGCCAACAAAGGCCTAAAGGATTATTACCGGATAACCATTGATGTGGAAGGCTACCGGGAAAAACGCAGGGAAGCTTTAAGACAGCTGGCTAAGCGTATGGCCGAAAAAGCGGTCAAATACGACCGGTCCTTTGCCCTTGAACCCATGTCGGCTTACGAAAGGCGGATAATCCACACCGAAGTTCAGAATATCAAAGGGGTTTCCACCTATTCGGTGGGTAACGATGCCGAACGGAAGGTAATTGTCTGCCCCGACAACAAAATGAAAAAGCCGGCTGCCGCAAAGGAAAGACAAAAATAACAAGTTAAAAACGTCAAAAAATCATAGCTTAAGCTATGATTTTTTGTATTTTACGGCTTTTCAGTCTTTAAGCTTTTCAAGGGCGAAATCGCATAATTCCTTGGCGTATTCCGAGCTTGCCGCTTCAGAAATGATTTTAAAACCCTTGTGGGAGGAGGGCACGAACCTGACGGTGCCCTTGTCAAAAACAAACACCGCTCCGTCCTCCCGTCCGCATTCGTCGCAGAGCTTTTTTATTTTCGACGCCTTGGCGGTTTCGTCGTATTCCCCCGTTACCGCCCGTATGAAAAATTCGGGAACGGTTTCAGCCGCTTTCTCAAGGCTTATTCCCCGTTTACTGCAGATTGATAAAACCGAAATCAAAAGAAACAGCCCGTCTTTAAAGCAATAATCGAAATCCCTGCCGGTGTTCTGGGTGTCGCTGCACCTTAGACATTCACACCCCTTGTTTTCGGCATAGGACGCAACGGCGGAGGGGGTGTCTTCGGGAATATAGATTGTTTTTTTACTTTCCGCCTCAACGCCGAGGTAAAAGGCCAGAAGCCGCCAGAAATCAAGGACATTACCCTTTTCGGTTACAACGTTTAACCCCCTTCCCTCTTTGGTTACCGTAACTCCCGGAGTTGACATAATGCCGCCGGAAGTGTCTGCCCCCAGCCTTTCCAGAACCGAAGAAAGAGTCTTCCCCGGAAGTGTGGCAGCATCCGCCCGCAGGCGGAAACCCTTAAGACTTTTTCCCCTTGAAACAAGGGATGAGGTGTATAAATATAAAGGACTTTCAAATTCATTCGGAATAAAAACGTTTTGTATAATCCCCGAAGCTTTCCCCCCCCGGTAGAAGGAATTTTCAATCGCCTTCAGGGTTTTTCCCCTTACCGGGTTCCAGTTCGAGTCAAACACCTTTATGTTAAGGGAGTTTTCCTCATCAATCTCCGCAAACACCGCAAAGGAGAGCATATATTCCTTTGAACAAAAACCGCATAGGGTTTCAAACCCTAAGCCTAAATCGTACAGAACTCCTCCGGAATACCGGATACCGCAGCCTATCGCCTCGGCAAGCAGCCTTGAGGAGGAATTGCCTGAATACATAACCCCGATTTTGGGGTTTTCCCCCGACGCGTCGCAAAGGGCGGACCCCAGCACCACCCCGTCGGAGACATCAAAGGTTTCGCCGTAATGGCCGTTTATTCCCTCGTCCCCGTCAAACAGCCTACCCTTAACCCCGCCGAACTTAATGTCCTTCACTATCCTTCCTCCTTTACCTATAACCGCGCCGGAAGCAACGGTTATACTTTCGGCAAGTACGGCGTTGTCGCCGATTTTCACATTACCCCCGATAACGCAGCCTTTCGGGATAAGCACATTGTCCCCCACGGTTACATTTTCGCATATAACGGAGGAATCCACCACCGTGTTTTTGCCGATAACGGTATTTTCCATAATGATTGAGGAGTGTACCGACACCCCCTTGCCTATCACCGCCGAAGGATGGACTGAGGCTCTGCCCCCGGTATAACTCATGGAACAGTCGTACAACGCCTTGGGATTGCCTATATCGCACCAAAAGCCGACCCCTTCCCATGCTCCTATCGTATATCCTTTTTTCATAAGCAGGGGGAACAGGTCGTTTGAAAAGTCAAAAAATACCCCCCCGGGGATAAAGGAAAGGGCTTTTCGGGTTAAAACATATATTCCCGTGTTTACCGTATCGGAGGTTACCTTTTCCCACATGGGTTTTTCGCAAAACCGTTTCACCACCCCTTCTTTGGCGTTCACCACCCCGTATTCGGTGGGAAAGGGGGACCGGGTAATGGCGACGGTGCAGATATGCCCGGATTTTTTGTGGAAATCGACAAGTTCCTTCAGATCGAAATCGTTCACTCCGTCGCCGCTTAGCACCAGAATGTCCTCCCCGGAGGGGTCGCATTCCCTTACACAGCCGGCGGTGCCGAGCATTACGGTTTCCCGTTTGACAAACACGTTTTCAAAGCAGCCTGCCTCCTTTTCGATTTGGTCGGCAAGATAGCAGGCGGCGACGGTGATATCCTTTACCCCCGCCTTTTTGGCGGCAAGAATACACCTTGTGAGGCAGGTGGCATTACCCACCGGACACAAGGGTTTAGGCCTTGTCTGGGTTATGGGGTAAAGCCGTTCGCCCCTCCCCCCCGCAAGGATAACACAGGATATTTCTGACGAAGCCATGGGGAAAATATCCTTTCAGATTCTTTTATGGTTATTATTTACGGCAAAGTAAAAATTTATACCCTACCTTGACAAAACCTGACCGGTAGGGTAAAATGACGGTTGAAAAACGAAATTATTATTTATTCGTTGCTTAATCATATTTCAGGTTGTTTTATAAATCGAAAGGGGGCGGAAGGGTGAAAATAATTACCGTACGGGACCTTCCCTTTGAAGGGGAATGCGTTGTTTCCATTGGTAATTTCGACGGCGTTCATTTGGGACACGCAAGCCTTCTGGAAAAGGCTTCGGAAATCGCAAAGGAAAACAAGCTTCCCATGGTGGTTTTCACCTTTGAGGACACCCCCAAAAACAACCGCTCTAAGCATATCACCCGTTCGTCGGACAAACTTAGACTCCTTGAAGTTCACGGCGCCGACGGCGTTTATTTCGAGGACTTTGACGCCTGCCGCAACATGACCCCCCGGGAGTTTATAAAATCCACCCTTATTGACCGTTTTAACGCAAATACCGTGGTGTGCGGCTACGACTACCGTTTCGGCGTAAACCGTTCGGGGGATGCGGGAGTGCTTTTCCGGATCCTTGAGGAATACGGGAGAAAAACGGTAATCATCCCTCCGGTAAAGGTAAACGGGGTTGTGATTTCCTCAACCCTTATCCGCCAGTACATAAAAGACGGGGAGATAAACAAGGCAAGCGAACTCCTCGGAAGGCGGTATTCCTTCAATCTGCCGGTGGTGGAAGGGCGGCATATAGGGCGCAGAATCGGCTTTCCCACCATAAACCAGCGTTTCCCCGAATATCAGCTGGTTCCCGCCTACGGCGTTTATGCCTGCCTTTGCGAAATCGGCGGGGTTTTCTACAAGGGGGTTTCCAATATCGGCGTAAAGCCCACCGTGTCCGACACCAACGAGGTTATCTGCGAAACCCATATACTTGATTTCAACGAGGATATGTACCGGCGGGACGTGCGTATTTTTTTGTTCAGCAAGCTTAGGGACGAAAAGAAATTCGATTCCCTTGAAGAGCTAAAAAACGCCGTTGCCAACGACGTGCGGATGACAAAGAATTACTTTTCCGCAAACCTATAAAAAGGAGGGACGTAAATGAAACGCTTAAAAATATTTTCCCTTGTCCTTGCGTGTATTATTGTCCTGTCCTTTTTCAATTCCGTGGTTTTCGCCGAGGAATCCTCTTCCGATACTTCCGAAATAACTACAATCAAACCCGAAATAACCAGCGGAAATTTAGTGGTGGCAAGAAGCGTTGACACAGGTCAGATTCTCCTTGACACTTCGGGAAACGCCACCGTTCCCCCCACCGTTACCGCAAAGCTGGTTTCGGCAATGGTAATATTTGATATGGTTACCTCCCTTGACGAAACCGTGACGGTTCCCGTTGAGGCCACCCTTGCCAAAAACATCGGACCGAAGGGGGATATTTCCGCCCCTATGTTAGGTCTTTCCCCTAACAACACCCTTACGGTAAGACAGCTTTTAACCGCCACCCTTGTTTCGGCGGCAAACGACGCCTGCTTTGCCCTTGCCTATTATGTTTCGGAGGGCAACATTACCTCCTTCGTTGAAAAAATGAACGAAAAGGCGGGAAGCATCGGCTGTAAAAACACCCTCTACACCAATCCGGTGGGGCTTACCGACGGGGAATCCCACACCACCCCCGTTGACGCGGCGATTGTGGCCTCCGCCTTTTACAAATACAACACCTTACTTAACATATCCTCCCAGCCCACCTATGTGCTGGGGAACACCATCCACACCAAAAACTATCTCCTTTCGAATATGCTGCTTAAGGGCTATACCCTTTCGGGAGCAAAGGGGATGATAGCGGGACAGGCACGTCCCGAGGGGGGATACTGCCTTGTAACCTCCGCCGAAAAATCGGGTTTAGGCTATGTAATGGTGGTTATGGAAGCCCCCGGCGAAATCAGAAACACCGACGGCACAAGGAGCTTTCCCGAAGGCAACGCCTATCAGGACATTCACAAGGTTTTCCCCTGGGCAACCACCTCCTTCGGCTATCTTACCCTGGTAAACGAGCGGGAAATCATCGGCGAACTGCCGGTTGAAGTGGCCTCCGGGAACACCGACCACGTAGGCTATGTTGCCCTTGAGGAAGTGGATATCCTTATGCCGGTGGGGGTAAAGGCGGAGGATATTACAAGGGAGGTCAATCTGTTCTATGAATCCCTTGAAGCTCCCGTTGAAAAGGATATGGAAGTAGGCCGACTTGACCTTTATTACGACGGGGAAAAGATTGCTTCGGTGTCCCTTGTGGCAAACACGGAAATCGAAAGAAGCCGGCTTTTGTCCCTGTTCGGCAGGTTTAAGGCGTTTATCAAGTCAAAGACCATTAAAAAAACAATCCGCGGAATAATCATTCTGCTTATCGCCTATTTCGTGCTTGTTCTGGCAAGCACCATCTACCGCATAATCTTAAAAGCCGACAAGGCGGCAAAGAAACGGCAGAACAGAATACAAAAGGAACGGGAGAAACTGAATTCCAAAAGCCAGAGCAAACCTCCCTTTGATGACGAGGAGTTGTAAAACCCTTGCTTAATGAACATAAGGAAAGGAAAAAATGAATAAATTTTAAATTTTTCATCATTCTATTGTATTGTTAATAAATGTGTGATATAGTAAATGATACGTTTTCTGGCCTTTTAAAGTATTAAAAATAACAGATATATAATATCCGGAGGAAAAAAACACATGGACGTTATCGAATACATTATAGGCGCCCTGCTGCTTGTTATCGCGGTGGCGCTGGTTGTTCTTATCATGATGCAGGAATCCAAGAAAAGCGGCTTAAGCACCGCCATTTCCGGAGGAAGCAGCGACACATATTACGGCAGGAACAAGGCAAAATCCAAGCAGAAACTGCTTATGAAATCCACTGCCATAATTGCGGTGGTGTTTGCGTTACTGGTGCTTACCCTTTATGTCTTCCAGGGAACCGGCACCGACAGCAAAGACACCTCTTCGACCGAAGAAAGCGAAGTTTCGTCCAGCTCTTCCGAAACATCCGAGACATCCGACACTTCCGAAGCGTCGGAAACATCCGAAGAGTCGGATGAATCCGAAAACGAAACCCAGGATCAGACTCAGGAAGAAACCCAGGAAGAAACCGACGAAACAACCGACGAAAGCACATCGGCTGAGGAATAATATACCGCCAACGCCGTCCCCTTTGTGGATTGCAGGCATGCTCTATCCGGGCATGTTTACTGGCGTTACGGTTAATAAAACAGGAAAAGGGGGCAGGCGCACTTTATGTCAAGTGGGTTTGCCCTTGTCTTTTTTAGCCAATAACATTCCGCGGGAGTTAACAATGGAAATTCAAAAAACAGAGGGCGTTTTTTACCGCACCAAAAGCGGCGACGGATATGTTGCCGTAAAAACAGAGGACGGAACCGAAAACATACCCGTTGCGGTATCCTACAATTCCGATGTTTACGACGGGGACACCGTCTCAATTTCAGTGTCCTTTTCCCAGGGAACAAGGCGGTTCGACAAGACGGACAAGCTGGGGAAAATAATCAAGGTGGTAAAAAGAGCAAAAACCACCGTTATCGGCGAATGCCTTCTTATATCAAACAAGCTTTATCTTTTACCCGACGGTTATATTCCCTTCAGAATCCCCATAAAACACGGGAAAGGCATATTAAAATGCCGGGAAGGGGATAAAATCGAGGCGGAAATAAATAAATACAAGGCAGTTTCGGCCATGCGGGCAATTCCGGTCAGGATTTTAGGCAAGGCCGGCACCTATGACGCCAATTTCAAAGCTGCCGTAAGCGACACCCCCCATTTTTCAAAGTTTTCGGCTAACGCGGAAAGACAGTCCCAGGGTACAAAACCCGTTGAGGCAAAGAATTACGTTTCCAAACGCACCGATTTACGGAGCAAGCCGGTTTTCACCTTTACCGATTCGGTGTTTGAAAGCAGCGGTCTGGGCTTTTCGGTCAGCCGGGAGGAAGGAGGCTTTAAAGTAGGTATTCATATTGCCGATGTGGCGGAATATCTTCCGGTTGACAGCGACCTTGACAAAGAAGCCTCCCTTAGGGGAAGGAGCATATTAAACAGCCGCAACGGGTCTGCCATGCTGCCGAAAAGCTTTGTGAATTCGGTCTGCTCCTTTAACGAAAAGCGGGAATTTTTAGCGGTTTCGGTTTTTATCGAATATGACGAAATGGGAAACGCAACCGACACCGAATTCTGCGAATCGGTGATTTCCCCGGTGCTTGACGCCTCTGCCGCCGACGTGGACGAGCTTATTTCCGGCGGGGACTCCTCCGCTTTGATACCCTTAAGGCGGAAATATTCCACCGCCGCCGAACAGATAATATGTATGTACGAGCTTGCCGCGCTTTTGCGGGCAAAACGCATAGAAAACGGCGGAGTTGACTTCGATTTGTGCGAACGTATGTTCGGGTTTGATTCCGGCCACAGGATAAAAACAATGTCCCTTAAGTTTAAAAGCGATTCTGCTCTGATGGTAAACGAAATTTTTATTTCTGCGGGGCGGGCGGTCGCCGAAAAGCTGTTTTATTCGGGCGCGGGCTGCGTGTATGCCGGTTCTCGGGAAATGAAGTACGATTATATAACAGGCTGTCCCGAGGACAGGTTTTACTTAAACGAAACCGAATATTATAAAGAGGGTTACACCCGTAAAGAAGCGATTGTTTCACGTGGAACATTTTTTGAAAAGCACTGTTTCGAAACAATCTCGGTTGAGTGCGATACGCCGGTGTTATCCTTCTCGCCACTTTTCCATTATATTTACGGGGTTGACAAATATACGGAATTCTTTTTCCCCGCCGAAAAGTATTCCCATCTGACAAACCTGCGGGCGATAAAAGCCTATATCAACGATAAGGATTTCGATGTCAGAAAGGCTGCCGAAGGCGTTTCCAACGAAGAAAAGGCAGGAAAAGCGCTTAAGGCCCTTACAAGGATAATGACAATAGACTTTTTAAAGGAAAACAGCGATAAGGTTTTCGACGCCACGGTAATAAAGGCATCCCCCGACGGAGTCAGGGTGCTGCTTGACTGCGGAGTTGCGGGTACCGTAACTTTGAATACGGAAAGCGGCTTTTCGGCAGGCGACAGGGTAAAAGTCAGGCTGAAAGAAGGGGATTACGTTACCGGAAGGGCGGTATTCGCTTTTACCGAATGATTGTTTCACGTGAAACATTTGTCCTTTGAAAGGAAGGTTTATATTGACTTTATACAAAAAAGCCTTAATATATATGCTTGTATGTCTTGTGCTTTTCCTGGCCGGCTGTTCCCCTGCCGGATGGGGGATTGACAATGAGTTTTCGGGCGTTGATAAAATAAGCGACGAAAGCGGCAACGAGCAGGTTAAATATGAGGACTTAACCGCCGAAGAATGGCTGGGAATGCTGGAACCCGGGGATTTTAAGGGCTACGGCTTCACTATTGCCACCTCCCGGCTTTACCGTTTTGTTCCCGAGGAGGAAATGGCGGGAATGGTAAACCCCGTGCTTAAAAAACGGAATGAACTGGTAAACGCAAAGTACAACGTAAACATAAAGGAAATATATTACGAGGAATCCCAGCTGTTTAACAAGCTGGCAAATGCGGCTCTTGCCGGCGTTCAGTTTTCGGACCTGCTTTCGGTGACCATGCCTACCATGGCGGCTTTCGCTTCGTCGGGATATCTGCTTAATTTGTTTTCGGTTCCTTTTTTCAACCCGGAAGCAAGCTATCTGAACACCGAAACGGTTAAACGGTCGGTGGTAAGCGATTATATGTACGCCATATATGACAGAACCACTTTTTATCAGGAGGATTTCTGGTGTATCTTTTATAACGAAGACCGTCTGCCCTCCGGCGCGGGGGATGAAATATCCCGCATTGTAAAAGAAGGCGACTGGACCTGGGACAAGCTTATGGAGTATGCGGTGTACGCCGCGGCGGAGGTTATGCAGAAACGCTCCCCCGACTACCAGAAGGACGTTTTCGGGCTTGGTTCCCATTCCGACAAAAACGGTTTTTCGATATCCGCCTTTGTTTCGTCGGGGTTATCCCTTTTCGGGGACACCTATCATAAAAAACTGAGCTACTCCATGGATAGTGACAAGGGGAATGCCGCCGCCGACAAAATAAGGGAAATTACCTCAAGCAAGGCTTATTTCGGACTTTCGGGAGAGGATGCCTCAAAAGCTTTCCTTGAAGGACGGTTGGCCTTCTATGCCTATCGGGTTGAATTCGCAAAGAAGGTCTGCGAAACCAAGCTTAACTGGGGTATAGCACCTTTGCCTAAAATCGACGAAAGCCAAACAAATTACCTTTCCTATGTGGGAAGCTCCGCCGCCGGCCTTTCGGTGCCCTCCCACCAGACCAATTCGGGACGGACGGGGATGGTCTTAAACGCGATTTTGGCTGCTTCCTATGTAAATCTTGACGAAGCCATCAAGACTAATTATATAACCTTCTGCCTGAGGGATAACGACGCGGCTATAATGCTTTCGGGGATATTCGAAAATCCGGTCTTAGACATCGGCTCGATTTATGCTAAGGGGTTTGACCGGCTTTCCCTGCTGACCGACGAAACCATCCTCAAAGCGATAAACCAGGATGTGTCCTTTGCCTATTTGTTTTTAAACAACGCCTCCGAGCTGGAGGTCATAAATTCCAACGAATTCAGATAATTTTAAATTTACATCCGTATAACAACAAAATAATATAAATTTTGAGGTGTTATTATGCTAAACAAAAAGTCCGTTACCGATATTGACGTAAGCGGCAAAAAAGTGCTTGTGAGGTGCGATTTCAACGTGCCCATAAAAGACGGCGTCGTTACCGACGACAACCGGATCGTGGGCGCCCTCCCTACAATCAGGTACCTGCTTGAAAAGAACGCAAAGGTTATTCTTTGTTCCCATCTGGGAAGGCCGAAGGGGGAATTCAACATGAAGTATTCCCTTTCACCGGTGGCAAAAAAGCTTTCCGAATATTTAGGTGTTCCCGTTGTCCTTGCCAAGGACGTGGTGGGCGAGGATGCCGTATCCAAAGCCGAAAACCTGAAAAACGGCGAGGTTTTACTCCTTGAAAACGTAAGATTCCATGCCGAGGAAGAAAAGAACGACCCGGAATTTTCCAAAAAACTTGCCTCCCTTGCCGAAATTTATGTAAACGACGCCTTCGGCACCGCCCACCGGGCGCATGCCTCCACCGCAGGGGTGGCGGACTACCTCCCTGCCGTATGCGGCTTTCTTATTCAGAAGGAAATTGAAATCATGGGCAAAGCCCTCGATGACCCCGACAGACCCTTTGTGGCTATACTCGGAGGCGCAAAGGTGGCCGATAAGCTTAAAGTTATAGACAATCTTTTAAACAAGGTTGACACCCTTATTATAGGCGGCGGCATGGCATATACCTTCCTTGCCTCCCAGGGTAAAAATATCGGAAAATCCCTGTTTGATGCCGAAAAGGTGGAATACTGCAGGAACATGCTGGCTTTGGCTAAGGAAAAAGGGGTTGACCTGCTTCTCCCCGTTGATACCGTTGTGGGAAAGGCTTTCCCCGACCCCATTGACGGTGAGGTCGAAGTTCATACCGTTCACGCCGATTCCATAGCCCGGGAGGAAATGGGACTTGATATCGGTGATGAAACCAGAAAGCTCTTTGCCGACGCCATAAAGGGAGCGAAAACCGTGGTATGGAACGGGCCTATGGGGGTATTTGAAAATCCCACCCTTGCAAAGGGCACTATTGCGGTGGCTAAAGCCCTTGCCGAATCCGGCGCAATAACCATCGTAGGCGGGGGAGATTCGGCGGCGGCTGTGGAACAGCTGGGCTTTGCCGACAGGATAACCCATATTTCGACAGGCGGCGGAGCCTCCCTTGAGTTCCTTGAGGGGCTTGAGCTTCCCGGCATCGCCTGCCTGAATAATAAGTAATTAACGAAAGGCAGAAAAATGGACAGACAAAAAAGAAGAACGGTTATAGCCGGCAACTGGAAAATGAATAAGACTCCCGCCGAAGCAAGGGAGCTTATCAACGCCATAAAGGCCGAAATTACGGGAAAAGATACTTCAAACTGCGAAATCGTGGCATGTGTCCCTTTTGTGGATATTGCCGTTGCGGTAGAGGCAGCGCAAGGTTCTCCCGTTAAGATTGGAGCCCAGAACGTTCACTGGGAAAAATCCGGGGCATTTACCGGGGAAATTTCGGCGGCAATGCTTAAGGCAACCGGCGTCGAATATGTTATTATCGGACATTCCGAAAGAAGACAGTATTTCGGGGAAACCGACAAAACCGTAAATTCCCGGGTGAAAGCCGCCCTTGAGGAAAATTTAAAGGTTATCCTCTGCGTAGGGGAACTCCTTGAGGAACGGGAACAGGGGGTTACCGCCGAGGTTGTTTCAAGACAGGTTAAGATTGACCTTCTCGGCATAACCGCCGAGCAGATGAAGAATATTATTATCGCCTATGAGCCGGTCTGGGCAATCGGCACCGGCAAAACCGCCACTTCCGAACAGGCGGACGAGGTTTGCGGACTTATAAGAAATGTCCTTGAAAATCTTTACGGCAGGGAAGTCGCCGGGGCTACCACCATTCAGTACGGCGGGAGCATGAACGCCAAAAACGCCGAAGAACTGCTTTCAAAGGTTAACGTGGACGGCGGTCTTATCGGCGGAGCTTCATTGAAAGCCAACGATTTCGGGGTTATTATCGACGCGGCCTGTAAATAAGCCAAAACAAAAAAGCCCGATAAAACGGGCTTTTTTCATGCTTTTTTATACTTAATAGCAAAGATTGCTATCTAATAATGCTGTTAAGATTCATATCGGTTATAAAATAAATCACATAATCCACGCCGAGGCTTGAAATTTCATTGGCGTCAAACTGAAACTCCCAAAGGGGTTTGAAATAGGAAGAACCGCATCTTTCGGCAAGCCAGTCGAAGAGCATTATGGAATAGCTGTCCCGCATCATGAGTACAGAAGGTTTGTTTTGGCCGGCGGAATTGTGAAATTCCATGTATTCCATACAGTCGTCGTTAATGCGGCTCCGGTCGTCTGCGGAATATTTGGGGAGGTCAACGGGGGTTTCAAAGGTAATGTCCGAAAAGGTTGAATGGGTCTTAAAGCTGGTTTCGTCAAGTCCCAGGTCGAAATAAAGGTCGCCGGCGGCGCGGCGTTCGTTTTTAAAGCCGAATTCGGATATATCCCTTGGGGACGCTCCCGAAAAGCCGTCGGACGCGAACTGTTCGCATATGGCTTTGTAGGCGAAATAGGCGGCGTACTCCGTCCAGTGGGAATCGGTGCGGTGGTAAAGTTCAAATTCCCCGCCTTTCAGGTTCTTCAGTGTTTCCCCCATATCAATTACGGTTGCGCCCCCCTCCGAAAGGGCGGAGGCGATTTCCTCACGGTAGGAAACGGTTCCCTTTATGATTTCTTCCGGCATATATTCGGAATATATCTCGTTGGGGTTGGGTATAAGGACATATATAATTTTTGTCCCCTGCTGGGAAAGGTTGCTTACCCGGCTTTGTATGCGGGAGATTATCCGGCTTTTCCGGTTTTCGGAAAGGCCTTCGTTATTGGTGTACTGGGGTTCGGTGTTTGTAAAAAACAGCCAGCCCGCTTTTCCCACCCGCACGTAATGCTGGTATTCGCATTCCACGTAATTTTTATAGCTGACGGCGGTTTGAATAGGTCTGGAAACCGCCTTCCCCTCGGTTATGGCGTAGATATCCACCTCTTTGGAAGTTTCCTTTTCCGAAAGGATTATTTCAATAATGTATGTACCCTTGTAGCTTGTTATCTTTTGGGTTATGTTCCCCTTTTCCACAAGATAAACTTCGCTGTTTTCCTCGCAGTAACCGGAAATAACCGCTCTTCCGTCGGTAACGGTAAGGCTGTCGACAATTACGGGCTTGTCTGTCTGGTATTCAAAATGGGAATATTTATCAATAAGCCCCTGGATTGTGGTTTCGTCAAAGGAGGTTTCGCCGGAAGTGTCCCCCGAAACGGTTTTCGATTCATCCCCGGTTGCGCCGGAGGAGGTTTCGGTATCCCCTTTTCCGCAGCCGGACAGGAAGGCTAAAACTAAAATCAAAATCAGACACAAAGCTTTTTTCATAATTGTTTGCCTTTCAGAAATTTTGAAAATTATAACATATTCACCTTTTCATTTCAACTGAATATTGTAAAATATGCCGTCTTTGTTGACTTAACCTATTGTTTGTGATAAAATACCTTTGGTCAGGAAAGGGGAAAAATATGAAGGAAACTGTTGCTTCAATCTATAAGCGTATTATACAGCATCCCTTTATTTTACTGTTTGCCGCCTGTGTGCTTTCGGTTTTTTTGTTTGACTATTCGGCTGACAAATATACGCCCTTTTTTATAGTCTTTTTTTGCGTGTCCACCGCTTTGCTAATCTTTTTAGCGGTTTACTGGAGGATTAAGGGAACGCTTACCGAAGGGAAGATTGTGTTCCTTATAACCGCCTTTTCTTTTCTGATAAAGCTTGCCTATGTTATTTATACCGGTCTGAAGGTAAGACAGCACGATATAGGTTCCTTCAAAGAGGGAAGCAAGTCCCATGCGGGGTATATATATGATATTTACACCACAAACGATCTGCCCGACACCTTCGGGGGACAATATTATCACCCCCCCTTCCATTATATACTGGAAGCCTATTGGCTTAAAGCCCTGACCTTTCTGGGCTTTGCCTTTGAAAAGGCGCAGCATTATGTGACGGCTTTAACTTTGTTTTATTCCGCGGCGGCGGGACTTATTTCCTACAGGATATTCAAGGAATTTCATTTTAATAAGACCGCTTCAACGGTTTGTTATGCCCTGGTGGCCCTTCACCCCGCTTTTATAATACATGCGGCAAGCTATAACAACGACTGCCTGTCGATAACATTGATGCTGCTTGCCCTGCTTTTCCTTATAAGATGGTGGAAGGAACCCACTTTTTTCAACATTATAATGGTTGCCATCGGTATCGGCTACGGCATGATGACCAAGCTTTCGGCGGCCTATATAGCCCCTGCGGCGGCGGTATTGTTTTTGGTCAAATTCATTTCGGAAAAGCAAAAGCTTAAAAAAATCGGGGAATTTGCCGCCTTCGGGGCAATCTGCATCCCCGCCGGGACCTGGTGGTCAATATGGATCCACGAAAAATTCGGCGCCCGCTTCGGCTATGTGATGCAGCTGGGGAAAAATCACGACCAGTATGTGGGTTTCCGTTCGGTCTGGGAAAGATTATGCGATATTACCGGCAGCCTTTCGGAGGGGATTTACTTTGCCCGGGGGGAAAAGCTCGGCAACGCTTTTCACGAATACAATATACCCGGTGCTATATTAAAAACCTCGGTTTTCGGGGAATGGCATATGGGGGAGGGTTTTACCGTCACCGAAATCCTTGCCCGGGCATTATTTATCGTTAATATTTTAGTTGTGGCAATATCTCTTTTCTGTATGGTTTACGCTTTGTTTAAGAAATTCGAAAATGTACCGAGGGCATTAAAGTTTTCCCTTTATATCCTGTATGTCACCATAATGGGAACATTTGTCAATTTCTGCTTCACCCATGCCCACGACTGTACCATGGATTTCCGCTATATTGTCCCCACGGTGGTTATCGGCTCAATTTTTATCGGAATATTTCTTACAAGTGAAACTAAAAGCCGGTTTGTTTTGTATATTAAGAGGGGAGTGGTTGGAGCGGCAGTTATATTTTGCGTTTGTTCCTCCCTTTTGTACCTGCTTTCCAACTATGCCGCAAATTAGGCTTAGGAGAAACTTAAATGGAATACAACAAAAAAAGGCTGTTCGATAAAAAAACCATACTGTTTTTTTGCATATCCTTTGTAGTGTTGCTTTGCCTTGAACTTTGCTTTTCCAACAGGGCGTTTTTGGCCGTTAAAACGGGAGGCTGTAAAACCTTTGATATTGATTTAAGCGAAGCAGATTTAACCGGCAGGGTAATCTTAAAGGACGGAACAATTTACATTGAATCTGCCGGAAGCATTATTATCGAAATTCCCGAGGAAGAAATAACAAACATAGGTATAAAATGCTACGGTAAAAAGTCCTTTTGTGAAATAAACACCCTTATAAAGGACAATAATTCTTCGGTGATAAACCGGAAAACCGGAAATCATGTTTTCAGACCGGATATAGACGGTGTCAATATAATACCCGTTGATTCCTTCGGTAAGGCTAAAGAGATAACAATTGAATTTACGTCAAAGTCAAGCGGACTTTACATAAAAGGTATTACAATAAACAGCAAAGGATACTTTTCCTTTAATTATTTCAGGTTTTTTGTTTGCTTTTTCCTTGCCTGCCTGGTATGGCTTATTTTTTATCGGAAATGGTATAAAATCGTCTTTAATAACAGTAAAGCGAGTCATGTCATACTTGTTTGGGTAATGACGTCGGTTTGTATTTTTTCGGCAGTATTAGGCTGCGTTTTAGAAATGGGCTTTGACGAATATCCCTTTACCAAGGACGTTTCGGACTACACCCGCTACCAGCAGCAGGCGGACGCTTTTTTAAAGGGACAGCTTAATCTGGACATTGCTTTTGACACCGAGGCTTATGAAAACCTTGAAAATCCCTATGACGACTACCTTCGCAGAAAAGTTATAGGAGGTACCGGCAAGCTTTGGGACACGGCGTATTATAACGGAAAGGTTTATTCCTATTTCGGTGCGGCTCCTGTGGTGCTTGTATATCTTCCCGTTTACCTGATATCGGGATATATGCCGCGGGACGGCACGGTAAGCCTGATTTTTACGATTGCGGCCACCTTTGCCCTGGTACTGGCGCTGCTTAAAGCTCTTGAGTATTTCAAGGTAAAACCCCATCTGCTGTTGTTGCTGCTTGCCATCCCCGCCCTTTGCACCTCCTCCATGCTTTATGTGCTGAATGTCCACCCGGCAATGTATTATATCGCCATAATTTCGGGGATAACCTTTTTCGCACTGCTTTTATACTTTTCCTTTTCCGCCGCATTGGCGGAAGACAGAATAAAAAGACGGGTTTTCCTTGCCCTTGCGGGGTTATGCGGAGCACTTACCGTCGCTTCAAGACCGAATATATTTATCTTTTCGGTTATGCTTATCCCCCTTTATATTGAATTCTTTTTCAAAAGAAGGATAGGCATTAAGGTAAAACTTATCGACTTTGCTTGTATCGCCACCCCCCTTGCCCTTGGGGCGGGGGTAATTATGTGGTATAATACCGCAAGGTTTTCTTCTCCCTTTAATTTCGGAGCCGCCTATCAGCTTACCTTTGCGGACATGGGTTACTTTAAGCTGGTGCCCTATAAGTTTTTCCCGGCAATGTATCATTTCTTCCTTCAGCCGGTGGGCTTTACGGGGACTTTCCCCTTTATTGACATCGCAAGTGTTGACTTGGGTCTTTACCGCAATTATACATACATTTACGGCACCGCGGGGGCGGTTAATTTCCCCGTTGTCTGGGGAGCCTTCGGCAGCATTTCGGTTTCCAAGGAAAACAAGGTTAAACGCTGGACCTATCTGCTGACAATCACCGCCGCCGTTATCCTTGCCTTTGCCGACTTCTGTCTTGCCGGAAGCCATATAAGGTATACGGGGGACATTATGTTCCCGTTGGCGCTGGTGGGCGCGCTGGTACTTATGGAGCTGTCGTCAAAGACAGACGAGCATCAGGTGTTCGGGAACCTTGTATATAAAATAACGGCAGTTGCGTTTATAATCTCCACCCTTGTGGCGTCGGCTCTGCTTTTCAACAACGAAGCCGATAATATATATCACAGAGCGCCGGAAGTGTTCGACTTTTTCGCAAAATTATTCAAGTAGAGGTTTGATATGAATAAAAAGACGGCAATAATCATCGGAGCAGGCCCCGCAGGGCTTACCGCAGCCTATGAACTCCTTAAAACAACCGATATGAAGGTGATTGTCCTTGAAGCCACAAACGCTATAGGGGGCATTTCCCAGACGGTGGTCTATAACGGTAACCGTATGGATATAGGCGGCCACCGCTTTTTCACCAAGGACGACAGGGTAAACGAATTCTGGAAAAACCTTATGCCCGTCCAGGGTAAGCCCGCCTATGACGACAAGGTGTTAGGCAGGGCAAAACCCCTTGCCACAGGCGGCCCCGACCCCGAAACCGACGATAGGGTTATGCTAATTCGGACAAGGGTGTCAAGGATTTATTTTCTTAAAAAGTTTTTTGCCTACCCCATTACCCTGTCGGGGGAAACCATTAAAAATATGGGCTTTTCCCGCACGATAAAAGCGGGGTTCGGCTATGTCTGGTCAGCCGTCTTTAAAAAGAAAGAAACCAATTTGCAAAACTTTTATATAAACCGGTTCGGCAAACCCCTGTATGAAATGTTTTTTGAGGACTATACCGAAAAGGTGTGGGGGGTAAACCCCAAGAACATATCCGCCGAATGGGGCGCCCAGCGGGTAAAGGGGCTTTCCTTGTTCAAGGCGGTGTGGAACTTTGTTTCAAAGCCCTTCAGAGGAAAAAATCCCGAAAAGGTGGAAACCTCCCTTATCGAGCAGTTCATGTACCCCAAAAAGGGCCCCGGACAGCTTTGGGAGGAAGTGGCGGAGGAGGTCAAGGCCCTGGGCGGGGAAATAATAATGAACTACCCCGTAACCGACATAATAACCGAAAACAATACAATAAAGGCGGTTAAAGCGGGGGAAAGGGAGTTTGAAGGGGATTATTTCCTGTCCTCTATGCCGGTCAAGGACCTGGTGGACGGCATGACCGGCGTTCCGGCCGACGTTAGGGAAATCGCCCACAATCTGCCCTATCGGGACTTTATAACCGTGGGTCTGCTCTGCAACAAGCTGAAAATCAAGAACGAAACCAAAATGAAAACCTTGGGAAACATCGTTCCCGACTGCTGGATATACATTCAGGAACGGGACGTTAAGCTGGGCAGGCTTCAGATATTCAACAACTGGTCGCCCTACATGGTGGCCGACCCCGAAAAAACCGTTTGGATAGGGCTTGAGTATTTCTGCTCCGAAGGGGACGAAATGTGGAACATGGCCGACAGGGATTTTATAGAGCTTGCCAAAAAAGAGCTTGTCCATATAGGCATTGTGGACATGGAGGATATTATCGATTCGGTGAGGGTGAGGATAAAGAAGGCCTATCCCTCCTACTTCGGGACCTACGAACAGTTTGACAAGGTTAAGGATTATTTAAACACCTTTGAAAACCTTTACTGCATAGGCCGGAACGGCCAGCACCGCTACAACAATATGGACCATTCCATGCTGACCGCCATGCTTGCCGCCGATGCCCTCCGCACCGGCAAGGGCAAGGAGGAAATCTGGAACGTTAACACCGAAAAATCCTATCACGAAAAGAAGTAACAAAAAAAGGCTCTTTGTCAATAGTTGGG
>LSQX01065880.1_pt1 | contig 150476 bp, 150 predicted proteins | sample 654561 | NCBI WGS metagenome assembly LSQX01 (sample SAMN04489861, study PRJNA283612) | anaerobic digester metagenome | isolation source: 4 biogas reactors fed with cattle manure at either 37C or 55C with and... | place: Denmark: Kongens Lyngby | collected 2014 | reverse complement strand
ATATTTTCTTTCACCTGGTTTATAGAATTCATGCCGCTCAGGACCACCGACACCTCCGGATGGTTCCAGACCCACCTCAATCCCCAGGCAGCAGGGCTCATTTCCTCCCTGGCTTCCTTCCAGATATTCTGAATGACATCCGGCACATTTACGGCCAGCTTTCCACCTCTTAAAGGTTCCATAATAACCACGCCAAGGCCCCGGGACGCCGCTTCTTTTAATCCTCTGGTCCCTGCCTGATAGTTCTCATCAAGGTAATTGTACTGGATCTGGCAAAAATCCCAATGCCAGGCGTTGAGAATGTCTTCAAAAAGCTCATACTCTCCATGAAAGGAAAAACCTCCGTAGCGAATGCGCCCGTCTGCTTTCGCCCGTTCAAGAAAAGAGAAGACATCATGTTGCACCATATTGTCCCAACGCTGTCTGTTGAGGGAATGGACCAGATAAAAATCAATGGTATCTGTCCTTAAACGCCGCAGCTGCTCATTTAAATAGAAATCCATGTCTTCATGTTTTTCGATGAGCCACGATGGCAGCTTTGTGGCAAGGTTAACCTTTTCTCTATAACCATTCTGCAGCGCTCTTCCCACAAAAGGTTCACTCATTTCGTTATGGTAAGACCAGGCCGTATCTACATAGTTCACACCGTTGTCAATGGCGTAACGCAAAATTTCGGTGGCTTCTGCTTCATTAATATTCCCCTCTGGCGTTACAGGAAAACGCATACATCCAAAGCCGAGAATAGAAAGTTCTTCTGTCATTCCAGGCATACGTCTATACTGCATCTCCTTTCCCCCTTTCAGTCATTTCTGTCTAGTATAGCAAAATCTTCTGCGGTTGACTTTTCATTTGCATTAGGGTAAATTTTAATAACAGATTATGGGACAATCTGTCCCAATACAAAAGGAGAGTATGAATGGCACCTTCTTCCCGTCATGATGTCATCCCTCGCATTGTTCGCATTATGGAAACTCTTAGCAGGGCCGATGACCTGCTGAGCATCAGGGATATAGAAGAACGTACTGGCATTCCACGCACCACTGTTCACCGTTTTCTTCGCTCTCTGAAACAGGAAGACTGGGTTTACCAAGATCCGATCACTGAAAATTTTCGTACAGGCATCCGTTTTTTCCTCTTGTTTGACCGAAAAGCCTTTTACCATGAACTCATTCAACGCTGCGACCCTTATATGAAAGAGCTTTCGGCAAAGACCGACAAAACCGTTCTTCTTTCTATTCTCAATGGAACGGAAGGGAGATGCATCCACTCTGTAGAACCGGCAACGGCATTAAAATTCGTTGCCCATAAGGGAATGGCTATCCCTCTTTACGCCGGAGCCACAGGGAAAATCCTCCTTGCCTTCGCCAAACCGGAAATTCAGCAAAAAATCCTTTCCCAGGAACGTGTGCCATTCACTTCGAAAACAACAATTGACCCTGAAGAGCTCAAAGATCAGATCGAAATCATCAAAAAACAAAGATATGCCTTTAGCCAGGAAGAATGGATGATCCATGCGGGAGACCTGAGTATCCCCATATTTGATCGGAACGGACAGTTTGTCTGTCAGCTGGGAATCGCTGGCCTTTCTTCCAGCTTTGACGGGCACGTGGAAGAGCTTCGTGCCCTTCTGATGGAAGGGGGAGCACAGATATCATCCCAACTCTAAGAAACGGGGGAATTTACCTATGACACAACTCATAGAATGTGCTTTAAATTTAAGCGAGGGGAGCCGCCAACGTGTAATGGATGCCATCTTACCAGAGGTCAGAAACCATGAACGTTACCCCAACATGGCAGAGGAGGAGCAAAAATGATCACTTCTCTTTTTCGAAATGCAGCTATTTATACCCCGGCATCAAGCCAAACTCCACTGTCAGGAGATAATCAGGGGAAGGTCGACTCTATCGCTCGGGGAGCCCTTTTATGCCGTAACGGCCTCATTGAAAAAATAGGGGAGGAGCATGCCGTAATAAAAGACCTCTCTCTTTACGATGTGGACATAGAGATCGATTGCGAAGGATGCTGCCTTATCCCAGGCTTTGTCGACCCTCACACCCACATCTGTTTCGCCGCCAGACGGGAAAGGGAGTTCTCTCAGCGTATTGCCGGCACTCCATACCTCGACATCCTTAGGGCTGGAGGTGGAATTCTTTCTTCTGTCAGAGCTGTCAAGGAGGCAAGTGAAGAAGAACTTTTTCAGACAACCCTTGAAAACGTACTTTCTGCCCTGTCTTTCGGCACAACCACAATAGAAATAAAAAGCGGTTATGGTCTCGACACTGAAACAGAACTGAAAATGCTTCGGGTCATTGATCGCATCAGACGGGAAACTCCCCTTGACGTGGCCATTACCTTTATGGGAGCCCATGCTGTTCCCCAGGAATACAAAGAAAACCCTGACACCTTTGTCAGCATTCTCACCGATGAAATGATCCCCGCCGTAGCAAAACAGGGATTTGCCAGGTTTTGCGATGTATTCTGCGAAGATGGTGTTTTCACCCTTCAACAGAGCCGCAAGATTCTGCAATCGGCACAAAAACACGGCCTTAAACCGCGGATTCATGCAGATGAGGTTTATGATACGGGGGGAGCGGGCTTAGCTGCCGAACTTCAAACAGTTTCTGCGGAGCACCTGCTCGCCGCTTCAGAAAGAAATCTGAAAGCCATGGCAGAAGCAAAAGTTATAGCTAACCTTCTGCCAGCCACTGCCTATAGTCTTCGCAAACCTTATGCCCCAGCCAGGAGAATGATAGAGCTTAATGTTCCTGTGGCTCTGGCTACAGACTGCAATCCCGGATCGTGCTTTACGGAATCAATGCCCTTTGTCTTCGGCCTCGCCGTTATGAATATGAATATGACAGTACAAGAGGCCCTTGTGGCATCAACAATAAATGCCGCGTGGGCCCTTGAGAGGCAACATTCCGTAGGCAGCCTTGAAGTGGGAAAACAAGCTGATTTCCTGCTTTTAGACGGAGATTCCCCGGCTATCCTTGCCTACCATGCCGGAGTATCGCCTGTTGTTTCAGTATATAAAAAAGGAGTTTTGGTCGCCTAAAAGTTTCTTTCTGCCAAGAGGAGGGATTTTATATGGAATCCACAAATAATCTGGTCGCTCAGGCCATGACAATCAAGATGGAATCTGAACTTCCAGACTACCCGAAGTTCAGGGAAGATATTCGAAGAGCCCCCGATAGGGGCTGGACCCTTACAAAAAAAGAAACAGAGCTCGCATTGAAAAATGCGCTCCGCTACATTCCAGAGGAACTCCATGAAAAAGTTGCCCCTGAATTCATGGAAGAGCTCAAGACACGGGGACGAATCTATGGATACCGTTTCAGACCGGAAGGACGCATTTACGGCAAACCAGTTGATGAATACGAGGGGAAGTGCCTTGCGGGCAAAGCCTTTCAGGTTATGATCGACAACAATCTGGATTTCGATGTTGCCCTCTATCCCTACGAACTTGTCACCTATGGTGAAACAGGACAAGTCTGCCAAAACTGGATGCAATACCGTCTCATTAAAAAATATCTTGAAGAACTCACAGAAAATCAGACCCTCGTCGTGGCATCCGGCCACCCCATGGGGCTCTTTAAATCAAAACCGGACGCGCCAAGGGTCATTCTCACAAATGGCCTTCTCGTAGGAATCTTCGATAACCAGGAAGAGTGGCACCGCCTCATGCAGCTTGGGGTCACCAACTACGGACAAATGACCGCCGGGGGATGGATGTATATCGGCCCTCAGGGCATTGTCCACGGCACCTTCAACACCATTATCAACGCCGGACGCCTCCATCTCGGCCTTGGAAACAACGATGACCTCGCGGGACATCTCTTCGTTTCTTCAGGCCTTGGAGGAATGAGCGGCGCTCAGCCCAAAGCGGTAGAAATAGCCAGAGGAGTTGGCATTGTCGCGGAAGTGGACGCCTCTCGCATCCAGACACGATACGACCAGGGCTGGGTATCGAGGATCACAGATGACGCAAAGGAAGCTTTTTCGCTGGCCAAGGAATACATGGCCAAGAAGGAAACCCTCTCTATTGCCTACCACGGAAATATCGTCGATTTGCTGGAATATGCCGTACAAAACAATATCCATATTGAACTTCTTTCAGACCAGACATCATGCCATGCCCCATATGACGGAGGCTATTGCCCCCAGGATTTGACCTTTGCCGAGAGGACTGAAATGCTTCACTCAGATTCTGTGAGATTCAAGGCCCTTGTGGATAAAAGCCTCAAAAAACATTTTCAACTGATCAAGGCCCTTGTTGACAGAGGAACGTACTTCTTCGATTACGGCAACTCTTTTATGAGGGCCGTCTTTGATGCTGGCGTGAAAGAAATATGTAAGAACGGGGAGGACACCAGAGAAGGCTTCATCTTTCCATCCTATGTGGAAGATATTATGGGCCCCTTGCTCTTCGATTACGGATACGGTCCATTTCGCTGGGTCTGTCTAAGCGGAAAGCCTGAAGATCTTTCAAAGACCGACCATGCCGCTATGGCCTGCATCGACTCCCATCGCCGTCCTCAGGATCGCGACAATTACATATGGATCCAAGACGCTGAAAAAAACAGACTCGTCGTCGGCACCCAGGCCCGAATCCTTTATCAGGACGCCGAAGGCCGGAGGAACATTGCTCTTGCCTTTAACAAAATGGTGCGGGAAGGGAAAATCGGCCCCGTCATGATCGGCCGAGACCACCACGACGTTTCAGGAACAGATTCCCCTTACAGAGAAACATCCAACATTAAAGACGGCAGTAATATCTGTGCGGATATGGCCTCTCATTGCTTCGCGGGAAACGCCGCTCGGGGGATGTCCCTTGTCGCCCTGCACAATGGCGGGGGAGTAGGCATAGGCAAAGTTATCAACAGCGGCTTTGGATTGGTTCTAGACGGCTCGGCAGAAGTTGATGACATCATTAGATCAGCCATGATGTGGGATGTTCTCGGCGGCGTCGCCCGCAGAGCCTGGAGTCGCTGCGACCACGCTATAGAAGTTGCTATGGATATAAACACAAAATACGCTGAAAACTATCATCTCACCCTTCCATTCATTCCTGACAACGCACTTATTGAGAAAACCGTGGAGGGAGCCTGGGAAAAGAGATAAAAACTATAGGGATCAACCTTTAATGGAGTGGAGCATTTCTCATGAAGAACGCTCCACTCTTTACATCTACTGATCTTTCTCTCAAATTTGATTTAAACATGCGATTGAGTGCAAAAGTAAAAGGATCTTCTTCAAAAAATGAATGGATATCCCCCTATGCTTTTCTGTCGCCATGGACTTAATCCCCAAACTTTTTATAATGGCCTAGGCATTTTTATCCTTTAATATTTATCGAGAGGGATTATGATTATGGTATTGGGAATTGCCTTTAGCATACTTACCGCGGCATGTTGGGCTACTTCTCCTCTTTTTCTTAAAAGGGGCATGAAGGAGCTCAATTTTTATGAGATCAATGCTATCCGTTCTATTGGCTTTTTGGCGGCTTCTTTTTTTATAGCTCTGGCGAGCGGTCCTTATGCACTTGCCTGGCATTCAGGATATCTCGTACTTTTTTCTGTTTTTGTCAATATCCTTATTTGCAATATCGTAGGGGACACTCTGTATTTCCTTGCTATTCGTGACCTTGGCATCAGCCGTTCTGTTGCTATTACCAGTTCTTACCCCCTTGTTGTCACGGCTTTATCTTATTTCTGGCTCAAAGAGGAGATCTCTTTCCATGTTCTTGCAGGAACCGCCCTTATCATCGCCGGCCTCATATGCATGAGGGGATCGGAGAGAGCCGCTCATACAACTTCGCGAGTTAAAAGAGGGTACCTTTCTGCCCTCATGGCAGCCCTCTGCTGGGGGCTTTCCATCCCCCTTACGAAGTGGGCCATCTCTATGCAAGGCATTGATCCTGTCACTCTAACCTTCTGGAGAGCAGCTTTTCTGGTACCTTCATCATGGCTTCTATGGCGTTTTATGTCGAGAAAAAACACTGAGCGATGGCTTTCTCTGCGACGGGCCCATCGTGGAGACTATATGAGCATACTTATGTCTGGGAGCGTTGGTCTGGCTTTAGGGGGATATGTATTTGCCCTGGCCATGAACTACGCCCCTGCATCAGTAGCGACTCCTATCACCGCTTCAAGCCCCTTCTTAACGGCTATAGGAGCTATTATTTTTATGCGAGAACATCCTCTGGCCTCCCACTGGGCGGGGATGGCCCTCATCATTAGCGGATCCATCGCAATGGGTGTTTAGACGTGAGGCTCCCCTCAAAGGGAGCCTCTTTTTGTTTCCCCCCTCTTCTCCCCATATTGTGCATTACAACATTGACTCTCATGTCACTTTTATGTATTATTGCTTTTTGGAATAAAATCTATTCCAAAACATAGAAATAGCTCAAGGAGGGTGAAAGGTGAAACGTTTTTTTACAGTTCTTTTACTTGTCTGTCTAATTGTTGCTGCAGGATCGGCAGCCTTTGCCAGTGCCAATAAACCTCTGGCCGGACAGACTATCAGCATTTTTATCGCCGCTACGGGAATTGATGAGATCATGGCAGAATTCACCAAAGACACAGGGATAAAGGTGAATTACTTGAATATGTCTTCAGGAGAAGTGCTTACAAGGCTTCGTGCCGCCAACGGGAAAATTCTGGCCGATGCCTGGTTCAGTGGGGGCGTCGATAGTTATGTAAAGGCCGCGGAAGAGGGATTTCTTGAACCTTATATATCTCCGGAGGCAGAGAAAATTCCTGCTCAATACAAAGATCCCAATGGATACTGGACTGGTCTTTCAGTGTGCGCTGTAGACTTTATCATTAACAAAGATGTGGCAAAAGAGAAAAACTTGCCTATGCCCGCAAGCTGGGCTGATCTGGGAAAACCAGAGTATAAAGGCGAGATCATTATGAGCAATCCCTCTATTTCTGGAACAAATTATTCTGTTCTCTTTCACCTCATCCAGCTTTTCGGTGAAGAAAAAGGCTGGGATCTTATAAAAAAGATCGACTCTAACATTCCCTTTTACACAAAGCGTGGAGCTGCTCCTCCCAATAAAGCTGCTCTTGGAGAAGTTGCCATTGGCATCGATCCATACGATTGCGGCGTAAAGATTATTGAACAGGGCTATCCAGTGGTCTCAGTTTTTCCAGAGGAAGGAAGTCCCGGTTTTCTCTCCCCCATTGCTATTCTGAAGGGGGCAAAAAACATGGAAGCAGCTAAAGCCTTTGTTGACTGGAGCCTTTCTAAACGAGGACAAGAAGTGCAGATGGCCAATACCGCCAAAGTGGGGACCCGGCCTGATGCCGATGCTCCCGAATATCTGAAAGGTCTTAAAGAAGCCAAGATCATTGTCGTTGACCCTGTAAAATCCGGAGAAATGAGAAAGAGCATTATTGAGAGGTGGCAGAAAGAATTTGGCAGCAAGGCAGAACAGTAAAGACAGCTTTGGTGGGGCATCGAAAGGTGCCCCCTTTTATATCTATCTCCTAATGGCAGCCAGCGTACTCATATTTATTCTCTGGCCAACAGTATGCATATTAAAGGGAAGTGTTTATTTCGATGGGGCTTTTAGCCTCGAGCATTATCGAAATCTGCTCGTCATAAACAGGACTCTCTTGAAAAACAGCCTCGTTGTGGGCTTTTGGACCACGATTCTAGCTTTGTTCATCGGGGTGTGTTGTGCCCTTTACATAACCCACACCTCATTTAAAGCCAAAAAGGCCCTCGTCATGGTGCTCCTTTTAACTATGATATCCCCTCCATTTGTTTCATCTCTGGCCTATATTATGCTTTTTGGCCGTAGGGGACTTATTACATGGAAACTATTGGGACTTCATTGGAGTCCTTATGGCCCCCACGGCATTATTATGATGGAATCCATCGAGCTGGCCACCATTGCTGCTTTTTTGATTATAGCTGTGTTAAGAGGGATTGACCGCAGTTTGGAACAAGCATCTCTTGATCTAGGCGGAAGCAAATGGAACACATTATGCCATGTTACCCTTCCTCTCGCGCGCCCGGGGATTGTAACCGCCGCACTTATTGTTTTTATTCGCTCTCTGTCAGACTTTGGAACTCCCATGTTTATTGGGGGGAATTATAATGTCCTGGCCACGCAGGCTTACATGACAGCTATAGGCATCTACAATCTTCCCAAGGCATCTGCCATTTCAACTCTACTTGTTATTCCAGCTTTCGTTGTTTTTCTTATCTATAGAAAAATGATGACTAAAACTCCTCTTTTCTCGAAAAGGGTAACAGGAGCAGATACACAAGGATCGCGTCTGCCCTCGTGGGCAAACGCTGTGATTTTCACCGTTACCTGGAGCTTCATTCTTTTTGAACTTCTAAAGTATGGAACAATCTTTTGCGGGGCCATTGTCAAAACATGGGGCGTGAACTTTTCATTAACCCTCCACCACCTCCAGACATTAAAGCTCGCTAAACTTCACTGCCTGCTTCGCAGCATTAAATATGCAACACTGGCAGCATTCACTGCCGGAATTATGGGAACAGCCCTGGCATGGTTTTTAGGAAGGCAAAAGGGCCCCTTGACCCGAACCATAGATTTTATCGCTGATCTGCCATTTATATTGCCCGGCCCTTTTTTTGGCATTGCCTATCTCCTTGCCTTTAACTGGATGCCGGAAGCTTTGCTTGGATCGGGGTTTCTTATCGTTGTAAACTGCGTGTATCGCCAGCTGACCCTAGGAATAAAAAGCGGCATTTCTGTGCTGAGTCAAGTCAATCCTGAACTTGAGGATGCCGTTCGAGATCAGGGTGGGAAAGGATTGGACGTTTTTAAAGATATTATTATGCCTTCGCTCAAGCCAGCCTTTCTTGTAAGCTTCATTAATACCTTTACGTTTACTATGACTACCGTTGGTGGGATCATTTTCCTCGTTACGCCTTACACAAAGGTCGCTACTGCAGAAATGTTCGATGCTATTCAGAATGGGGATATCGGGGTCAGCTCTGTAATGGCTTCTGTTATTATCCTTGTTGTCATGATTGTAAATGTTGGATTTTCATGGTTCTTCTTGAGAAAAAAAACAACAGACCCACAAAAGACGGAGGAAAGTTATGTACCTTCAATTGAAGCAGCTCAATAAAAAATTTGGACACTCCTATGCAGTTCGTAATTTTTCTTTTGACATGAACGAAGGAGAACTTGTTTCTCTTTTAGGCCCAAGCGGGTGTGGAAAAACAACAACCTTGCGTATGATCGGCGGTTTCCTTCAGCCCGATGAAGGAAGCATCATCCTCGAGGGAGAGGATATTATGCATCTTCCTCCTGAGAAAAGGCCTACCGCCACTGTTTTTCAAAGCTACGCTCTCTTTCCTCATATGACAGTACTTCAGAACGTCATCTATGGCCTCAAGTTCAAAAAAATAGACCGCAAGAAAGCAATGCAGATGGGGCATGAAATGCTTGCAAAGGTCGGCCTCCCCGATTCAGCCTCCAAACCTATCGACCAGTTGAGCGGCGGGGAACAGCAGCGCGTGGCCCTTGCCAGATCCCTTGTGACAGAGCCAAAGGTTCTGCTTCTTGACGAACCTCTGAGTAATCTCGATGCCAAGCTTAGGATACGGATGAGAAGGGAAATCAGACAGCTTCAAAAGGGGATTGGTATTACTGCTATCTACGTAACCCATGACCAGGAAGAAGCCCTTGCTCTTTCAGATCGAATCGTAGTTATGGAGAAAGGAGAGATTATACAAATAGATACCCCTCGAAATATTTATTTCCACGCACAAAACTCATTTGTTGCGGATTTTATAGGACGAAGCAATATTATCACATTGCCAGGCGGAACAAAGATTGCTGTTCATCCTGAAGATATCACTTTCTTACATCAACCTGAAATGTCCGATTCATATGAAGGGACAATTCTTGGCCATCAGTTCAAAGGGGCCATGACTACTTACTTTATTGACCTGGAAGGCCAAACAATAGAAGCGGATATTCTAAGCCGAAACGATGGAAAATGGGAAGTAGGTGAAAAAGTAACGATTACATTCAACAAAGAGAACACAATGTTTCTTTCCTAAAAAGAGAGAGCAACCTCAAAAGTGAAAAAGAGCGGCTTTATACAATATGGAAAGGGAGCTCGCCGTCGCTTTTAAACGCCTACTGCCCCTAAATACCCGCCACGCCATTTAAAAAATTATGTAATTTTCTCCACAAGGTCTACAATAGGATATAATGTTGCGTACCCTTATAATCGCAGCTAATTACAAGCAGGTGATACAGATTGGAAAGAGCTTTTCCCACGGGCATTGATCTAGGTTCAACTACGGTTAAGGTTGTTGTATGTAATCCGAGAGGAAAGCTGCTTTTTTCTGCTTATGAACGTCATAACGCAGATCCCTCCGGTACTCTTTTGTCAATTTTACGTTCTTACGTTTCAAAAGCTCAAAACTTATTGCTCGACGTGGCCATCACAGGTTCTGCCGGTATGAACCTGGCATCATGCCATTCCCTTCCCTTCGTTCAGGAGGTAGTGGCTGCCGCACGGTATATACGGCAGAAGGCTCCTCATGTCCGCACGATGATAGAGTTGGGCGGAGAAGATTCAAAGATCATTTTCTTCGATGAAAACCTTAATCCCGACATGAATATGAACGGAGCCTGTGCTGGAGGAACAGGGGCATTTATTGATCAGGTCGCCTCTCTCCTTGGAATAGAGCTCGATACTTTGAATGACCTGGCCCTAAGGGGAAAAGCCATACATACTATCGCTTCCCGTTGTGGTGTTTTCGCTAAGACAGATATTCAATCCCTTCTTGCCCAACGTGCAAAACCTGAAGACATTGCCGCTTCTGTGTTTAAATCAATTGCTCTTCACGTGATTACAGCTCTATCAAGGGGACGTAATATAAAAAGACAGATTCTATTTGCCGGCGGCCCCCTTTCTTTCTTTCCTGCCCTGAGGCAAGCTTTTATCAGCAACCTCGCTCTCGACGGCGCAAGGGACGTGACTCTTCCCGAGTTTCCACGACTTTTGCCTGCCCTTGGAGCGGCACTTTTCCATGATAAGGGAACCCCTCTCTCTCTACAGGAACTGATAGGGAACATTGAGAAAGGAAAAGAGCGCATTTGTATAAAAGAACCGGATTTGCCTCCCCTTTTTAAAGACGAATCAGAACAAGAGGAATGGGTCCGTCATCATAACAAATGGGGTATTCCCTGTATATGCCCGCAAAAGGCAGAGGGGCCTCTGTTTCTAGGAATAGACTCTGGTTCCACCACCACAAAACTTATCTGCGTAGATCAGCAAAAAAGACTTGTTTGCTCTTACTATCAACCCAATCGGGGAGATGCTCTTGGAGTAACTCATCGTGCTCTCCTTCATTTCAGAAAAGTACTTGCGGAGGCTGGCCGCCATGATCTTGTTATAACGGAAGGGGCCAGCACAGGCTATGGAGAAGACCTTATTCGTAAGGCCCTTGACCTCAGCTATGGTTTGGTAGAAACCATGGCACACTTCAAGGCGGCTCGTACATTATGCCCTGACGTTTCTTTTGTTCTTGACATCGGCGGACAGGACATGAAAGCTATGGGAATAAAAGAAAACAATCTTGACACTATCCAAATTAATGAAGCCTGTTCATCAGGATGCGGCAGTTTTATTCAAACTTTTGCCGAATCCCTGGGATTGACAATGGATTCCTTCGCCCAGATGGCCTGCAAGTCGACCCATCCCTGCGACTTGGGGACCCGATGTACTGTTTTCATGAACTCAAGCGTTAAACAAGCCCTTAACGAAGGGCGGACTGTCGCTGACATCGCAGCAGGTCTCGCATACTCCGTCATTCGAAACTCTCTTCATAAAGTGCTAAAAATGCGTGATTATAATGAACTTGGCCCCCTTGTGGTTGTTCAGGGCGGAACATTCCAGAATCCCGCCATATTGCGGGCTATGGAAAAAATAACGGGACGTCAGGTGATTCGCCCAGTAGAAGCGGGCCTTATGGGAGCCTGGGGAGCTGCCATATATGCAATGGAGCAATGGCAAAAAGACCACAACACTATATCCCAGCGCAACATTCTTGATGTTCTTGATACATGGCATGACCCTTCTGCCAAAACTTTCAATTGCCAAGGCTGCGGAAACGGATGTTCCGTTACCAGCTTGAGTTTCCCGTCCGGGCAAAAATTCTATACAGGGAACCGCTGTCAAAAAATCTTCAGCAATAGCGGAATGAAAAAACGGGGGCACAATTTTTTTGACATTCGGCTCAAGGCCCTTTTCGACCGCCCCACAGAACCGTTGGGTAAATGTCGCGGGGTCATTGGAATACCCCAAATTCTCAACACCTATGAACTATACCCCTTCTGGTGTACCTTCTTCAGAGAAAGTGGCTTCAGGGTAGTGCTCTCTCCTTCGTCGAGCGAGAGGTTACACGAATTGGGGGCTTCTTCTGTTATGTCCGAAAATATCTGCTTCCCTGCGAAGCTGACTCATGGGCATATTATGGCTTTGGCAGAAAAGGGGGTAGACCGCATCTTTATGCCCCTTATCGTTCACGAAAGAAGAGAGATCCGAACAGCAAACAACAGCTTTAACTGCCCCATTGTCTGTAGTTATAGCGATGTGATCAGAAGTGCTATCAACCCCGAAAAATACTTGGGAGTCCCCTTTGACTCGCCTGTATTTTCTCTGCGCAACCCCTTTCTCTTTCATAAACAGCTTTTTTACTATGGCCTTGACATTGGTCTTGATCGCCCCATAGTAGAGAGAGCCTTTAGGCGTGCCAGAGAAGCTCAGCGGGAATATGAACAAAGGATGTGGCATGAAGCACAAAGGGCTCTTGAAGAAGCAAAAGCAGCCCGCCGCCCTGTTCTTGCCATAGCGTGCCGCCCCTATCATCTGGATCCCCTCATCAACCACGGCATTCCACAACTTATCGCCGATTTAGGTGCCGACGCGATTCCAGTAGATCTTCTGGCTGGCGATATTTTTGACCTTAAACTTGACGCCTGCCAGGTGGTCACCCAGTGGGCCTATACAAACAGACTTTACGCCGGGGCAAAAGCAGCTGCAAAAGAAGGTCTCGACCTCCTTCACCTTTCATCCTTCGGCTGCGGAGTAGATGCTGTGACCATTGACCAGCTTGAAAATATAATGCGCACAAGAGGATGCAACTACTCCCTTGTCAAAATAGATGAAATTGCGAATCTCGGGGCAGCCCGTATCAGAATACGTTCCATACTTGAGTTCGGACAAACAGAGGTTCAAGCGACTGCTATAAAGAAACCGCACAGAGAATCCACAGATCTGAAAAAACTTATTGTGCCATGGTTCTCAAAGCTCTATTCACCTCTGCTGCCACCTCTTTTTGAAGGACTTGGCATTGATGCTTCCGTGCTTCCGCCACAGGATCAGCGCTCTACCGATATTGGCCTTGAATTTGTACATAATGACATGTGCTATCCAGCCATTGTACTTATAGGGGATGTCTTGAAAGCTTTTGTGGAAAAAAGATACGCTCCTGAGACCACTGCCGTTTTGATGACACAAACAGGTGGACAGTGCCGGGCGACAAATTATGTTCCATTAGCTAAAAAAGCTTTAGCAGCTGCTGGTTTTCCAGGAGTAGATGTTCCCACCTTCGGCGTTGAGGATTTTGAGACAGCAGGATTTTCCGTTAACAAAATAGAGGCAGCCCAGGGACTTCTCAACGGCATTCTGGGAGGAGACATCCTTGCCTCACTCTACCTTTCCACTGCTGCCAGAGAAAAGATTCAAGGGAGTGCAAAAATCCTTCATGAGCGATTTTTAAATCGTCTTGGCATTTTGCTCAAGGAAAAGGGCTCGCTCTACGAGCTTATCCACCTCCTTAAAGATGCTGTCTACAACTTCAATGCATTGCCTGTAGCAGTGGAGCGTGTTCCCTCTATTGGTATCGTGGGAGAAATTTTTGTGAACTATAACGAATATGCTCAGGGCTATATTGTAGACAAGCTTATCGCCCAAAGAATAGAACCTGTGCTTCCACCGTTGTCTTCCTTCTTTTTTATGAAATTCCAGAGCAACGCATTTAATAGACGGTCTTATTTAAGCCAGCCAGACTTTTCCTCCGTGGTCAAAGAATTCTTTATCGAGCGGCTCACTGGTTATTACCAGAAAAAAGTAGAGGAGGTGCTTGAAGACTTTCGTTTTGGGTCGCCGCGACAACCTCTTCAGGCATTGGCTCGAAAAGTAACACAAGTGGCAAGTCTCGCGAATCAGGCCGGTGAAGGATGGCTACTGCCGGCAGAAATCATTGACATGGCAGAAAAAGGAGTGAACCATATCCTTTGTCTACAGCCTTTCGGCTGCCTCGCTAACCACATTACAGGAAAGGGTATAGAAGGTGCCCTTCGCCATCTATACCCCGAACTTGACATGCTCTGCCTTGACCTCGACCCTGGGACAAGCCAGACAAACAATGACAACCGTCTGCAATTATTGATCATGGCTGCACAAGAAGCCTTTAGAAAAACACGAAACGGAGAAAAACAGCTTGCTTAACTCATTTTTTTTTCAAATCAGATATGGTTTGTTTACATATTTGGCTGAACAGAATCATGTCAATGCTATAAGCTATGTATTGAAAACCTTCTTCAATGCGTCGAAGGGCTTCATCCACGGATGTAACGAAAATTCCCGCGGGTTTACCTGCCTCACGGGTAATGCGCAAGACTCTGGCCACAGTTTCCTTCATTAAGGGATGGTCTATCTGGCCAGGTATGCCCAGTGACTGGGAAAGGTCGTAGGGGCCGACAAAGATCAAATCAATTCCATCAAGACAAGCTATTTCATGAAGGCAATCAAGACACGCCACGTTCTCGCAGTGAGTTATAACCAGGGTCTCCTCATTAACTTCTTTCATGGCTTCGGTCAGTGGACGAAGACCATATCCCAGTGCCCGGGGAAGAGCCACGCCCCGGGTTCCTTCGGGGAAGTATTTCGACCATGCCGCGACCTTTTTAGCTCTTTCACAATCGTTCACCTGAGGAACGTGAATTCCCTGGGCCCCCACATCGAGAACCCGTAAGATATCTGTTTCTGCCCCTTGGGTGACTCGGACAATAGGGGTCATTCCCGAAAGCTCGGCAGTCCGTATCATATGCTGTATGGATTCCGGATTCATGGGACCATGTTCTGTATCGATAATGCAAAAGTCGAAACCGGAAAGTCCCATGATCTCCACGAGGTCTGGGCAACTAAGGCCGACAAAACTGCCAATAACGACCCCTCCCCGCTTTAGAACGTCTTTGACTCTGTTTTTCATAAAATCACCCTCCTTACATGATATCTTTCATTTGAATACTATTGAGGAGACCGCCCCAACAAACAATCTCCTTTATTACTAATTTGCAAGTTTTAGCAATGTGCAAGCAATACACCGGCCAGTAATTAATCCTACTCAGAAAGTATAACTGTTTTAATGTTGCAATCAAAGATATCGATCGTTGTCACTGTTTATTTTTTCAATCTTTTCCTTTACAATACCACCATGCTCTATAGTAAGGAGGTTATGATCATGGACTGGGGAATGGTTCCGGGAGAAACTGTTGTTATTAAATCGAAGAATATTACCCTTCGGGATATAGTACAGGCCATCGTGGATGGCGCTGACACTGTCCCTGCGGTAAAAGAGGTCTTTAGTCTAATGGATAGTGACGAAGGAGTTAATGACCTTGGCGACATACTGGATGTTTTTGTCCCGGCTATTGAAGCGCTCCGCGGTGGCGGTGGGTGAGCAAGCTGCACTGGTCAGTGCACCAGTTGTCAGTAATATCATCAGCAAATTGAACCTTGCCGAAGATTATTGAGAGAAAAGGGCTATTGGTTGACCAATAGCCCTTTTTATTTTGCCTTCTCAGGAGGGGCGAATTCGCATAGAATTCAAGATAACTGAAATTGAACTGAAGGCCATGGCCGTTTCCGCGATGGCAGGGTGGAGCAGGGCCCCCATGGCGAGGGGAATGGCAATGACGTTATAGGCAAAGGCCCAAAAGAGATTTTGGCGGATGACTGTAAAGGTCTGACGGGAAATCTCAATAGCGTCGGCAATAGATGAAATTCCGCCACGCACAACAACTATGTCGGCGCTGTCAATGGCAAGGTCTGTTCCCGTACCAATAGCCACTCCAATATCCGCTCCCTTTAAGGCCGCGGCATCGTTCATTCCGTCTCCTACCATGAGTACTTTTTGCCCATGGGCCTGAAAATCCCTCAGGATATTCAATTTCTCTTCAGGTCGAATGCCGGCATAGATTTTTTCTATACCAATACGTTTTCCTACAGACTGGGCTGTGCGCTCGTTGTCTCCCGTTACCATCACAGGGACGATACCTAATCTTTTAAGACGTTCTACAGCCTGTATAGAATCCCTTCTCAAGGGATCTTCTATTGCTATAAAACCCGCAATTTTCCCGTTCTTGCGTACTTCCACCACAGTTCGTCCCATAGAAAGCTGCTCGCTATAAAGAGAGGAATCGTGAGGTTTTCCAACAAAGTATAGATCCTCTCCCACAGTGCCCCTCACTCCCTCTCCCGCAATCTCTTCCATAAAAACAGGTTCAAGCTGGGTTGCCCTGGCCGATGAAATGGCTTTGGCCAAGGGATGGATAGAATGGCGTTCCAGGGCCGCTACCCTTTCCATATCATCGTCAGAAAGATTTGTCTCAACAACTTCGGGGCTTCCCTGAGTAATGGTGCCCGTCTTATCCATAAGCACAATGCCCACTTCCTTCGCCGTCTGTATGGCCTCGGCATTGCGAATGACAAGCCCCTTCCTGGAAGCCGCGCCTGTGCCAGTAATAAGAGCCATGGGGGTGGCGAGGCCCAGGGCGCAAGGGCAGGCAATCACAAGAGTGGAAATGAATCCGAAAACGGCAATCGACAGGGGATCGCGCACAGAGGTGACCCACGGCAGATAACGGCTTGCCCCATCGAGAAAAGAAGCAAAACGATGGATGCCGAAAAACCAGAAGAGGCCGCTGACAACAGCAAGGGCAGTGACAGCCGGAACAAAATAATTTGTCACTCTGTCGGCAAAGGCCTGAATTGGTATTTTTGCACCCTGAGCTTCCTGAATAAGGGCAATCATCTGAGCTAAGAAGCTGTCTTCCCCAATTTTTGTGGCCTGAACTTTTATTGAACCTGTAAGGTTGAGAGAACCGCCCGTCACTTCTTCTTCCAATTTTTTCTGAACGGGAATGGATTCGCCGGTAATCATAGATTCATCTACAGATGTGACGCCATCAATGATTCTTCCATCGGCAGGAATTCGTTCTCCGGGCCTGACCATAATAATAAATCCTTCTTTAACCGCTTCGATAGGCACTGCTATTTCGCGCCCCGATTCATCGAGGATGCGGGCTTCTCTGGCCTGTATTGCCAAAAGAGACTTGATTTCCTTGGAGGCCCTGTCTCGAAGATGGGATTCTATAAAACGTCCCGTCACATGAAGAGCGATGATCATGGCGCCAATGGCTCCAAAAGAAGCCACCTTGACTCCCGCAAGAAGGAGAATAGCCGTAGACCAGGCCGCTAACGCCCCAAGGGAGACGAGAACATCCATATTGGCGTGAAAATGGGAGAGGGCAATCCAGGCCCCTTTCATGGAAGCCCGACCAGCGCCAAAGAGCACAATTGCCCCGCCAACAGCTTCGAGAAAAGTGAACCAGGGCAGATGGAATCCCGCCATATGAAAAACCATAAGAACCATAAGGGGGGCCGTAATTCCCCAACTGACCACAAGGTTTCTTTTTGCCCCTTCATAACGACGGCGATCAAGGTCTTCCGGCTGTTCATGGGAAACGTCGTATCCGGCCTTTCTTACCGCTTCTTCCAGCTCTTCCATTGGAACATCTTTATCAAGAACCACAAAAGCGGTTTCTGTTGCCAAATTCACTCCCGCAAAAACAACCCCGTCTACTTTTTTAAGAGACCGTTCAACGATCCTCGCACAGGTGGCGCACGTCATGCCTGTTACTGAAAAAGATATTTTTTTAGAGTTTTCGCCTCTTGTCATCATAGAAACAGCTCCTTGTAGAAATACTATATATTTGGTAGGATATCTTTTTGTTATTATGCCATAATACCCTCCATATGTATATTAAAAAGGCCGCTTTTCTCACACCATAGAGAGAGCGGCCTCCAAGTTCCTTGATTTTAGTTTTGAAGAGTTGCAGGGTATCCTGCCTCTTCAAGGGCTTCGAGAATTTTCTGGGGGGCATCCGTTTCAATAGTAACTGTTTTTGTTTCCAGTCTGATTTCGAAATCAGTCAAACCCTCTTCTTCCAATGCCGAGCTGATACGCTTAACACAATGTCCGCAGGACATATCAGGCACATAAAACTCGTGTTTTTTCATTTTTGTCCCTCCTTCTTTCTATCATTCCCTCATGGCACCATGCTCTACGGCCTTTATAGGCTAAAGACCCCCCACTTGTAAAGTTTGAATTTAAAAACTCCCTTTTGCGTGTAAAATAATAAGGAAAGCTTACCGAAGGAGTTGAAATCCATGGCCTCTCCTCATATTTCTCTTCTCGACCTTATAGAGCGAGAGGAACTACAAAAAATTCAGGATGCCTTTGCCGAAGTCCATGATGTGGCATCTGTGATTACGGATGTTCAGGGGAATTCTATTACTGAACCAAGCAATTTCAGTAAAGTTTGCCAATTGGTCCGTCAAACATCAGAAGGAGCCAGCCGCTGTATTCGCTCTGACCGTGTGCTTGGCATCAAGGCCGCGCAGCTGCTTCAGCCAACATATCAGCGCTGCCTCAGCTGCGGTTTTGTCGATGCCAGCGCTCCTATCATTGTTGAGGGGCAGCATATTGCCAACTGGCAGATATCTCAGAATGCTCTTGGAGTTGGAGAGAATCGCATTCGAGAGTATGCCCTTGAGATAGGAGCCGACCCTGTTCAACTTTGCGAAGCCCTAAGGGAAATGCCAGAGGGGAGTCTGGCTCATTTTGAAAAAACCCTTAAATTACTGTGGCTTATGGCTCAACAGCTCTCCTCAAAGGGATATGCCAACCTCATTTTGGCCCGGGAAATAGAGCAGGTGAGAACCACAGAAAAGATGCTCGAAGAATCTCAGGAAGACCTGCGATCCCTTGCTTCTGAATTAACTCTGGCAGAAGAACGGACCCGACGCAAAATTGCGGCAAATCTTCACGACCAGGTGGGACATGCACTGGTAACCATGCAAAGGAATCTTCGCCAGGCCCGTAGAACTCATGATGGACAGGTGAAAAACACCCTTTTATCTGCAAGCATCGCCCATCTCGATGAAGTTATAGAGCAGACTCGAGACCTTACAGCCAGGTTAAGTCCCCCTCTGCTATATGATTTAGGTCTCGCCGCCGCTTTAGAATCCCTTGGAGACGAAATGTTTTCTCCTCTTTCAATTGATTTTATCCTTGATGCAGCTATGAATTGCCGCCTTCTCGAACAAGAATTGAGCATTATGCTTTACCATATGGTCAAAGAACTTTTCATTAATGTTCTGAAACATGCCCGAGCTACCGCGATCCAATGTCTTATTACGAGGGAAGATGGTTTTTTTTGTGTCGCTGTTCATGATGACGGCGTAGGGTTCGACCCCTCTCAAGCCATTACCATTCGGAAACGAAGTTTTGGCCTATTCAGCATAAGAGAACGTCTTCGACATTGGGGAGGGCAAATGGCCATTAACTCTTCTGCAGGAAAAGGAACGGGCATTATCATCAGGATCCCCTTGAAAAACAGTTCTGAAGGAGGTTTTATCTGTGACCGTTCGGATCATCGTTGCTGACGACCACCCTGTAACACGAAAAGGACTCAGCAGCGTTCTGGAAAATATTGAGAGTTTTCAGGTTGTTGCTGAAACAGGGGATGGACGTTCTACAGTGGAAGCGGCTTTGTCCCTCTCTCCCGATGTTATTATTATGGACATCTCAATGCCTGATATGAATGGGCTTGAAGCTACCCGAGCCATTTGTCGGGAAAATGACAGGATTAAAATTATCGCCCTTTCCATTCACTCAAACAAACATTATGTTCGAGAAATGTTCGCTGCCGGCGCTACTGGATATCTGTTGAAGAATTGTGACATTGACGAAGTGATCAAAGCCATCAACGTTGTTTCTGAAGGTGAAATGTATCTCTGTACAGCCCTTACCTCAACAGTTCTGCAAGACTACGTCAAAAGATCTACGAACGCCAGTTCTTCAACAATGCTCGAACTTCTCACTCCCAGGGAAAAAGAAATACTCCTTTTTCTGGCTCGAGGGTTCGCTACAAAAGAAATTGCCTCTCAACTCTCCATAAGTCGCAAAACTGTGGAAACCCATAAAGCCAGAACAATGGAAAAGCTAGGTCTTTACTCCATAGCAGAATTAGCCCGTTTCGCGGAACGGGAAGGACTGCTTGCAGCGTCATCTTCAAGCCTAAATAGTCGAAAGTCCCTATAGAAACAGGGCTTTTTGCCTTCTAGATTGACCAAAAACCTGACGTTTCCGTAGGGTTTTTCGTTCATTTGCTTTCTATTTTTCTTATTGTCTTTTTATATTAAGAATCTATGATTTTATGGAAGGCTTACTATCTGCCTTTTTACACTATAACGTGCACAGAGGAGGGATGGTTCGTGAACCTTATCCATTTTATCGATCCGGAGTTGGCCGCAGCCATTGAAGGGGAGAAGGAACGGCAAAATATGACGATTGAGCTTATTGCTTCTGAAAACTTTGTTCCGGAAGTAATACTTGAAGCTCAGGGATCGTTGCTCACCAATAAGTATGCGGAGGGCTACCCCGGAAAACGCTATCATGGCGGGTGTGAGTTCGTCGATGTAGTAGAAAGTCTTGCTATAGAACGGGCAAAAAAATTATTTGGAGCAGATCACGCTAATGTTCAGCCTCATTCAGGCGTCAACGCCAATCTCGCTGTTTTCATGGCCATGCTGGAGCCTGGAGATACCATTCTCGGCATGGATCTTAAACATGGCGGACATTTATCCCATGGTACAGCTGTCAATATTTCGGGCAAGTTTTTTAACGCCTACCAATACGGAATTGACAAAACCACAGGACAGATTAATTACGACCAGGTTGAGGAACTTGCTAAAGAGGTTCGCCCTAAACTTATTATTACCGGCGGCAGCGCCTATTCCCGCTTTATAGATTTTGAACGGTTCTCCCAAATAGCTAAAAAAGTTGGGGCCTATTTTATGGTCGATATGGCCCATATTGCGGGGCTTGTGGCAGCAAGCGCGCACCCTAGCCCAGTTCCCTATGCCGACTTTGTTACCTTTACAACCACTAAAACCCTTAGGGGCGCTCGGGGTGGCAATATTCTATGCCGCTCAGAGTATGCCCAGAAAATAGACAAGGCTATTTTCCCCGGCATTCAGGGAGGTCCAATCCCTCAGATTATGGCAGCCAAAGCCCTCACCTTCAAACTGGCTATGACAGATGAATTTAGATCATATGCCTCTCAGGTCGTGAAAAATGCCAAGGTCATGGCTCACGTCCTTCAGGAGAATGGATATGACATCGTTTCAGGGGGAACGGATAACCACCTTATGCTTGTCGATCTCAGAAGCAAAAATATGACGGGGTGTGAAGCAGAAAAGAAACTGGAAGAAGTGGGGATTACCGTCAATATGAACCTCATTCCCTTTGACCCCCAAAAAGCCACTGTTACAAGTGGAATCCGTATAGGCCTTGCCGGCGTGACCAGTCGCGGTTTCGATGAGAAAGATACGGAAAAAGTGGCAAAACTTCTCCTTCGCGTTCTTGAAAATAATGATAAATCGTCTCTCTCTTCGTTCAAAGAAGAGGTACATGCAATCTGTGCGGAACATCCTATATACATGTCAAAAACAGAACTTGCATTGCGTTTTCAGTCTAAAACTAAAAAATGACCTGAAGGCCGCCAAAAGTATCAGGTGGCCCGAGGAGGAAACATAAAACCTATGCATCCTTAGGAGGGAAAACTCAAAATGTGGAGCCCCGCCATCAAACAGTTAAGTCACCAGATCTTTGAAGAACTTCAGCACCTTTACAGGGATTTTCACCGCCATCCTGAATTGAGCTTTAAAGAAAAGGACACTTCTGAAAAGATTGCGGCCTATATGGAAAACCTCGGCTGTACAGTACAAAAAAATGTAGCGGGAACAGGGGTTGTAGCCCTTTTAATGGGAGCTAAAAAAGGGCCAACGGTAGCTATTCGTGCTGATATAGACGCCCTGCCTGTTGAAGAAAAAAGCGGCCTGCCCTATAAGTCGATCTATGAAGGGCTGATGCATGCGTGTGGACATGACGTTCATATAACCTGCGCCCTTGGGGCCGCAAAAATTCTCGCTTCTTTGAAAAATGATCTTCAGGGAACTGTCAAATTTATTTTTCAGCCTGCCGAAGAAATAAACGCGGGAGCGAAAGCCATGGTAGAAGAAGGTGTTCTTGAGAATCCTCATGTTTCCATGATCTTCGGTCTCCATAACCATCCGGAAATCCCGGTAGGAAAAGTCGCTCTCAAAGAGGGTCCCCTTATGGCTTCTGTAGATACCACCTTTGTTACCATAAAGGGCAGGGGAGGACATGGCGCCTTCCCCCATAAAGATATCGACCCTATTGTCGCCGCGGCATCCATTATTATGAACCTCCAAACTATAGTGAGCAGAAACGTCGACCCTCAGCATTCGGCCGTTGTAAGTTTTGGAACTATTCATGGCGGAACAGCCAATAATGTAATACCTGATGAGGTAAAACTTACAGGGACTGTTCGCACTTTTGATCCGCACATTCGTGAGTCTATGGAACCATGGATGAGAAGAGTTATAGAGCATGCGGCCGCAAGTTTGGGATGTACGGCTGATTTTTATTACCGGCAAGATCTCCCTGCCGTTATGAACCATCCCGAAGCCGCCGCTCTGGGGATGCGAGCCATAGAGGAAATCATTGGCAAAGAAGGGATTGTTATTCCTGTTCCCTCCATGGGGGGCGAGGATTTTGCTATTTTTCAGGAGAAGGTGCCGGGATGCTTTTTCTGGCTGGGCGTCGGCAATCCTGATATTGACGCAATCCATCCCTGGCACAGCCCTCGCTTTAAGGCCGACGAAGGGGCCCTTTCTATCGGGGCCGGCGTTCTGGCCCTTTCAGCGTGTCGTGGTTTACTACACTGTCAAAGAGCAGATTCTTAGTTCTTAAGTTATTTATGAACCATTAACTGACGCCTTTTTTCCTTTAACGCTGAGATTTTTCTTGATTTTAAGACCAACCCTCCCTTATTATTGAAACAGCAGGGGGGGTTTATAAATTGTCTCTAGAACTTAATCTCGCCATGATTCTTATTTTCTGTGCGCGCTGCACAGATGTTTCTATGGCCACAATGCGAATGCTGCTTTTAGTCAAAGGGCAGCGGTTCAAGGCGGCATGCATTGGTTTTTGTGAAATATCCCTTTACCTTATGAGCCTGAAATACGTGCTTGATGCAGGGATTCACAGCCCCTTGAACTTTATTGCCTACGCTCTTGGCTTCTCTACGGGAAACTATATTGGCTCCTATCTCGAAGAAAAGCTCCTTAAGGGGCACATTGTTGTAGAAATTATCACCGAAGAGACCCAGGGAGGCAGAGAGCTTGCGGAAAAACTGAGGTCTAAAGGGTTTGGAACCACTGTTTTAGAGGGAGAGGGGCGAGATGGCCCCCGACTTATTCTCAAAGTGATCTGTGACCGAAAAGATCGCTTTGCGGTGGCAGAGATTGGGAAACAAGCTGGAGGTTTTGTCTTCATGGCTGATGTCCGTAATGTCTGGGGCGGATATTTCAGCAAGAAAAAGTAAAAACGCCCCTGTATTTCTACGCGCCATTCATAATCGCGTAAACAATGTCACCTAAAGTGTAAAGATCCCGCTCGAGAATATATTCTTCTGAAGTATGGGCTTTTTTTGCTCCTGTTCCGAGATTAACAGCTTCTATGCCTTTTTCGTTCAATATATTTGCGTCACTTCCTCCTCCTGAGGAAATCAAAACAGGAATGAGACCAATGCGGCGAATGGCCGACGATGCCCACTGCACAGAGGGGGACATCTCCTTGAGAGTAAAACCTCTATAGGATTTCTGAATTCTTGTTTGGACTTTCGCTCCCAAAGAGGCGGCCCCTTTTTCCATAGCTTCTACCATGGCCTTCACTGTATCTTCCAGCTTTTTCTCACAAATGGAGCGGGCCTCTGCTTCTATAACAACGGCATCGCAAACAACGTTCGTTGCCACCCCTCCATGGATGATACCAATATTGGCTGTGGTTTCATGGTCTATCCGGCCTGTTTTCATCCGCTTTAATCCTTCTGCGGAAGCCATGATGGCGTTAATGCCTTCTTCAGGCTCATATCCTGCATGGGCAGCCTTTCCTGTTATGTTCCAAAGGATTTTGGCATGGGATGGGGCCTGAACCACAATATGCCCCGGATCAGCTTCGTCATCCAGAATAAATGCCATTGAGGCCTGTATATCGTTATGCCCAAGCTGTTTTGAGCCTTCAAGGCCTGTTTCTTTCCGAACTGTAAAAATTATCTCTATACAATGATGGGGAAGTCCCTTTTCAATCAGAGTTTCAAGGGCTTCTAAAATAGCGGCTATTCCAGCCCTGTCATCTGCGCCAAGAATAGTATTGCCAGACGAAGAGATGACACCATCCTTAATGATCGGAATAACGGGAGTGGGCAAAGAAACAGTATCCATATGAGCGGAAAGGGCAATACAACGATCTCTCCCTTGAGTTGGCGGAAGGACAGCCACAATGTTTTCCGCTCTTCCCTCTGCGCCTCGTCTAATAATGAGGCCCAGCTGTAGGAGACGGGGCAAAATATACTGAACAACAGGTTCTTCATGTCCTGAGTCAGCTTTTAAACGAATAAGATCAAGAAAAGTCTGGAGCAACCGAGCATAATTGACCATCAGCCAACCTCCAATCAGGTTTCTTGGTCTATTATGCTTTTTTTCCCCACCCAACACAATTTTAGCTGTACGATTCTAAATAGTCCTTCTTCATGGCCATCCTTCGGATTCTTGAATTTTAAGAAGGGCCTTAATGTATTGATCATTTGCTCCATCAATTTCAGACGTAATATCGTACATCAATGAAAGGGCCTCATCTTTTACAGAGGAGCAAAACTCTTCATCATAGAGAGTGGGAAGGTTTGTCATAACTGTGAAACAAGAAGCCACTGCCGCGGCCCGCAATACTGAAAGACCAGCCATGGCGTCGTTTACAGCTACCCTCACCCCAAGAGCCGAAGCACTCCGAAGCAAGGGCATGGCATCCTTGCAGCAACGCAAAACTTCTAAAGGAACTACAATGGCCTTTTTCATCATTTGCTCCCGCAATATACCTCTGATCTCTTCTTCTTCGGGAACCTCAGAGGGGAGATTCGCCGTTTCGAGAAAAGAAAGGTAAGCATTAGTGTCCTCTTCCATCAAGTAAAGAAACCTGTCAGACAATGCCCTTGTCTGGTCTCGTACCTGTTTCATCACTTTCCATGACTGTTCATAGGCCTCTTTTGAGAGGGTCAGTCTGGCAACTAACCCTCCAAGGGCCGCGGCCATAGCTCCACATAACGCCGCAACACTTCCCCCTCCTGGTGAAGGGGTTCCTAAAGAAATCTGTTCCACCAGATCATTGACTGGCATATGAGAGAGGGCTGACATTTTTTCATCTCCTTTCCCCTAGTCCAAGGGCCCGATAGCCTCCTCGACCGCATGAAGGATCTCACTGCGGTCCATCAATTCCTGAACCCGTCTGATAAGAGGGTAAAGATAATCGTCATATTTTAAAAAAGGGACTGCCTTCCGGATCATATGGTGGGCGGCTTTCGTTCCCGCACCAGGTTTAAGCAAAATGCTGAAATCCAGAGCCTGAGCTGCTGAAAGCAGCTCTATAGCGAGAACTTTTCGCGCATTGTTGAGGATTGTCCGTCCCTTTCGAGCTCCGTAGGTCCCCATGGAGACATGGTCTTCCTGATTGGCAGACGTAGGAATTGAATCTACAGAAGAAGGGTGGGCTAAAACCTTATTTTCAGAAACTATAGAAGCCGCGGCATATTGGGGAATCATAAAGCCGCTGTTCAATCCGCTCTCCTGAATCAAAAAAGGAGGAAGACCTGAAAGGGAGCTATCTACAAGCCGAGCGACTCGTCTTTCCGAAATATTCGCAATTTCCGCCATGGCTATACCAAAAAAGTCCATGGCCAAAGCTATAGGCTGGCCGTGGAAATTGCCCCCGCTAATAGCAACTCGATCATCAACAAAAATCAGGGGGTTGTCCGTAACGGCATTTATTTCTATAGAAACCTTATCCCAGACATAGTCGAGGGCGTCACGGCTCGCGCCATGGACCTGGGGCATACAACGAAGAGAATAGGCATCCTGTACCCGTTCACCTTTAAATTTTTCAATAATCTGGCTTCCCGCAATAAGCCGCCGAATATTCGAAGCCACTATCATCTGCCCACGATAAGGGCGAAGTGCATGGGTACGCTCATCAAAAGCAAAAGGAACACCATGTAATGCTTCGAGAGAAAGTGCTGCCGCTATATCCGACATTTTAAGGGTGTTAACGCCATCATAGAGAGCAAGGGCTGCTATAGCTGTCATAACAGTGGTTCCGTTGTTGAGAGCCAGTCCTTCCTTGGCCTCAAGATTGAGGGGGCTCATGCCTAATTTGCGAAAAAGGCGCTGAGCAGGCTGGCGACGGCCTTTGTAAAAGACTTCGCCAATGCCAAGAAGGGTTATAGCAAGGTGGGAAAGGGGACAGAGGTCTCCACTTGACCCTACCGACCCCTGGGAAGGAATCATGGGATGGATTCCCATGTTGAGATAATCGGTCAAACGCTGCAAGGTTGCGGTTTTAATACCAGAATGCCCTTTGATCAGGGTGTTTATGCGAAGAAGCATAATGGCACGAACCGTTTCTTCGTCAAAAGGCTCTCCCACGCCGCAGGCATGACTCTTAAGAAGATTTTCCTGCAGCTGACGGCGATCCTTTCGGGATATGGGAACTGTTGCCAAATCTCCAAAACCTGTATTTATACCATATATCACATCGTTCCCTGATGCCCATTCATGAACAAGATCCGAAGCTCTTTCCACTGCTTCAAGCGCTTCGGGAGCGAGCTCCACCTTGGCGTTATGCCGCGCAACCCTCACTATATCTTCAATTGAAAGAGAATGACCATCAAGCACAATTACTTCGCTATGACCCATTTAATCGCACCTCCTGGGAATGAACGAAATCTTGCGATTTAGTGTATACCCTAAAGTGCTGTTTTGCAACTCTCCCTTTTATCTTCGCTTCATCATACATCAAAAATGCCAGGGAAAAGCTGCCCTGGCATTTTAATGTTTTATTTATACCCTTGCCGCATTCTACCCAAGGATGGCTCTCAAATCTTCCTCAGGCGTCGTTATGGCCATGAGATTCAGCTTCTCGTGAAGAACGTCGAAAACTGGCTGCTTCACGAAGGCCGGCAAAGTAGGACCAAGACGCATATTTTTAATGCCAAGATAGAGCAGGGAAAGAAGAATGCAGACAGCTTTCTGTTCATACCATGAAAGTATCAGCGATAAGGGAAGGCTGTTTACATCTGTATTAAAGGCATCTGCCAGGGCCATAGCTATACGTACTGCTGAATAGGCATCGTTGCACTGTCCCACATCAAGCAAGCGGGGAATTCCCTCGATTTCGCCAAATTCAAGCTTGTTGAAGCGGTACTTTCCGCAGGCCAGGGTCAGGATTATAGTGTCTTTCGGCGTCATTGTAGCGAAGTCGGTGTAATAGCTCCGCCCCGGTTTGGCCCCGTCACATCCGCCAATAAGGAAGAAATGGCGTATCTTGCCGGCTTTCACAAGATCCACAACTTTTCCTGCAACTGACATTACAGTATTCCTTGCAAAGCCAATAGTAATGGTATGCTCAGGTGCATCCTCAGCAAAGCCTTGGGCCTTCAGAGCAGCCTCTATAACTGGAGTAAAGTCTTTCTCTTCACCGATATGGGTCACGCCAGGCCACGCAACAAGCCCTGTTGTGAAAATACGGTCTTTATATGAATCTTTCGGCTTCTGAATACAATTGGTAGTCATAAGGATAGCTCCGGGAAACTGGTCAAACTCTTCCCGCTGATCTTGCCAGGCTCCGCCATAATTGCCTGCGAGATGTTTATATTTCTTTAGTTCAGGATAGGCGAGACACGGCAACATCTCTCCGTGAGTATAAATATTAATGCCTTTCCCTTCTGTTTGTTTCAGCAAAAGCTCCAGATCTTGAAGGTCATGGCCCGATACCACAATGGCCTTTCCCTTGACTGGCGTTACACGCACCTTTGTAGGTTCAGGATGGCCATAGGTAGATGTGTTAGCTTTATCGAGGAGCTCCATGACAGAAATATTCCATTTGCCCGCCTCCATGGCTTTCGCCACGAGATCATCCACAGTGAAGTTTTCACCGCCGAGATAGGCCATAAATTCGTGGAAAAAACCATAGATTGCAGGATCGTCCATCCCAAGGACATGGGCATGGTCTGCATAGGCAGCGCTGCCTTTAAGGCCAAAAAGTATGAGATCTCTGAGCCCTTGTACAACTTCACCATGCTTTTGGCTCCAGGCTTCAGGGGTTACCTTTTCACCATCACGAATCATATCGTCACGGTTGTCGGGAAGGGCATAGGCCGCTGGACCTCCAAGGTTCTCCGGATTTTTGCCTGATTTCCCGCAAGCTTTTTCATAGAGCAATTTTGCTTTCTCTTTCATTCGGCTTGCTTCTTTAAGCATAGTCTCCATTCGCTCTTCGTCAAAATTTACATTTGTAATGGTGGTAAAAAGGGCTTTAACCACAAAGAGGTCGATATCCGGATCAATAGCGTCAAGTTCACGGGCTTTATGGGCATACATTGAAACCCCCTTGGAGATGTGAATCAAAAGATCCTGAAGGTCAGAAATCTCTGGAGACTTTCCACAAACGCCAAAAGCGGTGCATCCTGTTCCCTTTGCTGTCTGTTCACACTGGTAGCAATACATCTCTCATATACCTCCCTTATTCTAAAAGTTACTTTGAGAACACATACTTTGTTGTCTCTTTTTCTATAATCTGACCCTGAATTCCTATTTTGACAAGTTTCAGAGCAACATTTACTTTTGCATGTTCTATAGCGGCAGTAATGAGACGTACTAGCCCGCCGCAGCATGGAACTTCCATATATACAACGGTTATAGATTCAGGTTCGTTCAAAGCTATGATTTGAGTTATTTTTTTCTCATAGGTCTGGGCATCATCAAGTTTAGGACATCCGATTAAACAGACCGTTTTTTCCCCGCCAAGGAATTTCCCATGAAAATCAGCCATAGCATAAGCTGTGCAATCGGCAGCAATAACAAGGTCGGCGTTGCGAAGGTAGGGCGCGTTATCCGGCACCAGTTTAATCTGGACAGGCCAATTTCCCAAGCGCGATTGAAGTGATTGTATTTCAACAGGTGCCTCAATTTTACTTGAAGAGACCATGTTTCTCAAATCTTTTGCCATTGTGCCAGGACACCCACAGGGAAGGGAGTCTGTTTTTAAAGCCTTACTAGCCATATGGCGTTTTACCGCCTCTTCGTCATAGGGAGCGGCTTCCCTTTCTTCAAAGGTAATAGCGCCTCTTGGACATTCGCCAATACAATCGCCAAGACCATCGCAATAAGACTCGCTCACCAGCTTTGCCTTGCCGTCAATGATCTGAATGGCTCCTTCATGGCACGCCTGGGCACATATCCCGCAACCATCACACTTCTCTTCATCAATAGTGATAATCTTTCTTTTAACTGTTGTCTTCATTCACTTCACCTCTTGCAAGCTCTGATAAATTCTTTTCTCTCAAGAAATCTCGAATTTCCTTGGTCATTTTTTTCAACATATCTCCAAAGATACAGGTGCGGAAGGGGCATTCCTTTTGATGTAACAAGCAATAGCCTCCATCTGTTTGGCCTTCTATGGCTTCGTATATATCAAGTAGGGATATGCTCTCAGCAGGCCGTGCCAATTCAAAGCCTCCTCCCGGCCCTCTGGATGACGTAACAAACCCGCATCTCACAAGCCTTTGAAAAACTTTTGCCAAATGGGCCTCAGATACATTAATTGCCTCTGCCATTTCTTTTGTGCTCATTCGCTTCCCTGAAATTGCCAGCAATCCCATTCCATGAAAGGCGAGGGACGCGGCTTCTGATATAGATATAAAGGTATTCATCTCATTGATGCCTCCTGATGGGAATTCAAGAATTATGGTACCTTAATTCCTTAATTTGTCAATGTCTTATTTTGTTATAATTATTCGAAATTTGAACTGATATGTGTGATGGGAAAAAGAATGGTTTTAAATAAAAAAACTTCCTGTCCGCAAAAATATGAGGGGGACAGGAAGCAGAAAATCAACGTTGATCTTTTTTATGCTTTTAGGGGTTCAGCTAAAATAGACGCAAGAGTTTCGAGACAACAATCGATATCCTCTTCAGTATTAAAATAACCTATAGAGATACGAAGAGCCCCGCCCATTGTATCTGTGCCAAGGGTTTTATGGGCAACAGGAGCACAATGAAGTCCTGGCCGAGTTTCAATACCTGCCCTTTCCACAAGTTCAGCTGCCACAATGGCATGGTCACGTCCTGTAAAGTTCAGTGGAAAAACAGGTAGGCGACCCTCCATTGTCTGCTTTCCGGCAAGAATAACGCCTGGTATTTTTTTAACTCCCTCAATAAACCGCAACCCCAGCTGTGTTTCACGAGCATGGATCTTCTCAGGCCCTTCTTTCACAAGCCACTGCAAAGCAGCCCTGAGCCCGGCGATTCCCGGAAGATTGGGGGTTCCGGCTTCAAATTTATCGGGCATAGAATCAGGTTGAAGTTCAAGATGGGAAAAACTGCCTGTTCCCCCCTCTATAAACCATTCAACCTTCTCCGCAAAATCCGGTTTCCATATAATGCCTCCCGTCCCCTGGGGACCCATGAGGCCTTTGTGCCCTGTGAAACATAATGCGGCGAGGCCCAGATCTGACACATGGATAGGCAAAACTCCGGCCGTCTGGGCCGAATCCACAACAAGAGGCACACCGGCTTCCTGACAGAGACGGGCAATGCCAGATATATCCTGAACAGTTCCACATACATTGCTTGCATGGGTTATTATCATAAGATCAAAGGAATCCTCTTTTAAAACCTTGTCCAGGTCTCGGAGGGAAAGCACCCCTTCCATATCGCATGGAAGAACTGTAATATGAACACCTCTCTGCTCAAGACGTCTGAGAGGCCGCATTGAAGCATTGTGCTCCATGCTGCTTGTTAAAACTTTCATTCCCGGTTTGAGGTACCCCTTGAGAACGATATTGAGAGACTCTGTGATATTGGATGTAAAGGTTACATATCGAGGGTCAGCGTCTTCATAGCCATGAAAAAATTCTGCTAAAAGTTCGCGACAATTCAGTACGAGGTCCATAGTGCCGAGATCCCTTTTAGCCGCCGTGCCCCGAGCTAAATTCGCACCGGAATTGACCATAAAATCATACATGGCCTGAGGAACCATGTGAGGTTTGGGCCATGATGTAGCTGCATTATTTAAATATATGGACATGAAACACCATCACCGTCCGTTATAAGATATATAGAGATATCTTATCACTAAATTTTGATAGCACAACAGAAAGGCTTCCAGTGTTTCAGTTGGCCCGTTTGAAAACCCCTATATCGATAAGGCGGTTTATATGGTACTGGATATAGAAAAACGTAAAAAAGAAGGTCATAATACGCGAGGGCGCTACGTTTAGAAGAAAATCCTTGTCGGCAAATCCTGCAACGTATTCACGAAGCATCCTTCTCATTTTGAAAGCTAGAACAATCCATAGGATCCAGGTAGCAATGCCCAGAATTCTTTCCAGATCACTTTCATTTCCACTGACAGCAAAGGAAGCTACAAGAAGAACTAGAGGCATTAGAGCGAACCAGTCAGATATCGTTTCACTAACATTCAGCTGATTAAAAGCTTTTCTTCTGAAGAAAGCCCACAGTGCCTGATAAAAACCTAGGGTCACTATGGTTAGAAAGAGCACAAACCCCACACTGACGCGCTTGAAAGGTACCTTGGCTTTTTCAACAGCAGGAAAAATGTGCTTTACTTGAAGGAGCGTTCCGCAATAAGCACAATATTTGGAACCTGGTTCATTGACCGCTCCACAGGAAACACAGGATAGTTCTCGTTCTACAGTGTCTGCCGCCATCACATATCCCCCTTATAGAATTTACTTCGTTCGAGCGATGAGCGCCTCTCGCTCTTCTACAAGCTCCATTAATTTTTTGATAGTCCTGATCGTATCTTCATCTTCCAGGGAGGCAGCCTCGCCTTCCACAGAAAAAAGGTCTACAGTATGGGAAAGTTCCTCAATAGTGCTCGCTATTTCTTTTTCTATATGAATAGATTCATCGCAACTTACAGGGTCCGTATATCTTACCCTCCCTGCGACCTTCTGAAGTTCAAGAAGTATCTCATCATCCAGATCGTTATCTCGGGCTTGACTGAGAATACGATGCAAACGATCGGTCCAGAGACGGATCGTATAAATATCTTCTTTTTCCTGTTTTTCCCTGGCTGTGATAGAAACAGCCGCCATAAGAGTTGTTCCGCTAAGTGAGAGAAAAGTTGCCAAACCAATAATATGAGTAATGGCGTACCCTGTTACCGAAAACTCAAAACCCTTCCAGAAGAGAAGAGGGTTTACTATCAGGAATAAATCGTACAGTACAATGAGGGTTCCAAGACTGAAAAAGGCAGGAGTGGGAAGCCCTTTATCAAGGTCAATACGAATCTGGAGAAGTCCGAAAAGAAAAGAAAACACCACTCCGAGCAAAAGAAAGAAAAGGGTCATCCAAAAATGGGCGCTGCGGCTATCTGGCTCTGTGGTCATAAAAGAAACGGCAATTACAGCCGAAAGAGCCACTGCCATGACAAAAAGAAGAATGAGACTCAATTTATTTCTGATCTTCATAAAAAGCTCCTTTCATCCTTATGAGGCGGAGTCCTCATCTATTTTCTGTCCGCAGGAGGGGCAGAAGCGGGCGTCAATTTCGACGTTCTTTCCACATGAGGGGCAAATTCTTTTAATTTCCATTCCGCAGAATGGACAAAATTTCATATCTGAGTCAATGGTATGGCCGCATTGAGGGCACAGGGCTGGAGCCGGAGCGCCACACTCAGGGCACTTGGCAGCATTATTCGGAAAGTCATGACCGCATGATCCGCACATGTTTATTTTTCGACCGCACTGGAAACAGAAACGGGCGTCTGGATTAAAGGGGGTGCCGCAGTTTGAGCACACCTTGCTCTTTTCTGTTAATTTTTCTTGCCCCTCCGTGCTAAGGTTTTTTGTTATATGGGCCGCTGTCTGACCCAACGCACCTCCAACACCGACACCCATGCCCAAGCCAATACCTGCCTGCATGAGACCAGCACCATTCCCTTCATTGCTGGCTGCCTTTTCAAGGGTGTCAAAGCTGCGCTGCTGCTGATAAGAATATCCCAGAATATCCATTTCCGCTCTTTTTGCCAGGGCATTTTTCAATTGAATCACTACTGGGTCATCCTCTGGAACGTTAATAGAGTTCACAAAAAAATTAACGAGTTCTATGCCGTAATCCTCAAGAACAGGGCGAAGTTCTTCCTCCATGTGGTAGGAAATCTCGTTGAGATAAGCATTTAACTCAAGAATACCTTTCCTCTCCGTGATCATATAATTTGACACCAAATCCTTGATACGGGTGATGAGGAGCCCTTTAAAGAATTGGCTTATATTTTCTTTTGTAAAGGAACCCAGGCTTCCTACAAGTTTGAGCAGGAATTGTCGAGAATCAGCAATTCTTATTCCAAATTGGCCATATGAACGAACCGGAAGCCAGACACCATATCTCGGATCCTGAATCTGAATGGGGCTTGGTGTTCCCCACTTAACGTCAAGGGAATAAAGTTTGTTCACAAACCATACTTCTGCCTTGAAGGGAGACTCCCCGCCGTAGGGAAGATTGATGAAAGCAGAGAGAAGAGGAATGTTATTTGTACTTAGCGTATAGCGCCCGGCCGTAAAAAGATCGAAAGCCTGCCCATTCTTAAAAAGAATTGCTTCTTGCGCTTCCCTCACCACAAGTTGGGTCCACGTAGACAATTCATCTGAGGCTCTTGTTTTATCAGAATACTTCCATGCGAAGGCATCATGAGGGTCTGGTCCGTTATATTCAACTACTTTAATGATTCCCATTGATGATCACACCCATCTTTATGGTTTCATATCTTCTTTTCTATCAGTTTACGTCTTTTACGGCAAGGGCCTTCTGAAATCTTCTCCTTTCAGAATAAACCAGATTGTTCCCAAGGCCCCAAACAAAGAGGCCCCATAAAAATTGACTGCTGGATCCACCATCCACAGCAGGGCTCCACCGAAGGCAGCGATAGAGACCACAACGTCCCGTATCAGATAGTAGAGGCCAAACATGGCCGCTTTGCGTTCGTTTGGCGCTAGGTCGAGAATAAGGGACTTCCTTGTAGGTTCGCCAAATTCCTTAAGACCTCGAACAACAAAAGCACCTGCTAAAGGCCAGAAGGATCGGGAATGATAGAGAATAATGGGGAAAGCAGTAAAGAAACAAAAGGTAATGACTACAAAAATCTTTTTATTGCCTTTATCCGCTAACCAGGCTACAGGAATATAGATCAACATAGCCACTGCCATTTCTATGGTGGTAAGAATTCCAAACTGAAAGGCCGATACAGGATTCTCAATACTCTTCATTGCCCAAACCACAGCAAAAGCATAGGGGATCTGCTCACAAAAACGAATCAATATATCAGAGATCAATAAGTTTTTAAGAGCCGGGCTCATAAGCTTGAAGATTACCATGGGATTTTTTTCGGGCCGCTCAATGGCACTGCTGTCAGGCCGTATAAGAATTTGCTGCGCCGCTAGAGCAACGCCAGCCAGGATAAAAGCAATGGCGAAGGCAGCTCGAACTCCTGTCTTCTCCCCCCAAAGGCCTATCATGACCCCTCCCATAACAGGGCCTAAAGCCATAGGAATACGCCTTACGAGGGAATGGAGAGAGACTCCCATCGTTCGCCTATTCATGGGAAGGGCCTGGGCAATAAGTTTCATTGTCGCTGGCAAAGAAATTGCCGTCCACGACAAAAAGAAAAAGGAAGCGCCAATAACAGCCAGTTGGCTTGGTATCAGTACAACTACAAGGAAGCCAAACATGGCAAGAAGATTGAAAACGAGAAGGGACTTTTTTGTCCCCAAGCGATCAGCAAGGTAGCCCCCCGGGTAGGAATATAAAGCGGAAAGCAGATTATCAAGACCATTAAGAATGCCAATTGAAAGAGCTCCTCCTCCAAGGGCGATAAGATAGATAGGGAGAAAACGCTCTGCAAGTTTTTCCCCAAGCCCAACAAGGATGACCATCAAGAGAAGACCCGTCATATTCCTTTCAATGGCTAGAAAGTCTAAAAGTTTCTTTCCACGCACCCTCATTTTTTACTTACCTTCCTATAAAGTTAATTTTTCTGTTTATCATTCAACGCCGCTTTCAGCAAATCTCCCAGGCTTGTTCCTACAGGTTTATCCCGCTCCTGTATGGTGCGTACGGCAGCGTCAAGAGAGCTCTTGATCTGTTCCTGAGAATAAAAGGGGGGGAAATAGAGGGCTGCTGAATCGTCATGGCCTCCTCCCCTTACTTTCTTGCCATCACGGAGAATTCCCACAACATTTCCTGCCATGGCATTACGGCTTCGCAGGGATAATACCCAGTCTCCCATAACACGCCGTGCGGCTACTGCCACAATAAGAGGCGGATTATCGAGACGGTCGAGAACAAGGCCCCCAAAATCCGAAACATCGCCAAATTCAAGAATCCCATCTTCCACAAAGGCAATATCCTTTGAACGGCTAATTATCTCAAGAGCTTTCTCGAATCGGCCCTCCTGCCGTTCTATGAAATCCTTGGCCGCATTTTCCTCAAAAGATTCCAACTGCCAGGAAGGGTTAAACGCCAGGCGAGTCAGAATACTTTCTGGACCGCATAAGGTAATCATGGCTTGCCATAACCGGCTTTCTTCTCTCTGATTAAGCCAGAGATCCCTATCGTTGGCAATGTCGACCATGCCCGCTAAGCAACGGGCAGAGGTACCAGGATCATGTTGAAGAAGCCACTCCAAATACACCTTTGCCGCGCACATGGATGTGTCCACAACAATCCACGGGCGATTTGAATATCGTTGAGCTGTGGTTTCGTGATGGTCGAATAAAAAAGGAGGCTCTTCTGGCTGATGAGTGCGGTCTATTTCTTCGATGGTGGCTTCTTTCTGACAAAAAAGATCAAGCACCACCATGGGAATGTGAGCATTTAAATTTTCAAGTATCATTCCATCTACACTGCCATACCCGGTTAATGTCACCTTGAGAGGACTCTCTTCTTTGAAATGATGCCATGCCACCGCTGCCGCTGTTACACCATCAAGGTCTGTATGGCTGATTATATGGCGGATATGAGCCATTGCCTTCCCCCCTGTGTCTTAAAATAATTTCTGCCCATATCTCATTTTAACCTGATTTTTTTAAAGATGTGTAAAAATTATCCACAAAGGTGTAAGAAAAATATGGTATGATTCCACATGCAATAGTTCAAAGCTTTCAGTTGAAAACCTGTGTTTTTTCCACATCTGTCCACAGGGAGTGAATAGAATGTGGATATGTTGTGATCCTTCTTTGTAACAGCTTGGTGAGGAATAGTCATTTTTTAATTTTAATTTTATAATCCCGCTATATATGACCCTGAGGGGCTTTATCTTTTTTTATGAGAACGTGGATACACTGTGGATATGTGGATAACTTTTGTGGATGAGCTGTGGTAAGATGAAGTAAATCCATCGGCAGAGGTGAATAAATTGGTGGATAAAGATATTAATGTACTATGGGATGACATCCTAAAGAACATCGAGGAGACGATGCCAGAGGGAACAGCCGATTTATGGCTTAAGACATGTGTTCCCCTTTCTGTTATGAACGATGTACTTGTTATTGATGTTCCCAATGTTTTTGTAAAAGAACAGATCTCCAAACGGTTCCAAAATGTAATTGAGGATGTTCTTATGGATAAGGGATACGCTCAATCACTGGAGCTTAAAGTTGCCTCGGAGGCAAGAAAGGACGAACAGCAAAGAGCAGAACGAGCTGCCCAGCATACGGGAACTCCTCCCCGAAGCGGCCTTAATCCTAATTATATCTTCAATAGTTTTGTTGTGGGAAAATCAAACCGTCTCGCCCATGCTGCCAGTCTGGCTGTAGCAGAAACGCCGGGAGAAGCTTATAACCCTCTTTTTATATGGGGAGGCGTAGGCCTTGGCAAAACCCACCTGATGCACGCAATAGGGCATTATGTGCTCAATAAAAACAATTCTTTAAAAGTAACCTATGTGAGCTCTGAAAAGTTTATCAACGAATTTATTCAATCCATAAAAAATAACAGGACCCAGGAATTCAAATCTAAATACAGAAGTGTGGATATTCTTCTCATCGATGACATTCAGTTTCTTGGAAACAAAGGAAGCAGCCAAGAAGAATTCTTCCACACCTTTAACCAGCTTCATGTAAGTAAAAAACAGATCGTCATATGCTCTGACCGCCCTCCTAAGGAGATCCAAAACATAGAGGATCGTCTTGTAAGCCGTTTTGAATGGGGATTAGTCACTGATATACAGATGCCCGATCTTGAGACCCGTATTGCGATCCTTCAGAAAAAAGCCCAAATTAGAAATTATGAGGTGCCTGAAGACGTTATCTCTTTTCTTGCCCAGAATGTGCCCAGCAATATAAGAGAACTCGAAGGAGCCCTTAATAGAATCATTGCCTGTGCCGAACTCAATAGTGAGCCCATTACCGAGGAAAATGCCACTCAATGGCTTAAAGATATTATTCGCCATAATTCAAAAGGGCCTGTAAGTGTCGACACTATTCAACAAATTGTAGCGGAAAATTTCAGTTTGACCGTTGAAGACCTTGTGGGGAATAGGCGCACATCAGATATTGCCCTTGCCCGTCAGGTTGCTATGTATCTATGTCGAAAACTCACTGATATAAGTCTTCAGCAGATAGGCTTTTCTTTCAGAAAGAAAGACCATACTACAGTTCTCCATGCTCAGAGAAAAATATCAAAACTCGTAGAAGAACAACCTAGAATGAAGGAAATTGTGGATAACATAGAGGCTAAGCTGTGAAAATAGCGTTGGACAGGATGTGAATAGTGGAATAATGTAAGTTTTTCACAATTTCACTGTGGACAATGTGTATAACTTGGGAATTATTTGTGAGTACCTATCCACAGAGAAAAGTCACTTTTCATAACGGCCCACGGCGATTTCCACATTATCCACAGTCCTTATTACTATCACTATTACTTAGATACTAAAATAATAAAGACAATAACAAGGGGAGGGAATAGATTATGAGACTCCAGGTGAGCAAACCGGATTTTATGAAAATCTGGCAAACGACAGAACGAGTTACGAGTACTAAAAGCACAATTACTTCTCTCGCCGGTATACTATGCCGAACCGATGATGCTTCTTTAACCCTCGAAGCGACAGATCTCAAAACATCTATAAAATGTATTGCTTCTGGAGTACAGATTGAAGAAGGCGGAGAAGCTATCCTTCCAGTTAAAGTTGTTGGAGAACTTTTTAAAAAAGCCCCCACCGATACATTTACAGTTTCAGTAAAGGAAGGAAAAGGGATTATTTTCGCAGGAAGAAATACCTATCGTTTTTCTACATATCCCGTTGAGGAATTTCCTCACCTGCCATCTTCTGAAAATGCAAAATTCTTCTGTACCGTCAAAGCTGAAACGCTAGCCCAAATACTTAGTGAAGGAACAGTGGCAAGTACTTTAGGAGAAGAGTTTCCTAAATATTTAGGAGCAGCACTTTTTGAATTGAAGGGGAATGACATTCGTATTGTTTCCACTGATGGACGGCGTCTCTCCTTATCGAAAGTCCTTCTCGATGAGTATGGAGATACTGAGAAGATTCTTCTTCCTTTAGCAGGGTTAAAAGAGCTGCTTCGCCAACTCTCTTCCCTTGAAGGTGATAAACCTGTTCAGATACTTCATGATGATGCACTTGCCTATTTTCAAATGGGTGATATTGAATTTTCTATTCGGAAAATAGAATCTTCCTTCCCAAATTATGAAAAAATATTGAACCCTCAGAGCACTACTACCCTGACCATTGAACGAAGTGCGTTAACAGAAGCGCTTGAAAGGGTAGATGTTGTGGTAAGGGATCATACCCGGATGGTTATCTTTAAACTATCTCCCAATGGAGATCTTCGTATGATGGGACGGGCTCCTGAGATAGGTGAAGCAGAAGAAATCCTTGACGCTCAAATTGACGGAGAACCCCTTCTCATAGCTTTTAATGTAGCGTATCTATTAGATGGATTAAAGGCCCTTCATGGTGAAAGTGTATTTATAACCTTTAATGGCCCAGAGGGACAGATGAGCATGCTCCGTCCTGGCAGGGACGATTTTCTCTATATGCTGATGCCCATTAAATTGAGTGAATCTGATTTTATACATGAAAGGGACGAAGAGGAATAGCTCATTGCAAGCTTACGTCTTGGCACAACTTTAAGAATTTGACGCCCCGCCGTCTTGAATGGGCTGCGGGGCTCAATTTGCTTGTTGGAAACAATGGTTCTGGAAAGACTAATGCTTTGGAAGCCATTCATATTCTTTCTGGATGGGGGCCTTTCAGGTCTTCTCGTAAATCGTTTCTCGTTAATTGGGATACAGAAGAAAAACAGGCTTATTTACGAGGGTATTTTAGCGGTGAGACAAATCTGGATATTGTTGCGACTGTAGGCGAGAAAAACATTATCCAGTGTGACGGAAAACGAATAACCCATGGAAATGTACGTTCACTCATCCCAGCCTTAGCTTTTCTGCCTGGAGATCTCGCTATTGTTGACGGAGCTCCGTCTGTGCGCCGTCAGTTTCTTGATCGCCTTTGCGCTCTTCTTTTTCCCCTCTATGTGAGAAAAATGAGCGATTGCCGCAGAGCATTGCGCCATCGTGTGATTCTGCTTCGAGAAAGAAAAGATCCTTCCCTTACATCAAAAGTCCTCGCTCCTCTTGTTTCATGGATTTGGTCGACCCGAGCCGCAGCCGTCGATCTGCTAAAAATAGGCATTCAGGAATTTCGCATTCTTCTGCCTTCTGATATAGTGCTTACATTTGAAAGGGGAGGCGCTTTAGACTTGCAGGATCCCATGCAGGACTATTGGGAATCTGTAAGAAAATGGAAAGAAAAAGAACATATAACAGGAGTTCCGCAAGTTGGGCCTCAAAGGGACGATATGATAATAACAACAAAGGGACAGCCTGTATCGATAGTGATGAGCCGTGGGCAAAGAAGAAGGACAGCAGTGGCCCTCATGTTGGCAGCAGGCTGGGCTGTAGAAAGGAAGCTGCGTCGTAAGCCTCTTCTGATTCTTGATGAAATAGCGGCAGAGCTTGATGACAGAGGAAGAAATATCCTCATTGATGCCCTAGTAGAGTCTTCATGGCAGGTTTTTGCCGCTACAGCTGAAAGTTCAATGAATGGCTGGCCAGGAACAGTCTGGCAAGTACGTCAGGGAAATATTACATCGAGATAATTTTGAGAGATCGAGATAGAAAAGGTGAGACGAATCAAATGGAGCAAAAAAAGTATGATGTAATTGTTGTTGGCGGCGGCCATGCAGGATGCGAAGCATCTTTAGCCGCGGCACGCATGGGAGCGAGAACGCTCATGCTGAACCTTTATCTTGATAATACGGCGCTTATGCCTTGTAATCCATCTATTGGAGGGCCGGCGAAAGGTCATCTTGTAAAAGAAGGAAATGCCTTGGGAGGAGAACAGGCCCGGGCAGCTGATTATTCTACAATGCTCGTACGGTGGCTTAATACATCAAAAGGGCCGGCAGTTCAAGCGTTACGGGCCCAGTGTGACCTTCGCGATTATCATGATCATTTTATATGGACCATAGAAACAACCCCCAACTTGGAAGTACATCAAGATATCGTGACAGACCTGTGGATCGAGAATGGTTCCATTCGCGGCGTTAAGACGAAATACGGTTTTACCTATGAAGCAGGCGCTGTTATTTTAACAACAGGTACTTATTTACGAGGCCAGGTTCACATTGGTCTTTTAAACTACTCTTCTGGCCCCATGGGACAAGTGCCATCTACCGAATTGAGTCGTTCTCTTCTTGAGAATGGTATCGAAATGGGGCGCATGAGAACAGATACGACCCCCCGACTTCATATAGACACTATTGATACATCCTCTCTCATTGAACAGAAAAGTGCTGAAGAACCTCTTTGCTTCGACCTCTGGGGAGAGAAAAAGACATACACCGGATATTCCTGTTACCTGACTCGGACGAACAGTTATCTTCATAATATTATCCGCGAAAACCTTGAGCGATCTCCTCTTTGGACAGGGCTCATGAGTGGTCTTGGCCCTCGATATTGCCCTTCCATTGAAGACAAAATAATCCGTTTTCCAGATAAGGACAGTCACCTTGTCTTTTTAGAGCCTGTATCACGAAAAAATAAGGAAGTCTACGTACAAAATTTTTCAACAAGCTTGCCCTACGATGTTCAGGTTGAGATTGTTCATGCTCTTCCTGGCTGTGAAAAAGCCCAAATTACACGGGCTGGCTACGCAATTGAGTATGACTATGTCATACCAACTCAGCTTGCTCCTTCTCTTGAAACAAAAAATATACGGGGACTTTTCTGCGCGGGACAGATCAATGGAACATCAGGGTATGAAGAGGCGGCAGCACAAGGGATAATCGCTGGTATGAATGCGGTACTCTATACGAGAAAAGAAGCTCCTGTTGTACTTAAGAGGTCAGATGCCTATATCGGCGTACTCATTGATGATCTGGTGACAAAAGGCACAAACGAGCCCTATCGCATGCTTACAAGCCGTTGTGAATATCGCTTGCTTCTCCGTTTCGACAATGCTGATCGTCGTCTCGCCCCTATAGGAAGACGAATGGGTCTTATCGATGATGGCAAGTGGCAGATATTGCGGGAGAAATGGGCGGCTGTGGATCATGAAAAAGTGCGACTTTCAAACCTGAGGATAAACCCATCTGAAAAAGTTAATGATTGGTTAGTCCGCGCAGGCTCTTCTCCCCTTGAAGAAAGTGTCAGGGCGATAGATCTTTTGTGCAGGCCAGAAGTGACCTATGGTGCCATGAGACCTTTTTTGCCTCTAATAGAGCGGCCATTAACGGATGAAGAAGCCCAAAGCCTTGCTATTGAAGTAAAGTATGCTGGATATATTGAGCGCCAGCAGCGTCAGATTATCCGGCTTAGCAAAGGTGAAAAGGTCTATATTCCTGAAGATTTCAGTTATGATGAAGTTCCTGGTCTACTTTCGGAAAGCCGACAGAAGCTCGAAAAGATCAGGCCGCAAAATCTTGCTCAGGCAAGCCGAATATCAGGAGTGACACCAGCAGATATACAGCTTCTGTCTGTTTATCTTGAAACCAGAAGGAGGCGGAAGGAGCGTGGTATTACGCCATCGCCATGAGGCAAGTTCTGTTGAGACTTTACTCGAGAGCATCTTTTCTTCAAATGGGAAAAAGCATATTCTTCTCTCTCATGTGGCCCAGCACTGGCAAAAGATAGTAGGCAACGTTCTCTCGAAACGAAGCCGACCTTTTGCCATTGAAGGAACGTTGCTTTGTATTCGAGCAGAAAGCCCTGCAGCGGCTCAGCGTCTTTCTATGATGGGAGCTACAATTGCTCAAAAAGTCAGTAAAGAGTGGGATTTGCCTGTTTCCGGCGTTAAGGTCGTTATTGGGAAGATTTCTGCTCGGAGGATTCCAAAAACAACAGGAAAAAAACAGGTTCTTATAACACCTAGAGCAGATGAGATTTCTAAGAATCTGGAACGTTTAAAGGATCGTATTGATGACCCTGATATAGCTATCTCTCTTGCAACGTTGATGGCAACGTGGAATCGCAGATTTGGCAAATGAAACGTTCTGAGAAAATTATCCAGGGCGTTATCTATTCTGTAACTTAATTAGCGTGTGTTGCCAGATAGTGATAGGCTATGCCTGATAAAAGAGCTGAACCTATTTTAAGAACGTCTTCATCGATCTGAAACTTTGGATGATGATGGGGGAAATCAATGCCTTTTGCGGAATTCCCGGCCCCGAGGAAGAAGAACGCAGATGGGACGTGATGCCCGAAATAACTAAAATCTTCAGAACCCATCACAAGGCGGCACTCTTCCACATTGTCTTTTCCAACAAACTCCGCGGCAACATTCATGGCCATAGAGATCATTTCAGAATCGTTGATCGTAGTCGGTAAAAATCGTTTATAATCGAGCTTGCCTTCGCAGCGGGAAGAGATGCATTCACCCTCAACAATTCTGTGCATTGCTTCTTCTATATGATCTTGAACCTGGGGGTTGAAGGTTCTCACAGTTCCGTTTATTTTGACAGAGTCAGGGATGATATTGAAACTATTTGAATTTGTCTTAAGACCCCCCAAACTTACAACGGCAATTTCCTGGGGGTCAATTTCACGGCTTACAATAGTATGAAGGGCTGTTACTATTTTAGCCGCCGCTACCGTAGGATCCACGGACAGTTCAGGGGCAGAACCGTGGCCGCCCTTCCCTTTGATCGTGAGATACCATCCATCAGCAGAAGCCATGATAGGCCCCTTCCTATAGGCCACTTTACCAGCGGGGATGGGAGACCAAATATGAAGGGCCGCAGCAGCGTCAACACTCTCTAATGCACTCTCTTTGATCATAGCTAAGGCACCGGATTTAATGCCATGTTCCTCTGCGGGTTGAAAGATGAGGCGTACTCGTCCCTGGATCTGCTCTTTTATTTCAGCTAGAATATGCGCAGCGCCGAGAAGCATGGCTATGTGAGCATCGTGGCCACAGGCATGCATGTTATCGTTTGTGGAGGTATAGGGCAGTCCAGTTTCCTCTTTGAGGGGAAGGCAGTCAATGTCAGCTCTCAAAGCGATGCAATGAGAATTTTGTGTGCCAGTGATTTCAGCAACTACACCTGCTTCTGTGCCGCCAAAACCGACTTGAAGAATGGAGAATCCTAGAGCTTTTAATATTTCGATAATTTTTTGCGTGGTTTGTACTTCTTTCCATGATAGTTCTGGATTTGCATGGAAATGCCGCCTAAGATTAATGATTTCATCTTCATGTTTAGCAACTAATTTTGAGATTTGATTGAACATGATATATTCCTCCTGTTAAATTTATTTAAAACCGGAAATGTCTCTTGTTAAGATGAGAATAATGTTAACAGAATATAAGAAATTCACAGTGTTATAGATATATAATACAATTTAAATAAGGATTATGTATCATCAAACAAAAGAAATTGTAAATAGGGTGGTAAAACTATGAAAAAATACAAATTCTTTTGGATGATAAGCCTAAGCTCCTTGTTTTTTATTCTTTTGTGCAGTGGGGCATGGGCTAATAGTTGGGATGATCTAGTACGTTTCTACGATCTTGATAAAAGAATGACATATGAAGCCCATATTCTTCGGCAAAAGCTGCTTCAGGAAGCTTGTAACATTTCTTCAGAAGAACTTTGGCGTTCCCTGCGGCAAAACCTTACACCGAGGCAGAAAGCCGCAAATAGTCTCTTACTTATCGAAAGGCTATGTTCTGGAAATCTACAGAATTGGGAAGAAGTGGAAGGGTTTTGGTATCCAGGGCTCATGCCTAAGCCTCTGGCATTGATAGAAGGATTTTATTTTTCGCTTTGGTCGCTGTCAGAGCTGCCTGACGAGGCCTCGCCGTGGCTCGCCTTTACTCTTATTAAAGACCTGCGCTCTTCTTCAAGGGGGAAGCTCTATTTTCTTGAAATGGCTCCCCATGAGTACGGTGTGATACTCAAACAGCTTAAAGCTCGTGGTGTTCCATTGCCTGATAACTGGTTTGATTTTGAGGAGAGAGGCTCGTTACCACTCATTCGCTCTTTTAGGGGACGGATTGGTTACGATAGCGTTCTTTTAAAGAATATGGTTTTTCTTAACAATGCCGGTCAGCCTTCCTCAAATGGTTATTATGCGTGGGACCGTGATAGGGGATATGTTTATCAGGTGTCAACTAGCAGTCGGAGACGTATTTTTATTATCTGGGATTAGTGATTCTTAATTAGTGATCCTTAAATAGACTACACCAGGAGGCCGATCTTCTCAACATGCTTACTTTTTTGCCGTCGAAACTGAAACAGTTTCTTCAACGCGAGTGGCTAACAATAATCTATACTACTATCGGCACTATAATAATAAGCTTTGCACTTGTCGCTTTGATCATGCCATATAGATTTGCCAGTGCTGGGCTGACAGGTATTGCCCTTATAAGTCATTATGCCTTGAATATTTCCCCAGCGTGGATCATTGCCATAGGGAATACTGTTTTATTGCTTTGGGGCTGGAAAGTTCTGTCCCCCCGTTTTGTAATTTGGACTTTCTATGTGTCGATCTTAATGACCGTTTCTGTTATGTTTTTTGAACTTTTTACATATCCATTAATTCAAAATGTTTTTCTCGCGGCTATCCTCGGCGGAGTTTTAGGAGGCCTTGGAATGGGGCTCATTTTTCTGGGCGGAGGCTCCAGCGGGGGAACAGATATTATTGTTATGGCGGCGAGAAAAAAATATGGTATTGATGTGGGCATGTACTCTTTTTATATAAATATGGGGATTCTTCTTGCCTCGTGGTTTGTAGTGGATCTGGAGCAGCTTCTCATGGGTGGGGTTCTTCTCTACATTGAAAGCCTTACCATTGATAACGTGCTAAAATCATTTGATCGCAGAAAACAGCTGATGATCATTACTCAAAAGCCGGGAGAAGTAAAGCGTTTCATTATTGAAGAGCTCGACAGAAGTGCCACAATTATCGATGCTCGAGGTGCCTATTCAGGAGAACCTAAGAATATGATAATGGTGGTGCTTACCAGAAGACAGGCCATGGAACTTAAACGACACGTTGTTTCAATTGATCCCATGACTTTTATTATTCTCTCGGATGTGGCTGAAGTGGTTGGAGATGGATTCAAACATTGGAAAAACATTTAATAGGGCACAGAAAGGGAGGGCGAGACGAAACAAATGGAAATTGTAAACAATATCGATTCAATAAGGCAAAAACTAGCTTGTAGCAGACGGCAGGGAAAAAGCATTGGTTTGGTTCCTACTATGGGGTTTCTCCATGAGGGTCACCTTTCTCTTGTTCGAAGGGCGGCGAAAGAAAACGATATAGTTGTGGTGAGTATTTTCGTCAATCCCACCCAGTTTGGGCCTCAAGAAGATTTTGAGAGCTATCCCCGTGATCTTGAGCGTGATGCCCTTCTAGCCGAGGAGGCTGGCGCGAATTTTATTTTTTACCCAACAGTGGGTGAAATGTATCCTCAGAAATATGAAACCTTTGTAGAAGTAACGGAATTGACAAAGGAACTTTGTGGACGTTCCAGACCAGGGCATTTCCGGGGAGTAACCACTGTAGTTACAAAACTTTTCAATATTATTCTTCCGGACAAAGCCTATTTCGGACAAAAAGATGCTCAGCAGGCTATCGTTATCCAGCAGATGGTGAGAGATCTCAATCAGAATGTTGAAATTTGCGTTTGTCCCATAATTAGAGAGAAAGATGGCCTTGCTATGAGTTCTCGTAACACATACTTAACGCCTGAAGAGCGAGAACAATCTACTGTTCTCTCCGCATCCCTTGAAATGGCTCAGCAAATGGTTGAAAATGGGGAACGGGATGCCGCAAGAATTAGAAAAGCAATAGAAGAGCTCATACTCAGCAAAGACAAAACCCGTATAGACTACGTGGAAATTGTAAGCGCCCATAATTTGAAACCTATTCAAGTTCTTTTTGGCAAATGCCTCATTGCGTTGGCTGTAAAATTTGGGGCTACCCGTCTTATTGATAATATAATGGTAACGGTAGCTCAATAAGGAAGAAGGAATCTCAGTCTAATTGCGGGATGACGTTACCCTCGTCTAATGCGAAATCTTTTCCTTCTCTTGACAGTTTTATTTTTGTTTCGTATAATCCGACCCAATCCATGTGAAATGGAACTTTATAATTCTACATTGTTAAAGGCGATGAAACAAGGCGCTTTTCCAGGTCGAAACCTTACCAGAGATGGGTGTTCAGCGGCTGAGAGGCATCCTTAAGGGGACAGGAAAAGCCAAAAACTTGTGGAGCTGGAGTGGAAAGGTGAAAGAACTGGAGTACACTCACGAAATTGTCTTCACGTAACGAAGACCGAGTTGGGACACATGTAAAAATGTGTTCAAGCAGGGTGGTACCGCGGGCATTTAGATTTCAAGAGGCTCGTCCCTTCGGGGACGGGTCTCTTTTTTTATTGGTTGTCAGGCAAAGGAGGAGTAATAATAATGAGGGTAGCAGTTGTAGGCGCGACAGGTGAAGTGGGACGGACAATGGTTCGGGTACTTGAAGAGCAGGGAGTTAGACCGGACGAACTTCGACTTTTTGCTTCTGCCAGATCAGCTGGAACATCTTTGTCCTTTTGTGGAAATTCCTGTAAAGTTGAAGAGCTAGGGACTGAAGTCTTAAAAGAAGGTTTTGACTACCTTCTTTTCTCTGCTGGTTCCAATGTGTCGAAACAATATGCTTCCATAGCTGCAGAAGCGGGATCAGTCGTTATTGACAATTCATCCGCCTTTAGAATGACTCCTGATATCCCTCTCGTAGTTCCTGAAATTAACGGGGATCTCTTGCGAGGGTACAGAGGTATTGTGGCCAATCCAAACTGCTCCACGATTCAAATGGTTCTTGGGCTCTATGAAATTCATCGTCGTTTTGGAATAAAATCTATAGTTGTGAGCACCTATCAATCGGTATCTGGAGCGGGAAAAAATGGAATAAATGAACTTGAGAGTCAAATTTCAGGCCATGTGGAGCCTAAAAAATTCGTTCGTCAAATTCATCTCAACGTAATTCCTCAGATTGGGGCAATTCTGGAAAATGGATTCTCGGAAGAAGAGATGAAAATGGTTGATGAAACTCATAAGATTCTGCGGGACGATTCTATAGGCATTTGGGCCACCACGGTACGTGTTCCAGTACTTTACGGCCACTCGGAAACAATTTGGGTAGAAACGAGAAAGCCGGCATCTCTTGATGAGGTTCGAAAAGCCATAGAGGCGAGCGAAAACGTAGAATTGACAGATAAGGTGATCTCGCCTCTTGATGGCGCTGGAACAGATCTTGTCTATGTTTCCCGTCTTCGAGCTTTTGATGATACACGGTTCTTAATGTGGAATGTAGCGGATAATATTCGTGTTGGAGCGGCAACAAACGCCGTTCGCATCTTAAAGAAACATCGAGCTCTTAATGCTCGCAGCTTTGAATAGGAGGTGTGTGGTCTATGTTTAGCGGAACAGGAACAGCAGTGGTGACCCCTTTTAAAAGCGGGAAGGTAGATTACGAGAGTTTTGAAAGATTTTTGAACTTTCAAATCAACGGAGGCGTAGACTTTCTTGTTGTTCTTGGGACAACAGGAGAAGCGCCGGCTGTAACGGCTAAGGAACGGGAAGAAATAGTCCGTTTTGTAGTAAAAACAGTTGAGGGAAGGGTTCCTGTTGTAGTAGGAACTGGCTCCAACTCCACGGAAGCAGCCATAGAACTTTCTAATCAGGCTCTTTCGTTGGGCGTAGACGGTGTTCTTGTGGTGACCCCCTATTACAATAAGCCTCCCCAGGAAGGTTTATATCAGCACTACCGTACCATTGCCTCCCGCATTAATAAAGGGCGGCTGATCATTTATAATGTACCGGGTCGTACAGGGGTCAACATACTGCCTGAGACAGTACTTCGTTTAGCTGAGATAGAGAATATTGTTGGTATTAAAGAAGCTTCCGGCGATGAAGCTCAGGTTGACTACCTCATTCGAAAAATGCAGAAACAGCGTCCCAACTTCTTTATTCTTTCAGGCAACGATGACCAGGCTTTCCACCTTGTCAATGCCGGAGGAGACGGGGTTATTTCTGTACTTTCCAATGTGGCGCCCAGAGAAACGTCAACAATGATTCGTTTCGCCCTTGATGGCGAGATAGGGAAGGCCAGAGAGCTTCACTTGCGGCTTTTCCCCTTGATGAAGGGGCTCTTTTGCGAAACCAACCCCATTCCCGTCAAGTATGGAGTGAGTCGCCTTGGATATTGCGAGAACGAGCTTCGTCTCCCTCTTATTCCTGCATCCTCCAAAGCTATGGCCGTGGTTGATGAAGCCCTGAAAGAGAGCGGCATCTACTAATGCGTTACGGACTTGTGGGAGCTTCCGGCCGGATGGGGCAGGAAATTCAGAAGGCTTTTGCTGAGCATACCCTCTGTCTCACAGTGGATATAAACGGTGAAACATGTGACGATACTCCTCAGGTTATAGTTGATTTTTCTAATCGCATGGCATTACCGCGTACTATTGAGCTTTGCCGTTTGCACAGAGCTGGATTGGTTGTTGGAACCACGGCTATTGTGCAAGAAGACATAGAGCTCCTTCGCAAACTGGGAGAGACGGTTCCCGTTGTCCAGAGCTTTAATTTTTCCGTTGGTGTTAATATCCTTAAAATGGTGTTACGACAGTTTGCTCCGTACCTTGAGGACTGGGATCTGGAAATATGTGAAACTCATCATAACAAGAAAAAAGATGCCCCATCAGGTACAGCTATTTTGATGAGAGAGGTAACAGGGCGTAATTGCCCCACCCATTCTCTTCGAATGGGGGGAGTTCCTGGTGATCATTCCGCATTCTTTGCGAATGAGGGAGAAGTTCTTGAATTTACCCATCGCGCCCTTTCCCGTTCAGTTTTTGCCTTGGGAGCGTATCGTGCGGCCCAGTTTGTTGTTAACGCCGAGCCAGGATTTTATTCTTTCGAGGAGGTTATCGCATGCGCACCGAGGAAATCATCAAGCTTATAAAGGAATCAAAGAAGCGAACTCCTGCCAAGGCCTATCTTTCTGGAAACCTTGAGAAGTGTGTCTGGGGAGAGTTGACCTTTATTGGCAGCAACCATTTTGGCATGCTTATAGGCGACCACAAAGAAATAGAATTGGCCCTTTCAGCCAATGCGTCCCATATTGATGGGACTTATATTGAAGTGGAGGCACGAAATTCCGCTTTGCCCCTTGCGGATTTGACAAAATATGATGCTCGTATTGAGCCAGGAGCCATCATTCGCGATATGGTGGAAATAGGCAAGGGCGCAGTTGTGATGATGGGTGCCGTTATTAACATTGGCGCTGTTATCGGGGCAGGCACCATGATAGATATGAACGTTGTTGTAGGTGGGCGGGCTGTTGTTGGCGCTAATTCCCATATCGGCGCAGGGGCTGTGGTAGCTGGGGTCATTGAGCCTCCGAGCGCTACACCAGTCATGATAGATGACAATGTTTTAGTGGGAGCCAATGCTGTTATTCTTGAGGGTGTGCATATTGGGGCTGGGGCAGTTGTGGCTGCAGGGGCTATTGTAACGAAAGATGTGCCCCCAGGAGCTGTGGTAGCTGGTTCTCCAGCCCGCATCATAAAAATGGTCGATGCTAAAACTGCTGATAAAACTCAGATCGTGCAAGACCTGAGGAACCTCTGATTGGGAGGTTTTAGAAAGTGATCGTACAGAAATATGGCGGATCGTCAGTTGCGACACCAGAAATGATTCGAGCCATAGCAGAAAAAATAAAGAAGCGTGTGGAAGAAGGGGAAAAGCTTATAGTGGTTGTTTCAGCTATGGGAAAAACCACCAATAACCTCATTGACCTTGCGAACCAGGTTTCTTCAGATCCCCTTCCGCGAGAACTTGACATGCTTCTAGCTACAGGGGAACAGACGTCTGCGGCTCTTCTTTCAATGTCGCTGAACGATCTTGGTGTGCAAGCAGTATCATATAATGCCTTTCAGCTTGGCATGATCACCACAGGAACTTTTTGTAATGCCCGCATCGTGGATATTGACATGAAAAAAGTTGAACGAGAGCTCAATCAGCGTGATGTAATAGTTGTTACAGGTTTTCAGGGGATCACTCCAGAAGGGGAGATCACTACATTGGGCCGAGGGGGCTCTGATACATCTGCTGTAGCTATTGCGGCAAAAGCAGGAGCCCGCTGTGAAATATATAGTGATGTGGCCGGAATCTATACCTGTGACCCTAAAATTTGCCCAAACGCTCAGAAACTCGACTATGTCACCTATAACGAGGTACTGGAACTTTCGTCCATGGGGGCAAAAGTCCTTCATTCGAGAGCTGTGGAAATAGCAAAAAAATATAACGTTGAACTGTATTGTGCCTCGACTTTTTCAGATGAAAGGGGGACTCTTGTGGTGGGTACATTGCCTGAATGGTTGGAACAGCCTGTTGTTACAGGAGTTACATCTGATCCCAATCAGAGAAAGGTTACAATCAGCCCTATGCCTGGGGGAATACAGGCAATGAGTGCTTTGTTCACGGCATTGGCTGATAAAGGAATAAATGTGGATATGATATCCACAGTAAACGATAATGGCCATTCTTACCTTACCTTTACAGTTGTTGAAGGAAAAGGTCCAGTAGTACGTAGAACGGTGGAAGAAGTAATGGCCTCTTATGATGGCTGGCGCGTCACTGAAGATGATAAGGTTGCAAAAGTATCAGCAGTGGGCGTAGGTATGGAATCGGCTCCCGGCGTAGCCGCGAGATTTTTCTCCGCTCTCTGCAGGGAACAGATTCGAATGTATGGAACAAGTACTTCAGAAATTAAAATATCCACTCTTGTAGCGAAGACTGATGCCAATAGGGCAGTAAGGGCTCTAGTGCATGAGTTTGGTTTAACAGAGGTTGAAAATTAGCAAGAGCCGCTTCATGTGAAGCGGCTCTTGCTAATTCCCTAAGCAATGACGTGTTTTACTTCTTTAGCAATATATTCTGTAATGTGTTCTGCCATTTTATTTTTCCTTTACGAAAGCTCTTTTACTTTGATAAGAGCTTCTTTTAGTGTCAATCCTTCAGCTTTTATATACTTTATACCAGCGAGTTTTAAGGCATCTTCCGCATTGGGGCCGACATGGGGAACAATCACAATATCAATATTGTATTTTGAGAGAAGTCGAGCAGCAGCTCCTCCTGCGCCATGTCCTTGTTCTAAAAGAGGATTTTGTATCGTCTCAAGAAGAGTTCCCTCCTCATCGAGAATGACAAAATAGGGAGCCCGAGCAAAGCGTTCAGCAATAGAGCTTGTAAGAGAAGGTTCGTTAACAGCAGCAGCAATCCGCATACTTTTCACCTCACCTTTTTATTATGTTAATCAAATTTGTTAGATTGTTATAAATTGAGTCTATCTCCGGGCTCAGCGCTTCTAAAGGAATCTCTTTTTTTGATATGGCTTCCACAACATTTGGTCGGAAAGGAATCGAACCTAGAAAGTGCCAATTTTCTTTTTTAGCCTCATTCTTTATTTCCTCTCCCTTTGCTTCTGAGAGATCAGATTTATTGAGAACAATGGCCAGAGGAACATCTAGAGAAGCGCAAAGCTTACTGAGACGAAGAAGGTCATGAAGTCCGGACAGCGACGGTTCCGTCACTGCGACGGCCAGAGTTGTTCCTGTAAGAGCCGAGATAGCGGGACAAGAAATTCCCGGAGGTCCATCGATAACGATAAATGGGACCCCCTCTTTGAGAGCTTCCTTTCTGCTCTCCTTTTTTAAACGGGCTACAAGCATGCCTGAATTTTCTTCACCAGCATGAAGACGGGCATGCCAGAGTGGACCATAAGTTGTTGTTCCTCGCCAGTATTGCCCCTGTTCATATGAATGCATGGATATCGCCTGATGGGGACATACCAGGGCGCAGCCCCCGCACCCTTCACATTTCCATGGCAATGATGTGATTCCGTTATCTGCCTTTTCGAGAGCATTAAAACGGCAAAACCCGACACATCCTCCGCAAACAGTACAGCGCTCAGTGTCTATTTCAGGAATCTTTCTTCCAGTAAAGGAAAAGGCTTGCTCGTCTTGCGGATGAAGTAAAAGTTGAAGGTTGGGAGCGTCCACATCCACGTCACAAAACACAGCCTTTCCACTAAAGGAAGAGCATAAAGCTGCCATAATGCATGTTTTTCCTGTTCCCCCCTTGCCGCTTACGATAACTATTTCTTTTGGAGTCATGACAGCACCTCTTTGACATGGTTAAGAATATCCGATGCGGCTTCCTGCCATTGTTTATCAATTAAAATGGGAGCGATTCCCTTAGCATAAGCACGAGCAACTTCTTTTGAAAAAGGCAAACGAGCAAGAATAGGCAGAGCCAAATTCTTGCAAAATATTTCAGCTTCTTCAATATTGCCAAGATCAGAGCGATTAATAACTACGCCTGCAGGAATATGAAGTTCGCGAACTGTTTCTGTGGCCAGGGCGAGGTCGGAGAGTCCAAAAGGTGTAGGTTCTGTCACCAGTATCACAAAATTGGACTGTTCCACCGCGGCAACCATGGGACAGGCATTTCCTGGAGGCCCATCGACAATCTGTGGAAAAGGAAGAGAATCTGCTTTTTTTAGAACAGCGTGAATCAATGGAACAGGATTGGGTTCCCCAATATCTAATATCCCTTCAAGAAAACAAAAGGATTCCTGATTTTTGATATTCATTATACCAATGGAAGCTTTACTATCTTTAATAGCCTTTTGAGGGCATACAAGTTCGCATACACCGCATCCATGACACAACTGCATATTGACAACTGGCGCATGAGTACCGAATTGATTGAGTGCCCCAAAAGCACAATTATCAGCACAAACTCCGCATCCTTTACAACGAGTGGCTTCTATCTGGGGGACAACTTTATAAACATTTTCTTTCTTCGGATTTTTGACCTGAAGAACCAAACCAAGGTCAGGTTCGTCAACATCGAGATCAATAGCTGTCCCCTTACTAAGAGAAAGAGCAAGGGAGGCAGCGATACACGTTTTGCCTGTGCCTCCCTTGCCGCTTGCGACTGTCAATCGAAACATGGCGAGCTCCTAAAGAGAGGAGTGGTCATGGCTGCATTGATCAGAAAGAACCTCAAGATTTTGATTGAGAAAAGCCTCTATTGTTAACTCTATAGACAGCGGCTTAACGCAGAGAACATCTATTCCTTGCGCTCGAAGCATTGCTGAAGCTCTTCCTCCGATGCCCCCAGTAATAACCACATCCGCGCCTAAAGTTGCAATCCATTGAGGCATAGCCCCAGGCACATGTTCTCCTTTAGGTGTTGCATAAATCTTTCTTTCCACTTCTTTTTGATTTTCAACGTGAACAACAAGAAACTCCTCAACGTGTCCAAAGTGTTCAGATACGGTATCTCCATTTTTAGCGATAGCGATTTTCATGGGAAAGCTCCTTCATTATTTATTTTCTTCAAGTTCCGCCAAACGCTTTCTCATATTTTCCATTTCTTCCTCAAGCACTGATAATTCTTCTTGAAGCACATTTCGTTCTTCTTCTATGGAAGGTTCGTACCCCCAACCGGGATAAACTGGAGCACCCCATCCTCCCATTCCACGACCGAAACCGAAGAAACGCCTTCCCCAACGTGGAAACCTTCTATAACCATATCCACCAAATCGGCAATAACCAAAACCGCGCCCTGTCATTGGACCTTGCCCTCGTGGTCCACTTCCATCATAACCAGGCATATATATCCCTCCTTATTGATAATGATTATCATTTGCATATATACTATTCTCTGATAAAATAATTGTCAAGCCCTATGTTGAGAAGGAGTTTCCATTCTATGGAACACAATAAAAAGAAAAAGCGGCAAGATTTTTTTGATATCCTTAAAAAAGCTGGATTTCGCCTTACAAATCAGAGACAGACGATTATAGACGTACTCATCGAAGGTGAAGCGGAGCACGGGAACATCCAGCTTATATGGGAAAAGGCCCATGAGAAAGATCCCTCCATAGGTATTGCTACTGTTTACAGAACGGTGGGGCTGCTCTCTGATATGGGACTGCTCTATCGTTTTTCTCTCGATGAAGGATTTGAACGTTTCGAACTTCCTTCTTCTTCCATACATTTTCATCTTTATTGCCGTTGCTGCGGAAAAGTGCTTCATCTTAAACATGAAAGGGAGAAAGAAGAAATTATTACGGAATGGCTTGGAGAGGCAGGATTTCAACCTATTCCGCAAAGCCTTGAGTTTGCTGGAATGTGTAGTGATTGCGCTTCTAAAGTAAAAGATCACAAAAAAATGAAAGACCTTCCGTGTACCCTGGAAGTGGAAGGCAGGGGGAGAGGAAGAGGGCGTTGTGGCCGTAGACAGGGGTGTTTCCGTCAACAGAATAACACGACACTGTAGAGGAGCTGATTTTTTCGGGCAGTTCCTTTGTTTTTACCCCAAATATTTCTCAAAATTCGTGAAATTATGCTAGTATAGTTACCACTTATTCTCCACTATTTTTTTTGCCCCTTACCTATTGCAGAAAGGGGAGATACATTGTGTTAGAAGAAAAAAACATAAGATTAGTGAAGATCCTGCTCGTGGAAAGAAAAGAAAAAGTGGAACAGGATATTTTTCAGAGTCTTAGAGAGTTGAAAATCCTCAATACTATTCATGTTGTTAGGAGTCGATATGAGGCTTTAGAGTACCTCCGCCAGGTTGGAAAGTATTGGGATAGGCCGAAACCTGATATTGTGATGGCAGATTGCGATCTTCCAGGTAATTGTTGTGAGGGACTTTTGTTTGAAATGCGTAACGACCCTGCTCTTTGCTATATCCCAATTCTTTTTATAACATCCCAGGGCGAATCCGTTCCCTTTGAAACGTCTGATTACATGGCGCGTTTTGTAGAAAAACCTTTTTCAGGAAGCAATATACTCGAAGCCCTGATGTCTTTTGACCGCTTTGGTATGGCTGTTGTTAAAGCAGAATAACAATACGTGGAGCGGAACATAAAATTCCACTCCACATGTCGTATCTTTCCACACCTGTGGTTAGTTTATCCACATTTTAAAGGATGCAAAGTCAGATTTTCTTTTCTGCGGGACTATGTATTATCTAACTTTTTTCTCGTGAAAGAGAAACTTTAAAATATTCTGCAATAAAACGAATCAGGTACTCGGTGACACCGTTGAGAATTTCTTCTCCCCATTCCCTGTTCGCATCTTCTGGGGCATCTGTTCCTCCATAGGCGCCGCTCGATGTGACGTCCTTAACATCCCGAATAATCCTGACACTTCCTTTTTCGAAGGTGACGATGCTGATATGAGTATTTTGGAGGCTGTCACTTACATGGTGAATATTTGCGGGGAAAAAATCTTTCATGTTGACCCATTCAGGTTTCAAAGCCATCATTACCGATGTTTCCTGCCCCGCCCCGTGCCCACCTGCCCACTTTGCGTTCAGCTCACCGGCAAGAGTCCACCAGTCCACAATAGCGGCGAGTCCGCCCCTTTTATAGACAGCAAGGGCTGCCTTATCGAGAGAAGGTCCGTTCCCGCCATGGCCGTTAAGAAAAATCATTTTTTTAATGCCAGTGTCCATGAGGCTCATGGCGATGCGTGTCATTACTTCTGAAAGAATTTCAATGCCCATGTCAATGGTTCCTGGAAAGGAAGCATGGTAGGGACAAACCCCATAAGGCATGGTAGGAAGCACCATGATTTTATCCGGGTAGGCGGCTTCGACTCTCTTGGCAAATTCTTCGGGAATGAAGTAATCTGTACCAAGGGGAGCTAGGGGGCCATGTTGTTCAACGCTTCCGAGGGGTATGAGGGCAACAGTTTCTTCCGTAATTTTTTCTTCCAGCTTTTTCCAGGTAAGAGAAGCTAGATACATAGGGCACACTCCTTTATAAAAGCATGATATAAGTTTAGTATACTATAGGGGGACTGGATCCCAAAGCCTAACCGGGTCCTTTTTGGTTTGCACTAGGAAGGATGTCTTATAAAGAATTTGTGGAAACATTAATATGTGCGCAGATGTTGTTTCGTGAGTAAAAAAATTTTGAGGAAAAGATGGTATGAATAATGAATCTAATACTTATTAAAAACGGAGAGATATATAGCCCAGAATATTTGGGAAAAAGCGATCTTCTCATAGCGGGAGACTCTATTTTTTCTGTGGAGTCGTCCATTTCGGAAGAGGCTGTGAAAAGCATTGCCCCTCACGCCATCTTCATTGATGCCAGGGGAGCTCTTGTCGTTCCAGGATTTATTGATAGTCATGTTCATTTTAATGGTGCAGGTGGAGAAGGCGGTCCTCAATTTCGAACTCCTCCCCTTCAGCTGAGCAGTTTTATACGGGCAGGCATTACCACTGCGGCTGCGCCTTTGGGAACAGATGGTATTTCTCGGTCTTTAAGAGAGCTGCTTGCAAAAGCTCACTCCCTTGAAAATGAAGGCATCTCAACGTTTATCTATAGTGGTGCTTACGGTATGCCCTCTGTTACCATTACTGAGAATGTGATGTCTGATATTGTACTTATTGACAAAGTGATTGGCGTCAAAGTCGCTCTTTCGGATCATCGATCCTCTCACCCTACTGTGGAAGAGCTTAGACGGCTTATCTCCGATGCTCGTATTGGCGGTATGCTGGCTGGAAAGGCGGGCATCGTAGAGGCCCATATGGGATCAGAAGACTGGGGGCTGGGTATTATTGAGGAGGCCCTTTCAGGAACTCAAATCCCCAAAAGCCAGATTCTTCCCACCCATGTCAACAGAAATGAAAAACTTTATGCTCAAACCCTGAACTATTGCAGCAACGGTGGCGTGGCCGATCTTACAACAAGTATGGGAAGTGGGGGGCATACTGTAAAGGCGAGTGAGGGGATAGGTCGCGCAGTAGCCAATCAGGTGCCTCTCTCTCACCTTACTATGAGTACTGACGGAAATGGAAGCATGCCTGAATTTAATGCTGCAGGGGAACTCGTGAAAATGGGGATTGGGGAGCCCTTATCTTTGTTCGCTGAATTTAGAGACACTGTTCTTGAAGAGCATATTCCCATGGGAGAGGCCCTATCGTTGGTAACGAAAAATGTAGCAGCACGCCTCAAACTTACTAAAAAAGGAAGACTTGTTCCTGGAGCTGATGGCGATGTGCTCATTATTTCGCCAGATACCTTGACCTTAGAGTATGTTATCGGAAAAGGCATCCTTATGATGAAGGAAAGGTCTGTCATTAAAAAAGGAATTTTTGAAGAGGTATAATAAATAAAAAAGAAGAAGCCACGGAGGGTCTTTAGAGAAAAATAGGCCCGTGGCTTTTTCAATTTCAAATTCATTGAAAACCATTTAGCATATTGTGCCAAATTCAAGTCAACCATGGTTTGAATGTATGAATTCTATTGACAATTTAGAAAGCAGCCCTATAATTCTTTATGTTATAACTCAATATTATAATAGATATAATTTTTTAGGAGGACGCTGCGCTGGTTATTGACACACATTTACATTCTGAAGAGTTTTCTTCCGATAGTTTTTTACCCATAGGAGAAGCAATTCAAAAGGGAAAGAGCATGGGGCTTGATGGAATTTGCGTTACAGACCACGAAAGTATGGGGATGCGCTCCTTTGCTCGCGAGCTTTCTGTAAAATATGATTTTCTTGTACTCGTAGGCCTTGAGCTCTTAACCTATGAAGGTGACCTTCTTGTTTTTGGACTTGATTTAGTCCCAGAGAAAAAAATGCATGCATCTGACGCTCTCGAACTCGTGAACCGGCAGGGTGGTGTAGCTGTAAGTGCCCATCCTTTTCGTGATAACGGGCGAGGCATGGGGAATTTTATCCGCTCTCTTCCTGGTCTCAGTGGTATAGAAGCTTTCAACGGGAGTACTCGTCTTACCCATAATTTTAAAGCTCATGCCCTTGCAAATGAACTTGAGCTCCCTCGTCTTGGCGGAAGCGATGCCCATTTTGTCGAGCGAGTGGGACTATATGCAACGGCTTTTCCTGGAATTATACAAAACGAAAATGATTTTATAGGGGCTATTCGTACGGGGAATGTTTACCCTGTTGTTTATGATGTGAATCGGTTCGTCAAAGTTTAAAAGAAATAGGCAATCCATATAACAGCGGTCATTATGGCTGCACTTACTGGGGCTACGAGAAGATTATCCAGTTCGAATCTAAAAATTCCTTCAGTAAAAAGCGTAACGAGCCCTCCCCAAAGGAGTATGAGCCACGGAATTTGGGCTTCCGGCACCATGAGGCCATAAATAAAACTACCAAGTAAAGCTCCAGCAAGACACGCCAGGCTTCCCTCAAGGGTCTTTCCCTCAAACCATTTCAGTTTTCCCCAGCGCTTTCCCACCAAAACTGCCCAGGCATCTCCTATAGTAGCCATGACTATAGCCTGTACCGATGCGGGGTCTGGGAAAAGGGAAGCGACAAAAGCGCCGAGGAGATAACATGTTGTCCCTGATATGGATTTTTTTCTTCTTTCATAACTGGCAGGAGCAATAGCTTTAAACCACCGCTCCAAAATAGGAACGTAACTGACGGTCTTTTCGCTTATGAATGCTATGGCAGTGGCGACCATAAGGGATTTGTTTAGAGCGCTTGGCCCCCATAAGGGGTAGATGATACACGGGAATATTAAGCCGCAGTACCTGAACATTTTTCTACGGGCAAGAGGATTGCGGAAAGCCTTTATAAATGAAGGTATTTCTTTTGCCAAGGTAAAACGCCAGTTTATGACGAACCAAATGCCCACAGGAATAAGGGAAAGAACGCCCCAAAGGTGGGTTTCAGCGTGAACGAACCCGAGGAACATGCCGAAAAGCCAACCTATATAGGCGCAAAGAAAAGGAGCGCTATAAAGGGTCAGCCACAGAGTAATGGCAGCGAAAAGGCCTGCAGCCATCTCTAAAGGAAGCAACACAAAGGAAACGCCCCCTAACAAAATTGCTGATCCTATCATTTTTTCTCTTCCTCTTCAGTATCAGTAAGAGTTCTCAGTTTTATCGCAACGGATATTCTTGCAGCGTGACGAAACGAAATCCTTTTTTTTGGAGCATCGGGATGACCGTGATCAATCCTTCCGCCGTGTCGCTTTCTGGTTGGTTCATATGACATAGTATAATGTCTCCTGCCTTTGCCTGGAGGAGTTTTTTCACAATCGCATCTTCTGATAAGGTCGCTCCTTCATCCCCGGCAATGGAGTATCCAACAACGTTGTACCCGAGATCTTCAATAAGGGCAAGAGCAACTTCGTCATAATAATTTGTACCGGAACGAAAGAAGCGAGGTTGTCGATTCGTCACCTTCTTTATTATTACGGTTGCGTCAGAAACTTCTCTCATAACTTCTTCTACGCTGCCTGTCCCCGGTATGCCGTAAGCGGATCGGCCGGAAACAGAGCAGGGGCAGTGGTTCATACCGTGATTTTCTATTTCGAAAAGCGGAGATGATGCCAGTTCTTTGGCAATTTCTTCGTTGGCGTTTATCCACCGCCCTGTAATAAAGAGAGTTGCTGGAATATGATGTTTGCGAAGCCAGTTTATAAGCTTTTTATCAAAGCCGTTTCCCCTTTTTCCTCCGCAGGCATCAAGGGTAAGGGCAATAACAGGCTCTTGGGTATTAAGATGGGTTCTGACCCCTGGAATGTCCTCTCCCCATAATTGGGGAGTGGCTGGGGAAGGAGCGAATGCGTGGCCAATTCCCCCCGCGAAACACCAGCTCCAGATACATGTCAATGTAAAGAGGAATGAAAAGATTTGTCTTATCATAATTATGCCAAAGCGATCTCCTTTTCAAGATAGACATTTTGTACATTTTGAATGATATGAATGCCTTCTCTGAAGGGGCGTTGAAAAGCCTTTCTACCAAGAATGAGCCCCATGCCCCCTCCTCTTTTGTTGATGACCGCCGTCTTTACCGCTTCTTTCAAATCGTCAGTGCCCATAGAAGCTCCGCCAGAACTGATAAGCCCCACGCGCCCCATGTAACAATTGGCGACCTGATAGCGAAGGAGGTCTATGGGATGTTCAGGGACAAGCTTTTCATATACTTCAGAGGAAGTTTTTCCAAAATGCAGATCACGGAACCCTCCATTAACGACAGGAAGCTTCTGTTTTACAATATCCGCTTCGATGGTTGCGCCTAGGTAGTTTGCCTGTCCTGTGAGGTCGGCGGCGAGATGATAGTCTTTTTCTTTCGTTTTAAAGGCCTTATTTCGAAGATAGCACCAAAGAATGGTTGCCATACCCATTTCATGGGCCATACGAAAAGCCATAGAAACTTCCTGGATTTGCCGCCGTGACTCAGGGCTTCCAAAGTAGATAGTAGCTCCCACAGCTAAAGCTCCCATATCCTGAGCCTGTTTAACAGAAGCAAAAAGAACCTGATCGTATGTGTTGGGATAAGAGAGAAGTTCATTATGGTTAATTTTAAGAATAAAAGGAATGCGATGGGCATATTTTCTTGCCATAGAGCCAAGAACGCCAAGGGTACTCGCCACAGCGCTACACTCAGCTTCAATAGCGAGCTTCACTATGTGCTCAGGGTCAAAATAAATAGGGTTGAGAGCAAAGCTTGCCCCCGCAGAGTGTTCCACTCCCTGATCTACAGGAAGAATGGAAAGATATCCTGTTCCTCCTAGCCGGCCTGTGTTAAAAAGCGTTTGTAACGAGCGTAATACAGGAATCGGACGGTCTGTTTCCGCGGAAAGGCGATCAACGAAATTAGCTGCCGGGGGGATAAGCATTTCCGATGGGATTCCCCAGCACGTGTAGTTGAGAAGAGAGTCCCCATCGTCTCCAAGAATCTCTTTTATTTCTTCAAGATACTGCGACATGGTCTATCCCTTCTTTCTTGGTTGATAGATATATCACAACTATCGTACCATACGTTATACTCAGAATGTAAAATTTGAAAGGGGTGAAGTTGCTTCATGAAAAACATCGGATTTATTGGTCTTGGAGTTATGGGGGCCAGTATGGCTGGTCATTTGCTCAAGGCAGATTATTCCCTCCATGTTTACAACAGGACCCGGGTGAAAGCGGAAAAACTGATTGAACAGGGAGCCACTTGGGAAGAAGACGTGCCATCTTTAGCCTCTAAGTGTGACTGTATTATTACTATGGTCGGTTTCCCCCGTGATGTTGAAGAGATTTATCTAGGACAGAGAGGTCTTATTGAAAATGCGCGGACGGGAACCTATCTGATAGATATGACAACTTCAAGTCCGGAGCTGGCAGAGCGAATCTATGTTGCCTCTAAAAAGAGAGGGCTTAAAGCATTGGATGCTCCTGTTTCAGGAGGGGATAAGGGCGCGAGGGAAGGGACTCTTTCTGTTATGGTGGGAGGAGACCCTGAAGATTTCGATGAAGTTCGACCACTTTTTGAAGTAATGGGCAAGAACATTGTCTATCAAGGGGAGGCCGGAAGCGGACAACATACAAAAATGGCCAATCAGATTGCTATAGCTTCAAATATGATAGGAGTCTGCGAAGCTATTTCTTACGCCATTAAGGCGGGGCTCGACCCCGATAAAGTATTGGCTAGCATTGCTCAGGGGGCTGCAGGAAGCTGGTCTCTTTCAAATCTTGCCCCAAGGATGATCGCAGGAAATTTCGATCCTGGTTTTTATGTGAAACATTTTATTAAAGATATGAAAATAGCCCTTGAATCCGCAGATAGGATGGGGTTGGATACCCCCGGCTTGGAAATGGCTCTTTCCATGTATAAAAAATTAGCCCTTCATGGGCATGATAACGAAGGAACTCAGGCCTTATTCAGACTTTACAGTGCCCAAAAGGATTAAAAGAGGAGGGGCAGTTTTCAAAGACTGCCCCCTATATTTATATGTTTTAATGTTATGGCATTTCCCGTATTTTATTAAGTTGGTTTACTCGCTCTATAGCCCGATCCATTAAGGCCATGTGATTGACGATCACTCGCTCATGGCGGGCAGTAAGGGTTACTCCGATGGCATCGGAGGCTGTAATCTCAAAGAAGAGACGGTTCCCTTCTATGGATGTTAGAGTAGCCTTGAATTCAACGGTAACACCTAACATAGACGTTGCTTCGTGAATTACTTCAATAGATTTGCCAACGGTGATGTATCCTTCAGGCAGAAAATGATCCACTGCCTTGATACATGCTCCAACAATGGCCTGAACACAGGCCGGAGTAGAAAGAAGCTGGTTGAGATGGATGTTCATATTACCAACAGTATCATCAATTTCGACAGTTTTCTTGATTGTGGCGGTAAGACCGGGTTGAAGAATATCTTTCACATCGAACATTGTCAGCCCCCCTTTAATCACTAATGTTATATTATTTTAACACTTGAGGACTATATAGACAAAGGGAGTGATAGCGTGGCAATACTTCTTGCCGTATGTATAAGCTCCAAAAGAAGTAGTCCGAAAAGGACTGTGGAAAAAGCTTTTTTCGCTTCTGGCGGAATAGAGGGAGATTCGCATTTTGGGTTCAATGAAAGAGAAGTCAGCCTCCTTCGCCGCGAAGACGTAGAAAAAACAGAGCAACAGGCAAATATTCTTTTTCCTCCGGGATCTCTCGCAGAAAACTTGCTTGTAAAAGGTCTTCCGGAAGACCTTTCTCCTGGTACTATTCTCGCCATCGGGGCTACTGTGAAACTTGAAGTTATAGAAAAAGGGAAAAAACCAGGAGAACCCCATACCTATGACTATATGGGCTGGTGTTTGCTTCCCATATGGGGTTATTTCCTCAGAGTTGTGCAGGGGGGAGAAGTTGTCCCTGGGGATCGTGTTTCTCTTTTAGAGACGAATTAGCAGGGAACAAAACCGGCTTGAAATATCCGCCATCCACCCTCTCGTGGGTGAAAATTGGTCTTTAGCTTTTTAAAGACCCTTCGATCTCGTTTATTTTTTCTTCAAATCCATAGATGGTGGGGTCAATATCATCTACTGTCTGATTGAGCATTTGCATACTTTTAAAAGAATACCCCTCAGGCAAATGATTAGCATACCGTTTGATTTTAAGAAGAGATTGCAGATAGTTTCGTTCATATGGGGCGATCAGCTGAGCGGCAAAGAGGGCTTCCGGCCGTTCCTCAGCAAAAAAGAGACGAGCCATTTCAAGATTTTCATCCGCGCTCATTTCTTCATACCAGATATTGGCCAGCAAGGCCCGGAATCGTTTTCGCTGTTGAGGTCTCACCATACGGCGCATGGCCCTGTCGATACGATTGAGACCTTGCCTTAACTCGGTTCTTAGAATGAAGGGGTCAATTTCTGGCAGAGAAAACCTGCTGATATAGTCAGCTTCCTCATTAATGTGAACTTCCCTTCGCAAGAGAGCTCCCCATGCTGGTCTTAGGGAGACAGTTGCAGCTTCAGGAGGGATGGAAAGCAGTTTCTTGAATTCATCTCCAGTGTCGTAACCTCTATGTTCACAAGGAGACTTGGATAGCCACGTAACGTAGCCTGTATCAAAAAGGCCCTTTCTTCCAGCCCTTCCTGCCATTTGAAGAAATTCATTCTTGCTAATAGGGGCATTATCGTGGAATTGCACCAGTTGGGCAAAAATAACAGATTCTGCTGGCAGGTTGACGCCTAAGGCCAGGGCATTTGTTCCAACAACTACATCAAGGATTCGTTCCCGGAAAGCTGATTCAACTAAGAGCTTTTCTTTTGGCAGCATGCTTCCATGATAGATGCCTACGCCACAGAGAAGGGGCATTTGCACTTTAGGAACGTCAAGGATCGTTGCAAGTTCATAAAGGCGGCTGCGCTGTTCTCTGGGCAGCCGGCGTCGGGTTCTGGCTATGGTATAGGCCAAATCCATAGTCCCTCGCTGGGAGAAGACAAATACAAGGGCATCGTGAACAGAAAAAAGTTGAGCGGGTTTTTTGGGAACATACACCAGCTCAGTGACCCGTTCCTGGCTTTCATAGACTGTAAAAGACCGCTCAGTGATGGTTTCGAGATAACGCCCAATGACTCCAGGCTGACTAAAGGTAGCGGACATGACAAGAATTGATGTTGTTGGGGCTGTTTCTCTTATGCCGTCAATATAGGTTCGCGCACGGTCAGGGTCTTCAAAAATATAATGAAATTCATCTATAATCAGTTTTTGATGGGGTTCCTTTGTATATTTGAGCGTGTAGATCTCCTGGGTACAGCAAATAATGGGTGCCTCTTCGTTTCTTTTAAAATCCCCCGTTTCTATTCCTACGTCAAAACCCATGCGCCTCAGGTCCATGTAGCGCTCGTTGCTCAGAGCCTTTATGGGAGCTGTAAATATAATGCGAGAAATGCCCTCCGGCATCTGGGTTTTGCCTTCCGTTGTGAGCAAGCCCGCCCAAAGATAGGCAACAAGAGTTTTTCCTGCTCCCGTAGGCGCAGAGAGAACGGAATTCTTTTCATAAATTTTTTTATACGCTTTCAGTTGCCAATTATAAAACGAGCGCTCCATCCTTTACCTCTTTTTAAAAAATATATGTTCCGTACTTATTATATATGAGCCGCCTTCCTTAAAAAAAGGCGGCTCATATAGGCCTTTTATCTATGGGCTTTATCCCATCGACGGGCAAATCCCTGGGTAATTCTGTCAATGGCTATAGCCATAATAACAATACTGATGCCAGCTTCAAATCCTCGGCCAACGTCGATGCGGTTGATGGAAAGCAGAACTTCCTGACCAAGGCCCCTTGCTCCGATCATTGAAGCAACGACCACCATAGAAAGGGCCATCATAGTTGTCTGGTTTACACCGGCCATAATGGTAGGCATGGCTAAAGGCACCCGGACTTCTTTTAAAAGCTGCCACTTTGTCGCTCCATAAGCTATAGCAGCTTCTTGGGCAGGTTGAGGCACCTGCTTCAGCCCCAGATTCGTCAAGCGAATCACTGGAGGCAGAGAGTAAATAAGCGTGGCAAGAACAGCCGGAACCTTACCAAGACCAAAGAACATCATGGCTGGAATAAGATACACAAAGCTTGGCATTGTCTGCATAGCGTCCAGGATTGGCTTTACAATTGGTTCCACTCCCTTTGCTTCTGCCATGAGAATCCCCACTGGAATACCAATAAGAAGAGAGAGGAATACAGAGGCTATGACGATTGCAAGAGTTCCCATAGCCAGCTTCCAGAGACCAAAGCTTCCAATGAGAATTAGACTCAGAGGCAGTATAATCGTTGTACTAAGGCATCGTGTTGCCTTCCACGCGAGAAAAGCAACAAAGATAATGTAAAACCACCACGGAATAATATGCAACAGGTTTTCTGTTTTTAACAGCATAGCAAGGATTCCATTAGAAATGCTGTCGAAAGTGGGAGCCATCGCCTGAAGCAGCCAGTTCACCCCATTATTTACGTGACTTGCTATATGAAATTCAAGATTCTCTGGAAATATGATCCATCACTCCTTTGCCAGGTATTTCATCCATGCTTTCCCCGTTAACAAATGCGCCTTCATCGGCCATCTGGATCTGACGCCGTTTATCCTGAACAAAACGGGCCACATACTCGTCAGCCGGGTTGGCAAGGATTTGAGCGGGAGCTCCCATTTGGACTATGGTTCCGTTTTTCATAACGGCCATCCGGTCTCCCATGCGCATGGCTTCATCAAGATCGTGGGTAACAAAGAAAATTGTCTTCTTCAATTCTTTTTGCAGGCGGATCAATTCATCCTGCATTTCACGACGGATCAGAGGGTCAAGGCCACTGAACGGCTCATCCATGAGAAGGATAGGCGTATCCATCACAAGAGCCCTGGCTATGCCTACCCGTTGTCTCATCCCACCGCTGAGGGAGCTGGGATAATAGTTCTCCCACCCTTTAAGGCCAACTCTCTCGAGAGCGACGTTTGATCGTTCTCGCCGTTCTTTTTCTGATACCCCTTGAAGTTTAAGTCCGAACTCCACGTTATCTATAATGGTTTTATGGGGCAAAAGACCGTAATGCTGAAAAACCATGGCTATCTGCTTGCGTCGAAACTCTGTCAGATCTTTTTTAGGGAGAGAGCTTACTTCTTGCCCATTGACCCATATTTCTCCAGATGTAGGTTCAATAAGGCGAATAACGCATCGAATCAGTGTAGACTTTCCGCTTCCTGAAAGTCCCATAATAACGAAAACCTCGCCTTGACGGGCTGCAAGAGAAACGCCCCGTACTGCTACAACAGCATCTTCAGATTTATCGAGCTCTGTAATGAGATCACCATTTTCAACGTCTATGTCAATATCCTTTTTTGTATAGACCTTCCACAGGTCTTTTATTTCTAATGCTTTTGAGGCTTTCGTTGTATAGATCAATCTTTTATCACTTCCTTCTCTAGGGCCTTCTCAATCTTTGTGATAACGGCTTCATTCTCTATCCAACCCTTCCATTCCTCAGAATAGTTTTTAAGAAACCATACTGCTGCCTGTTCTGCATCGACCTCTCTTGTTTTCATATAGGCAAGGGTTTTGTTATTTTGCTCGAGAGTGGTGGTATATTTTTTGAAGACCTTTGTGATTTCAGGGTTTTCACGAGCAAACTTTGTGTTGGCGATAACGAGGACTTTCACAGAAGGAAAATCACAGCCACGGGTTGTTTCCCAAATATCTTTTTTGTAAGGCGGTTCCTCAAGTTTAACCATATTGTACATACCCATAACTTCTGTCGGTTCCCAATAATAGGCTAGAACAGGTTTGCCTCTTTCGTAGGCGGAAGCTATGGCGGTAGCTAAGGACGTTTGGGAACCCGGATCGAAAGCTGTGTAATTTTTATCCAGCCCATACGCCATTACTTTTTCTGTATTAATAGAGCTGACTTTCCATCCGGCGGGACCGTTATAAAGACGACCTTTTTTAGGTTCCTCCGGGTCTTTGAAAAGCTCCCAATACTTAGGAAGATCGTAAACGCTTTTAAGATCAGGGGCAGTAGCCTCAATGCCTCTTTCAGCATCTCCTTCTACCATATAGCGGGGAACATACCATCCTTGAGGGGCATCAGGATAATTCATGCCGAGGCTCGTAACGTTTCCCTTTTTTTGGGCTTCTTCCCACCATTCATGTACATTATCGGCCCATAACTCCATAGAAATATCGGCATCGCCCCGTTCTATTCCCATAAGGCCGGGAAGAGATTCAGCAAACATATAATCTACTTTTTTCCCGTACCCGTGGACAATAATGTAGCCTGCAATTCGATTATGTACCTGTACACTATCCCAGCTGAAATCAATAAAGGTTATAGGCCGGGCAGCTTCTGCCGCTATCGCGCCTAAAAACATAGTAGACAGCGCATAAAGGGTAATTATGATTTGTTTTTTCAAAAGATGAGTTTTCATTTAAACTCCTGCCTCCTTTAGAAATGTAAAAAATTAAACATCAGAACAAATTCTGACAGTGGTGCCTTAGACGCACAAAAAGCAAAAGGAAAGGGAGTTTCTCAAGGCTCCCATTGGTGAGAAACGTCTTCTAACTTTTGAACTCTTTCTTTAAGGAGTCTAATTTCTTCCTGAAGTTGCGGTAAGGATATTGACGAGACTCGAGATTTTTCTCGAGCAGCAGTGATTTCTTCCCGAACGATGGGGTTTCGATAAAGGGTAGAGCGGGCTATGCCCAATTTTCGCGCAACTGCTTTAAAATCAATATGCTGTTGTGACATTAACAGCTCTTCAAGAGCTGTGTGAACAGCTTCTATAAGCTCTTTTCTCTCTTTTTTTGTAGTTTGTTTATCGCTCAGACCTAGCACCTTCCTCCTTTATAGTGTATTCGACGCGTCAAAAGTGCTACAAAAGTAGCGGGGAAATAATAACACGGTATGGAAATGACGTCAAGGTAAATTGCTTGAATTTACAAAAATGAAGTTCATTTTTAACGATTTTTGTCCCTTTCTTTCACTGAGAATTCATTATATGATCAAAAAATATCACAAATATCCAATAAAAAATTAGGGAGGAAGATAACAATGGAATGTAAATGGAAGATTACGGCTACAGAAGAGTCTCCTCACCCACATGAAGAATGGGTGTTGATCTATTCTATTATCCCTTCTGAAGAAGAAAAAAAGGGAGGGGACAAGCCCCGTGTTGTTTGGCAGCGAATAGGTGATGAATTGACAGATCTTGCTGTAGAATATGATTTGCCTTTTGAAGTGGTAACCGAGTATCTGAAAAAAACGGAAAAGCATGTTAATAGATATGTTTCTCTCTTCATAATGGAAAATTAAATATAAAGGAGTCTGGCGCCGGTGAAGGGTTCTATGAAAAAAATATTAACAGATCTTTTGTGGGATGCAGGGGAAATTATTATGGAACAGCGTGATACTCAAATTGCCTCTCGCAGGTCAATGTCGGATTATACGACGGTTACTGATGTGAGAGTAGAGGCCTTCATTACTCAACATCTTCAGAAATATTTTCCTGAGAGTGTCATTATTGGGGAAGAGTTTTCGTCATCACGCAATTCCCTCCAGTTGAAAGGGAGTGCTTTTGTTCTTGATCCTATCGACGGAACAGTTAATTTTTTCCATGGATACCCTGCTTTTGCCATTTCTCTTGCCTATGTGGAGGACTATTCCATACGACAGGCATATATTTATGATCCAGCGAACGACGAATTCTTTTTTGCCGCTAAAAATGAAGGGGCCTTTTTGAATGACTCTCCCATTGCGGTTTCACAAGCGAGAACCCTTTCAGAAAGCCTCATAGGTTTTGGAACAGCTTACAACAAAGAGCTCGGTAAAAAAGAAATAGAGATCGTTACAAAAATATATGAACGTTGTCATGATGTCAGACGGCGGGGGGCAGCTTTCCTAGATGTCGCTTATGTTGCCTGCGGTCGTCTTGATGGATATCTTGAAATGGAATTGAAGCCCTGGGACTTTTATGCGGGCCTTCTTATTTTGGAAGAGGCAGGAGGAAAGGCCTGCAACTGGAAAGGTTTAACTATTCAGGATCTTGTTAATCAGAACCTTCTTTGTACTAATAATCTAATACATCAAGAGTTGTTCAATCTTGTAAGGGAATTTTAAATGAAAGTATTTTTTGACATGTCTTTTTTGGGCAAAAAAACTAGCATTCCTTGAGTAGAGTATGTTACAGTTAGTGGGAACATTTCACTAAAGGTTTTCTTTTCAAGTTTATATATTTTTTCTTCCGGGGGGATCTGTGCGGTGCCACTTTCAAATGCACTTCAGGTTTTGGGGGGCGTAGGGCTCTTTTTGTTTGGCATCAAACTAATGAGCGATGCCCTGCAGGACTTAGCAGGTGATAGAATGCGACAATTGGTGGGATCCCTTACGAGCACACCTGTTCGTGGGGTCCTTATAGGTACGTTAGTGACGGTTCTTATCCAAAGCAGTAGCGGAACAACTATTATGACCGTTAGTTTTGTGCATGCTGGCCTTATGACCTTAAAACAGGCGGTGGGAGTGATCATGGGGGCCAATATCGGCACCACTGTGATTGCCCAGGTTATAGCTTTCAAGATAAAGAATTTTGCCCTCCCTGTCATCGGTATAGGAATGCTTTTTGCTGTTTTCGGAAAATCCAAGCGGCAAAAATATATAGGCAATGGATTGGTTGGGTTCGGCCTTCTTTTTCTAGGTATGCAAACAATGGAAGGGGCTATGGATTTTCTTCAGGGGCGGAAAGACCTTTTTATGATGTTCAGCCGCAATCCTCTTCTTGGTGTTCTTGTAGGAACCCTTGTGACAATGGTTGTTCAGGCGAGTTCAGCGACAATAGGTCTTACTATTGCCATGGCCAGTCAGGGGCTTTTATCCCTGGATGCCGCTGTCCCCATACTCCTTGGTGATAACATTGGTACAACGATTACGGCAGTTATTGCTTCTTTAGGATCAAACAGGTCTGCCAAACAAGCGGCGGCGGCACACGTTATGTTCAATGTTATCGGTGTGGTCATATTTATGACCATACTACCAATTTTTAAGACGGTCATCTCTATGACGTCATCGGATATCGCAAGACAGCTTGCCAACGCCCATACCCTTTTCAACGTAACTAATACCTGTCTCTTCCTTCCCTTTACTTCAGCCTTCGTTAAACTGATCCAATTTGTTGTCCCAGGAAAAAGCAGCGCTATCAATGTTGGCCCCCAGTTTCTTGACCCTAAGCTCGTTACAGCCTCCCCAGCGGCGGCAATAGACGCGATAAAAAAAGAAATTTCCCACATGGGTGCCATTGCTCTCTCCATGTTGCAGGATGTTAAAAACGCTTTTGTCAATGACGACCCGAAGATGATCGATCAGGTGAATGAATCAGAAAAGATCTTGAATGAGCTGACCCATGCCATTGCGAAGTATTCAGCTGAAATATGGCAGGAAAGCATTTCAAGTGAATTGTCAGTTGTCCTTTCCGCTTACGTTAATGGCATTAGCGATATAGAACGGGTTGGAGATCACTGCCAAAACCTTATAGAGCTCTATGACTATAAAGTTGAACATAGATTAACCTTTTCCCCTGTCGCTATGCAGGAGTTTCAAGACATGTTTAATACTGTATTCAGGTCTGTTGCATTAAGCCTGGAGTCGGTAGCAGAAGAGGATGTGAGTAAAGCTCATGAGGTTATAGATGTTTTGGAAGTAGAAGTTGACCGTAAGGAAAAGACCCTTCGAAAGAGTCATATTCGCCGATTGAACAGGGGTGAATGCAACCCCTCCGCGGGAGTTATTTTTATTGATATTCTCAGCAACCTCGAGCGAATTGGGGACCACGCCCATAACTTATCCTTCATTGCCCTGGATATAGCAAAAACCCATCGCTAGAACTTTTTTTGGGGCTTCCTAGGGAGCCCCAAATTTTCTTTCCCTTCCATTCTAACGGGATGCTGTTATTATGGTACGGGGACGGCTGCAGCCCCGGGGATGCAAATTCGGGGGTATTCCCGGGGAGTCTCCTTTTTTATTCTTGGGTTCCGATATGAACTTCTCCTGAAAGCAGGGTTTCTGTAGAACCATCGCTGTGCTGAACGATAAGCCGCCCGAAGTTATCGATATCAATAGCCTTGGCAGAGAGGCGTCCCTTTGTTGTTTCGTATGTGATATGTTGTCCAATGAGATTTGAGAGTGTTCGACAGATGCGAAGATACTCTGGGTGTTCCTTTCCTTCCAAAAATTCCTTATAAAGGGGCTCAAAAGCGTTGAGAACGGCAGCCATCAGTTTTTTTCTGCTCCATGCTTCCCCTTTCTCAATACGAACGGATGTTGCTACGGACGCTACATCGTCAGGAAAATGAGGAGTATTTACGTTAATGCCGATGCCAATGACAATATGATTGATGTGATCCAATTCGCAGCTCATTTCTGTTAAGATGCCGCAGACCTTTTTCTCTGAAAGAAGCACGTCGTTTGGCCATTTGATCTGAGGTGATAGACCGAGGCTTTCCAGTGCTTTTGCCACAGCTGCTGCTCCAATCTGGGTAATTGATGCCGCAAGGGCTGGTGAAACTTTCGGTCGGAGAATAAGGGACATCTGAATGGCCCATTCCGGTGAAGAGAACCATGAACGTCCTGAGCGGCCTCGCCCTGCCGTCTGATGTTCAGCTACAATGACCGTTCCTTCAGCGGTCCCTTTCCGTGCATATTTCCTGGCTTCAATATTTGTGGATGGCACCTCTCTGAAATGAATAATAGGATGGCCTAGAACTTCTGTCGTCAGAAGAGGTCCAACTTCATATTCATTCAGGAGGTCAGGAACATCTATAAGGCGATACCCTTTTCGAGCCGAAGAATCGATAGTGTATCCTTCCTCTCGAAGCTGGTTGATATGTTTCCATACGGCTGTCCGGCTTACTCCCAGCTGTTCACAGAGATCCTGACCTGAAACGCAGGTTCCCTGAGCCTGTTTCAATATATTGATGATGTATTTTTTCAAAAGGATCTCTCCCTCAATGTTTATAATAGTTTTTTAGCGGAATATCGAATGCCAATAGCTCCTAAAGGAGCTGTAACAAGTATAGATAATACAGCTATAGCTAAGATAACATCTCCTGACTTGACCCCTAATGATAGAGGTATTGCCCCCATGGCTGCTTGTACAGTAGCTTTCGGAGAATAGGAGATGATACAAAAGAGTCGTTCTTTCCAATTGAAATTCGTTCCTACAAGAGAAAAAAGAACGCCAATACTTCTACCAATCAATCCGGTTCCAATTATAGCAATACCTACTCCCCCTGCTTTAAATGCCAATGTTACGTCTACTTGGGCGCCAACAAGAACGAAAAGCAAGATTTCGGCGAAAATCCATATTTTGTTAAGTTTTTGGGCTAAGCGTTCTCCAATATGAGGCATTTTTCCGATATGATAAACCCTATAGTCATAACGCCGAGTAACGACGCAATTTCAATTTTGGTTTTGAATTGAAATTCAAGTTCGGAAATTAATACTGCAAGGGCTAAAACTAATAAGACTTTTTGAGTGTCTCTCATCTGATATTTCTTAAAAATGTGTACTATGATAAAACCTACAATACCTACCATAAATCCTAATATTATGGAAATAGGAATACTCAACATTTTTATGCCGATATTTATACTTGCCCCACTATATAAACCTAAAAAGACACTTAACATTGTGATGGCGAAAACATCGTCGATAGATGCTCCTGCAATAATGAGACTTGGGACCCTTTTTTCTGTTCCAACTTCTCTTTTTATTAAATCAAGCATGGAAGGAACAACCACGGCGGGAGATACTGCAGAAAGAATAAAACCAAGTATTCCGCCTTGAATTAAGGAAAAACCTAATAATTTTACTGATATAAATGCTATGGTTGCTCCTTCGAATAAACCAGGCAGACAACTCATCTTTAAAGCTATGACCCCATTTTGTTTCAAGTCGTCTTTGTTTATTCCCAATCCTGCACGTAACAAAATAATAATGAGGGCGATTCTTCTTAGATCGCTTGAAGCATTTAAAAGCTCAGGTTGAAGCCAGTCCAGACCATACGGGCCTATAGCTATTCCTAAAAGCAAGGTGCCCAATAAACCAGGCATTTTCAAGGTTTCAAAAATTTTATTTGTTGGCAGGGCAAATAGTAAAATAATAGCAAGACTAAAAGCCATAATAAAACACCCTTTCACATGGAATACAAAAATGACTCCTACAAGCATTAATACTTGTAGGAGTCATCAGCTTTCGCATTTATAGTATTTATGGTGAACCCCATCACCCGCTATTTATTTTGAGAATAGATTATCACGAACAAACATTTTATAACACTTTAGCCGTAAATGCCAGAAATATATTCCGCAGTTCGGCAATCGCAAGGATTTTCAAAAAGATCTTTTGTGGGACCTGCTTCAACAACTTCCCCATCAAGTATGAAAAACGTCTGATGTGAAATACGACGTGCCTGAAAAAGATTATGGGTAACGATAATAATAGAATATTGCTGACATAGAGCACGAAGCATCATCTCTATATTTTGCGTGTTCTTAACGTCAAGGGAAGAACATGGTTCATCCAAAAGCAGTATTTCCGGTTCTACAGCGAGAGCTCGTGCAATACAGAGTCTCTGTTGCTGTCCCCCTGAAAGGAGAGTCGCGTTCATCGACAAACTATCTTTGACTTCTTCAAAAAGCCCTACATCCTCAAGTTTGTTACGAATTATGACGTCAAGGTTTTTGCTCTTTTTTTTCGAGCCGTATCCATGATAACGTAAAGGATACGCCATATTGTCGTAAATAGAGAAAGGAAAGGGTGTAGGTGATTGAAAAACCATGCCGATACGACGGCGCACTTCTTCAGGACTTAGCGTAAAAGTATCCTCTCCATCAAGACGAATCTGCCCGCTCAGAGTCGCCCCTCGTTCATCCTCTACAAGACGATTGAGGCTTTTAAGAAATGTGGATTTTCCACATCCTGAAGGGCCGATAATGGCTGTAATTTGATGAGGATAGATATTCGCGTTGATGTTTTTAAGAATCTTTTTATTGTTGAAAGCAACAGCAAGCTGATGAATTTCAAGAATAGGGGACATCTTGCCCCTCCTTTCTACACATATTTATAACAAGGGGCACTACGTTGAGAATAAGTAGAAGAACAATAAGCACGAGAGCGGTTCCATATGCTTTGGAAATCGAAATCCCCTGTCCTACAAGAATATAAAGATGGTTGGGCAGAGCCATTGCTGGAGAAAAAATAGAACGCGGGGATGGTGCGAAGAGAACGGCTCCTGTAAAGAGAATAGGGGCTGTTGCACCCATGGCAAAACTTCCTCCGAGAGCTATAATTTTGGCAATGTCGCCCATACATCCCGGAAGAATCAGATGAAAAAGTGTCCACGTTTTTGTAATGCCCAAACTGATTGAAGCCTGCGTAATATTATTAGGAAATTCCAAAAGAGTTTTTTCGACTCGCACCTCAATAAAGGGAAAGATCATAATTCCAAGAATAAGCCCTCCAGACAAGAGAGACACGCCAAAACCAAGTGTAACGACAAAGAACGTATAGCCAAATAGTCCCAGGATAATCGAGGGTATTCCCGCCATTGAATGGATTAAAAAATGGCAAAGAGATACAATCCATGTTGTTTTAGCATAAAAGGCGAGAAAAATTGCTGTAGGAAGAGCCAAAAAGGAGCCGAATGCGCAAGCAATTGTAGTAAACCAGAAACTTCCCACAATAGCTGGCCAGATTCCTCCTTCTACACCTAAAGGAAAACCCTGTGGCGTGTTTGTAAGGAAAGAAAGAGAAAGTTCCCTTCCTCCTTGAATAAAAATGTATCCAAAAAGAACGCACAAAGATGCAATAACAAAAAATGCACTTGAAAAAAGCCATAGTCGAAGGGGAAATAGAGAAGCCTTCCCTTTATCGTTTACCATTTTATCCCCTCATCAATGTGCTTGCGAATAAAAAAGAAAAAGGAATTAAAGGCGAAGAGCACAAGCATAAGAATTAATCCAGCTGCGAAAAGCGCTTGATAGTGTAAGCTGCCAACGGCAGCTCCCCCCATTTCCAGAGCAATGAGAGCGGGGATCGTCTCAGCCTTGCGAAAAAGATGGGGAAATATGGGGCTGTTTCCAATAACCATCATAACTGCCATCGTTTCTCCCATAGCTCTTGAAAGGGAAAGAATCAGCGCAGCAAAAATAGCTTTTTTGGCTGTAGGAATAACTAAATAACGCATCATGTGCCATTTTGATACACTTAGTGCTCGTGATGCCTGTTCATAATGATGAAGAACTTTAATCATAGATTCGTAGCATGTGGAGACAACATAGGGCAAAATCATGATGGCCAAAAGAATTCCACCGGTGAGCACAGATTCTCCGGAAGACCACGAAAAGTGGGTCTCAAAAAATTTTACAATAATCATAAGGCCTGCAAAACCATAGACAACAGACGGGATACCGGCCATGAGATCAATAAGAGGGAGAAGTAACCATTGAATTTTTGGGGGAGCTAAAACCGATAGAATAACAGCCATTCCGACCCCGATAGGAAGAGCAATAGCTGTTGCAAGAAGGGAAACATAAACAGTGGCGAATATCATCGGCTGAAGGCCGAAAGCAGGCGGGTCGGCAATTGGATTCCATCGTGACCCCGTTAAAAAATGAAGAAGTGGCGTCTTCTGGAAAAACATAAAACTTTCTTTTGCAATAAAAAGAAATATAAAGAACAAGAAAGAAACAGCCAGCAACGTAAGGGCCTTGCAAGCCCATACGAAAATCCACTCTTTTTTCACGTTTCCGAAATCCTCCTCGAATAGCTATGAGAAAAGGCCGGAGAGGATTCTCCCCGGCCTTGAGCAAACCTTAACCAAAGGTATACCCTACTTTGCAGGTACGAATCCCATCTGCTCCACTATTTTCATGCCCTCAGCAGAAAGCAACTCATCAATAAATGCTTTTTCTATAGGGGACATATTCCCTTTCTTGACGACAAGAAGTGGGCGTGACACATAATATGTTCCATCAAGAATGTTTTCAACGGTAGGCTCCACCCCATCGACTTTGAGAGGGATAATTTCTCCCTCGTGTACATTAACCATGCCAAAAGAAGCATAACCGATGGCATTTTTATTTTCTATAACTTTTGTGACAAGGGCGCCCATTGAGGGAGATTGAATAGCACTAGGAGTTACATCCACTTTTTTCATAATGCTCTTCTGGAACACTTCGTGAGCCCCGCCGCCAATGTCTCGAATAACGACGACAATTTCTTCTTTTGCCAACGCAGGATCAAGATTATTCCACGTTCTATATTCGCCACTAAAAATCTTAACTAATTCATCCTTGGTGAGGTTGGGTTTTACCTGGCATACTTTGTTGTCAGGATTAACCGAAATGGTCAGAGCGTCTGTTCCAATATGAAACTCGTGGTAATCTCCTATAGCTTTTTTTTCTTCTTCTTTAACGGTACGTGCTGTCATCCCAAAATTACTTGTTCCGTCTAGAACAGCCTTTACTCCTTCTCCGGAACCGCCCCCAGAAACAAAAATTTCAATTTTGGCGTCGGGAAGAGAGGCATCAATTTTATTCCACGTGCCGTATTTTTCCATAAACTGCTGTGCCACTTGTGAAATAACAGGAGCAAGGGTAGATGACCCTTTAAAGAAGATCTGACCATCTGCAGCGACAGCAAGCTGATTTCCTGCAATAACAAAGCTCATAATCATGATAGAAGTGAATAAAAAACGAAAAAACCTATGCAATTATAACTACCTCCTATAAGTTGTATGCCGATAATTTATGTTTGAACATTGTAACCTGCAAAAGCATTTTTGTCTATGTGGTCGTAATAATGTCGAATATAATAAAGTAGAAAAGGCAAATTAACGAAAGGAGTGTTTCTCTATGCGCATTTGTATCGCGGGACTTGGAGGTGTGGGTGGCTACTTTGGAGGGCGCCTTGCAGTTGCCTATGAAACATCAGCTGAACATGAAATCTCTTTCCTTTGCCGGGGAGAACATATGAACCGCATTAGGGAAAAGGGACTTGTAGTTACAACCCCCCAGGAAACATTTGTCGCTCACCCCCGTGTAGTTTCAGATTCGCCAGCAGAAATAGGTTGTGTTGACGTACTCTTTTTCGCAGTCAAGGGATACCACTTGCAGGCCTTTGCCAAGGCTGCCCGTCCTCTATGCCATAATCAGACCCTTCTAATTCCTCTTGGAAATGGCGTAGATAATGCGGATATCCTTTGTAAAGAAAAAATTCCAGGCATTCTTTTCAATGGTTGCGTTTACATTTCTGCCTTTATTGCCTCCCCCGGCGAAATTCACCAGGTTGGAGGAAATTGTAAAATGATTGTAGGTCCCGTGAATGACCACATCGAGAAACATCGTTCCTTTGAAAAAGTGATGAAAGAAGGAGGCATTCTTTTCGAACTCACTCCAGAAATTGACTTGGCTGTCTGGATAAAGTTTATTTTCATGAGCCCCATGGCCGCGGTAACAACCCTCAAGAGAGCGTCTTTTGGGGAGGTTCTTTCTCAAAAGAGAACCCGAGACATGGTATTAAATCTCATGAAAGAGGTTGAATCCCTTGCTCAGGAAAAGGGGATAGCCCTCCCTGGAAATATTGTTGCGGCATCTCTTGAGAAGGCTCAATCTTTCCCGCCAGAAACTCGTTCTTCTATGGAGCTCGATGCCTCAAAGGGGCGTCCTACAGAGCTTGAAACTTTTGTAGGCGCTGTGGTTCGTCTTGCGGAAGACGCAGGGATTTCCGTGCCCCTTTACGAGAAAGTTTACAAGGCGCTGCTGCAAGAATAGAGGAGGAACAGAAAGTCAGAGCGGAAGACCGGGGTTGCTCCCACCTAGGAAACGATATGCCGGTGGGGCGTAGGAGGGAGGCCTCTGCCGCAATTGTGCCTCATGCATCTATCCTGCCTGTTCTTTTGCAGCGAAACCCCGCTAGCTTTCCTGGCTCCATCCGGGGATATAAAGTTTTTTTTCAAGAAGAGAAAGAAGCCAACTGGCCAAGGTTACCATTATGAGATATATAATGCCGACAACGGTAAAGACAAGAGTATATCTGAAGGAACGGGACGCCACAATTTTCCCGGCACCGGTCAGTTCTATGTACGTGAGCATGTAGGCGAGAGAGGAATACTTGATAAGATAGATCATCTCGTTAGAACAGCCAGGGATGGCCCGTCGAAAGGCCTGAGGAAGAATAATATTCAGGATGGCTTGCCATTTCGTCATGCCCAGAGCCTGAGCGGCAATGAGCTGTCCACCTTTAACGGACTGTATGGCTCCTCGTATATACTCTGAGTTATAAGCTCCATTGCAGATAATAAAACCCAATACAGAAGCAGCAAAGGGACTTAAAGTGATGCCAAAAGAGGGAAGGCCGAAATAGAGCATAAAAAGAAGAATCAAAAGAGGCGTTCCCTTAAAAAAAATAACATAGAGCCTGCAGAGGAATGAAATAGTGTTGTTTCCGTACACCCGTCCTATGGCTATGACAGTACCTGCAGCTATTCCAAAAGGAATAGACACCACAATGAGTTTTAAAGTCATGATTATGCCTGTCAGCAATGCTGGCAGCACATCCTGCTGAATAAAAAGCAGATCATTCATTGCTCTTCCCCAGTTCTCCGTAAAGATCCATCAATTTGCGAAGGAACTGACGGGTTCGTTCGTATTGAGGGGTATTAAGCAACTTGTCAGGAGACCCGCTTTCAAGAATTCTGCCTTCTTCCATAAACATAATTTCGTTTGCTACGGAACAGGCAAAACCCATTTCGTGGGTTACCACTAGCATTGTCATTCCGCCTTTAGCGAGATTGCGCATAACTTCAAGAACTTCTCCAATAAGCTCTGGGTCAAGGGCAGATGTAGGTTCATCGAAAAGCATAACGTCAGGATCCATGGCTAAAGCTCTGGCTATAGAGACTCTCTGGGCTTGCCCTCCTGAAAGCTGTGTGGGATAGTGATCAGCAAAAGCCGCCATACCTACACGCTCAAGTTCCAGCATTGCTTTTTCCCGGGCATGTTTTTTATCCATGCCTTTTACTTTTAAAAGAGCAATTTCCACGTTACGAAGGGCTGTCAGGTGATCAAAAAGATAGAAATTTTGAAAGACCATCCCCATTTTCTGGCGTAAGACGTTGATACTTTTCTTCGAATGAGTAACCTCTTCGCCGTGAAGCCAAATCTGGCCAGAATCAGGAATGGTAAGCTGATTGATGCAGCGAAGCAACGTGCTTTTGCCCGTTCCTGAAGGACCAATAAAGACCTTGGTCTCACCTTTGCGAACGGTGAAGGAAATTCCTCTTAAAACTTCAACGCCGCTGTAGGATTTATGAATATCCTCAACTCGCAAAATAATGTCCTTTGTTTTATCACTCATTGTTACCGTTCTCCATTTCCATAGCCAGGAATTCTCATTTTATTTTCTATCATGTGAAGCAAGCGCATACCGCCATAATTTAAAAGAATAAAGATAATGGCGCAGGTTAAAAATATAGGCATAGGCTTGTAGGTTCTTGAGACCACAAGGTTTGCCCTTGTAAGAATTTCAAGAACGCCTATTGCGTAGGTTACCGAAGAATCTGTAAGAAGGATAGGATATTCATTTGACCAGCCTGGCAGAGCAATGCGCAATGCTTGAGGCAGAATAATCCATATAATGGCCTGTAATTTACTCATCCCCAGTGATCGGGCCGCCAGCATCTGCCCCTCCCCAAGGGAGAGGATACTGCCCCTGAAAATCTGAGATTGATAGGCGGCGCTTCGTAATCCGAGAACAACCACAGCAGTAGAAAAAGCCGAAGCATCTATCCTAAGAGAGGGAAAAATTCCAAAAAAGAAGAGGAAAAGCAATACGAGATTGGGAAGCCCCCTAAAAATCCATACGTAGGCTTTTACCATTCTCTGCATGGAGGCAGAACCATATACCTGACCAATGGCCAAAGGAAGCCCCATGCATAGACCAAGGGCCAGGGCCAGGGCTACAATTCTTAGCGTGACCAGTGTTCCCTGCAGCAAATATGGTAAGGACTGAACAACAACCTCAATGTTTTCCATCTTCTTGAATCTCCCTTGTCAAAATCATAACAAAATCAACGTTGTAACAGAAAAAAAGGGGAATGAGCCTCATTCCCCTCGTGTTTCAGATAATTCTACCTTAAAGAGAACTGGTTTAAAACATCTTGTATTTTAATTTTAATTCATTCCACATTGGGGATGTCATGAGACGGTCAAGGCCTTCATTGATGAGATCGTGAAGTTCCTTGTCCTCTTTCCTCATCGCTACGGCATATTCCTCGCCTGTAGAGATTGTTCCGATAATTTTCATATCCTTACCTTCAACAGCCTTTGCCACAATCACATCATCCATCATGGCAGCGTCTATCCGGCCATTTTCCAGGTCTTTTGCCGCCAGTGGGAAATTATCATAAAGTTTCAGATTTTGACTGGGAATTATTCCTGTTTTGACCACATAATCTTCAAGCCACATAGCCGCAGTGCAGCCACGCTGGGTTCCAATGGTGTGCTTTCCATCAAAAAGGTTTCCCATATTTGTGTCGGTATTGTTTCGAACGCAAACAGCCTGATTAATGATCCAGTAAACCTTGCTGAAAGTTACCACTTCACGGCGTTCCGGAGAGGCTGTCATGCCAGAATAAACCATATCGATCTTTTTAGCGAGAAGGGCTGGAATAATTCCGTCCCACGCCATGGGCTGAACCTTGACTTCGAAACCCATTTCTTTGGCGATCCATTGAATGGATTCTACGTCAAAGCCTGCGGGTTTTCCATCTTGGCCAATAAAAGAATAAGGATAGTAGTCACCGTCAATTCCTACTATATACGTTTTCTTGTCAGCGGCAAGAACATTGCTTGCCCCAAGAACAACAAATATACAGCACAACAAAAGTATACCAATTTTTTTCATAACGTTACCCCCTCAGTGAAATAATGATTCTTTCAGATAACAATTCATCACGCTAAAGCGCCAGTCGAGTAAAGATTATAGTGAAATAAAGGGGTGCTGTCAACAGATTTGACCATTTCTTCTTGGGTGGGGTTAGATATACGAAGTTTTTTAGTGTATCATAATAAAAATAGGGATGTGGGGTAAAATTAAAAAGATAAAGTGATGTTTGTCATTAAAGAGAGGGCAAGAAATGTGGAAACAGGGAAAATGTCTTTTTAATGGTATGACCATTATTGTCATAGGGGTGCTCCTTGCTATTTCCCCGGGTATTATTTTTGCCGAAGAATCTAATACGGAAAAGGAGATGGCATTTATGGAAAATATCTTTCCCGCCATAGATAACGTAGAGCATAAAAGAACTGCGTTAGCAACCTTTGCCCTTGGCTGATTTTGGGGGCCAGACGCCCAGTTCGGGCTTCTTTCAGGTGTTATCAGTACAAAAGTAGGGTATACCGGAGGAGACAGGCCAAATCCCACTTATCATACGTTAGGAAATCATACGGAAAGCATTCAAGTCATATATGATCCGGATGTTATTTCTTACGAGAGTCTTTTAGAGGCCTTTACAGAAGGACATGACCCCACGCTTCCTATCTTTTCGCGGCAATATATGTCTGCCATCTTCTATGAGAACGAAGAGCAGAAGGCAGGGGCTGAGGGCTGGAAAGAACATTTGGAGCAAGAAACAGGCCGTCCAGTGCGGACGCAAATCCTCCCCCTTGACACATTTTATCTGGCTGAGGCCTATCATCAGAAATACTGGTTGCGTATGGACAGCGTTTTTTTCCAGGAATATAAGAAGATCTATCCTTCTCTGGACAAACTTTTGCAGTCTACGGCCGTTGCAAGGGTTAACGGATATCTTGGCGGCTACGGTACCCTAAAAGAACTTGAAGCGGAACTCCTCCTCCTTGGTCTTTCTGAGGAAGGACAAAGGAGACTTAGAAACATTGTTTTGAGCCGTTAACTATTAGGCCCCATAGAGATGAAAAGAGCTGAAGCGCTGGCTGCCTCTTGACCGGTACTATTTTTTAAGAGAGCTGATGTGCGAATCCTCTTGCCTAGGACAGAATCAATTTTCCCATAGAATGTGTATTCTTCACCTATCTTGACTGGTTGTCTGTACCGTATTTCAAAAGTAGCTGTTACAGCCCAGATACCAGTTTCTTTCTTTACTGCCCATGCCATGGCATCATCGAAAATGGAAGCGATAATCCCGCCATGCACAATTCCTTCATACCCGCAGTGAGAGGAGTCGGGGGTTAATCGGATCATGGTATTCCTCCGTTCACTGTCCCAGTAGATTGCGAGCTTAAGGGACCGAGGATTCGTGTTAGTGGTGTCACAGACAAAACACCCTTGCGACCCTTCCAGTTTCTCTATCATTTCTATTCAACTCCTTTGCATAGAGGTAGATTTTTTAGAAAAAGCGGATTTGAAAAACGCTATAATAATACATAAAAGGTATTTGATTGCGCAATGAAGTAATATTAAACAAGGAGGTTGGATACTGTGAGACCGGTCCATCTTGTTTATGTATCGGCAGGCAGTGGGCATCGAATAGCGGCTCGCGCGATTCAGGAAGAACTTGATAGCCGCAGAATACCGAATGTCATAATGGATTTACTCGATTTTTCGAGTGATCTCTTTAAATGGTCATATAGTGACGTATATGCTTTTGTAAGTGAACACGCCCACCTGGCGTGCAAGGTCATGTATGAACTGACTGATCAGGATAGAGAAGAAAGCGCCGCCCTTCGTCTTCTTGAAAAAATAAATATGGAGAACGTAAAGAAGTTCATGCGTTACCTTGCCGAAAATCAGCCTGATGTTTGCGTGGGAACCCATTTTTTCCCCCTTTCCGTCCTTTCCTATATGAAAGAACAGGGTTTTTACAAAGGCAAAATATACGGTGTTGTCACCGATTACGGCCTTCATCGAATGTGGGTAAGTCCCCACGTAGACGCATATTTCGTTGGCGGCGCGCCGGTAAAGAAAGATCTTCTCGAAGCAGGTATTTCCAATGATAAAGTATTAATCTCCGGCATTCCAGTATTAAGGAAGTATGCTGAGAGTTATTCAAGATATACAGAGGAAAAGCCTCTTAAAACTCCCTTCTCTTTATTGTTTGTGGCGAGTAGTGTGCCTAACTCAATAGTTCTTGATATTCTCGAAGGTCTTATCGAAACAGGGATAAACCTCTCCCTCACCATCATTGCAGGTCGAAACGAAGATCTTATAGACCAGCTGGAAGGGGTGGATATTCCTCACCGGATCGATTTTAAAGTGCTTGGTTTTGTGGATAATCTGAACGACTATATGGAGGAGGCAGATCTCATGATTACCAAGCCGGGGGGACTCACTGTAAGCGAAGCGCTATGCGTCGGGGTTCCCATGATTATGATAAACCCCATACCCAAGCAGGAAATAAACAATGCCAGATATCTTGAAACAAATGGGGCGGGGATCTGGGCCAGATCTGCAACAGATGCGGTTCATCACGTACGGGGGCTCTATACCTCTTTTGAGCGTTTGAAAAAAATAAGAGGGGCGGCGCGGAAGTTGGCCCACCCCCACTCAGCGCAAGTCATTGCTGATAAAGTGCTGCTTTCACTGAGTAAGCATTCCATGTTATAAAAATGGGAAAAATAGAGTACGCCACATAAATACCTTTTGCGCTTTTCTTTTAAATGTGCTACGATTCAACAAGTTCGTGTTATTAAAATGTTTCTATTCTAAAGGGGTGTCAGTAAATGAAATGGCGTACCGGGATATGGAGTTTTCTTCTTTTATGTTCAATTCTTTTTCCCACCCAAGGTCTTGCTTCCGAAAAAATCGGCGCTTCAATGGCAATCACAGATGGTATAGGACAGCAAGTAGAGGTTTCAGCACCAATTGAGCATGTCATCTGTTCTGGTTCAGGGTGTCTTAGGCTTCTTACCTATTTGAAAGGTCAGCACCTTGTAGTGGCAGTGGAAGACAATGAGAAAAGAAAAGATTTCGGTCCCCGTCCTTATGCTTTGGCCAACCCGCATTTTAAAGGTATGCCTCTTATGGGAGAATTTCGAGGCAATGCGAACCCCGAATTGATTCTCGGTCTCAATCCTTTGCCTCAGGTTATATTTAAAACCTACCCGAATGATGGAATTCCAGCCCATGTATTGAATGAAAAAACAGGTATCCCTGTCATAGGGCTCAATTATGGCAACTTGGCTCACCTCCGTGAAGATCTTTATGCCTCCTTGCGCATTATGGGAAAAGTCATTGATCGAGAAGAGCGAGCAGAGGCTATTGTTAATTTCTTTGAGAAGAGCATTGCGGATCTTAAAAGCAGAGTACAGGATGTTCCAGAAGCCGAGCAAAGAACATGTTACGTCGGCGGGGTCGCGTCGAGAGGAGCTCATGGTTTTCGATCTACGGAGCTGGCTTATCCGCCCTTTATATTTACCAAGGCCCGACATGTGGCAACAGCTGATCATGATGCTGGGGCAAAAAATACTCACGTGGATGTAGCCCGGGAAAAGCTTTTGGAATGGGATCCCGAGGTTATTTTTATAGATCTTGCCACTCTTAACGCTGGCGGGCAGGCAAGCGCTCTGTCAGAACTGAAAAATGACCCCATTTATCAGGAACTCCAGGCCGTAAAGAGTGGGGAAGTCTACGGAGTTCTTCCTTACAACTGGTATACACAGAATTTTGGCTCCATTCTTGCCGATGCTTATTTTGTTGGCAAGGTTCTGTATCCTGAACGCTTTCAGGATATTGACCCCTCACAAAAGGCCGATGAAATTTACACATTCCTTGTTGGAAAAGGAGTTTTCAATGAAATGAACGCTCTTTTTGAGAATATGGCCTTCCAAAAAATTTCTCTAAAATAGGGATATTGCTATGCATTTGGAAGAAGGAACCCTTTCTCCGGTTTACAAAGAATATCAAGCCCAAAAAGCGCTGTGGCTTTGTGCAGGAGCTGTCCTCCTCGCTATAACAGCCATGTTGTCTATTTCCCTTGGCGCGGTCCGTATCCCTCCCATGGAAGTCCTTGCTACTGTGTTAGGAAAGGGCGAGACCTCTAAGTGGCAGCTTATTATTTGGAACGTTCGCCTTCCCCAGACACTTACAGCTTTAGTGGCCGGGGCAGGCCTTTCTGTTGCTGGTGTTGTTATGCAGTCCATACTGCGAAACCCTTTGGGATCGCCTTTTACCTTGGGAATCTCAAATGCGGCCGCTTTCGGCGCCGCTCTTTCTGTGATGGTTTTTGGCGCAGGGCAAATGCAGAGCAGCCAGGTGGGTGCAGTGACTCTCTTTAATCCCCTCGCTGCCACAGGTGCTGCCTTTTTAACAAGTTTAGTTGCTACCGGGATCATTGTGCTTCTTTCTAGAATGAGAGGAGCAACACCTGAATCCATGGTCTTAACAGGAGTGGCGCTGGCCTCTCTTTTTACGGCGGCGACAATGCTCCTGCAGTATTTTGCTGATGATGCCCAACTGGCGGCCATGGTCTTTTGGACCTTCGGCGATGTGGCCAGGGCAGGGTGGAGAGAGTTACAGATAATGAGTGTTTTTATCGGGGTCATGTTGATTTACTTCTTTGCTCACAGGTGGGATTACAATGCTATTGACGCAGGTGAAGAAGCGGCCCTTGGTCTCGGTGTTCAGGTGCAGCGTATTCGTCTTGTGGGAATGCTCTGTGCGTCACTTATTTCATCGGTGGTTGTTGCTTTTGTAGGGGTTATTGGCTTTGTGGGCCTTGTGTGTCCTCACATGGTCCGTTTAATTATTGGTGATGACCACCGTTTTCTTATTCCGGGAACGGCTATTTTCGGCGCATTGTTGCTCCTCGGTGCAGATACAGCGGCGAGGCTTGCTCTGGCTCCGAGAGTACTGCCCGTTTCAGTGCTCACCTCTTTTCTAGGAGCGCCTCTTTTCATCTGGCTTGTTTTGCGGAGGGGACGTTTATGATTCTTTCAGTAGATGATCTTCATTTTAGCTATGGGGAAACACCTATTCTGAAAAATATTTCCCTCTCAGTGAAGAACCAGGAGATGGTTATGATTCTTGGCCCCAACGGTTCGGGCAAGACAACCCTCCTACGGTGTCTGAATGGAATTAACCGCCCTCAAAAGGGCACCATTACTCTGGAAGACAAGAACATGCGCCGCATGTCAGGACGTGAAATAGCCAGACGCATAGGGTATGTTCCTCAAAGCAGTGAGAAAGTGCGGCTCACCGCTTTTGATGCCATTCTTCTCGGCCGCCGCCCCTATGTAGGTTGGCGCCTTGCAGAGAGCGATATTATGAAGGTTGACGCAATCATTCATACCCTTGGCCTTGATGAGTTAGCCCTGCGGTATCTTGACGAGATGAGTGGCGGAGAACTTCAAAAGGTGACTATAGCCCGTGCTTTAGTTCAGGAGCCTCGCATTTTATTGCTTGACGAACCTATCAGCAGTCTCGACGTAAAGAATCAGATTGAAATTATGGAAACAATGAAACATATTATTAAAGGCCATGGGCTTTCAGCTGTTATATCCCTTCATGACCTTACCATGGCATTGAGATATGGAGATCGTTTCGTTTTTATGAAAAAAGGGGAGATTCGTTATGTTCTAGCCAAAGACGAAATCTCTCCCCAGGTTATTGCCGATATTTACGATATTTCAGTGGATATTGAGTTTGTTCACGGTTCTCCTGTCATTATTCCTGCATGGTGATTCAGGGCCGTGGAACAACCTTTTCAAAACAGGGGGCACAATAGTATTCTCCTTTGAAACACCGGGCTTTTGTCTCCATAACACCTTCCCCGCAAAGGGCGCACGTCAGGCTTTGTGCCATAGGGGCATGAGGAGGAACTGCCTCTCTCACTGTTCCAATTTCAAAAAGCTCTTCCACTGGCATGGTCATAATAGCATCGCATCGCTCCTGACGAAGGGCAGCGAAACGCCGACGCTCTTCTTCCGTTATGGTATGAGTGTTAACCTTGGCTTGAAGTTCCCGATAATCAGGACTTCCAGTCCCCTTCCCAGATTCTTTTTTTAATACAAGGCGAATGGACTTCCCGTCCTTTCTCCTATAAAAGGAAAAGGCCATTTTCCCGTAGGGACGAATAATAAGATTTCCCTTTCCAAGTGTACATCCTGTAAGAAACTGGATAGCATCGATTCCGCACATATCTGTTTCACATAGAGCCACCATTTCTTCGTCAGAACTGTGCCCTACTTCAGCGAGAGCTATCTGAGCGGCGCGTATGCCAATAGCTAAACCAGGACACCAATGTCCATGGAAATGAATAATTTGTTCAAGGCATTCAGAAGTTATTGACGGCATGGCCACAGCGAACCTCCTCTTCCGTGTTACAAAGTTTTAAAATCATAACACTATTATATATCAAGCAGTGAAAAGAAAAACCCTTTATAGAGTTTTAAACTTTACAAAAAAAGATTTTTAGGTAAAAATGTTTGCGTTCAGGGAAGATCTGAAAAGAAATTAAAAAAATAATTAAGGAGAATGTGACCCCTATGCTTACTAATATCCTCACCGCCTTGGCTGTTGTTGTGAATGGTATCCCTCAGGGATTGCTGGCACTCAGTTTTGGTTTTGCTGCCTTCCCCACGGCTATCGCTTTTATTATTGGTATTGCTGGCTCTCTTGCATTTAACTCTGTTGCCACCATCTCTTTCCAGGCAGAAACAATCACTTTAGCAGGAACAATGGGACGTAACGTTCGCGAACGCCTTAGCCTTGTCTTCTGGGGCGCGGCTTTTCTTTTTATCCCCTCTGTTTTCGGATTGAATGAAGCCATTGTTGCCTTTATTGGTCCTACCATCGTAACATCTATGATGGCAGGCGTTGGAATTATGCTGGCCTATGTGGCCATTGAACTTTTCAATGCTGAACGGTGGTCTGGAACTGCTTCTATGATTTCGGGGCTTGCTGTCTGGCTTGTAACAAAAGATCTGGCATGGACAATTATTATATCTGTTCTTGTTTCTACTGCCGTCTATAACTACCTTCGAGTCAGCAAAAAAGTTGCTATTGAGGAAACAAAAATTGACCTTTCCAGAGAGCGATTTAACTTTGGTGACATAGAGTGGCGTTTCTGGAAAAACCCCCGTATTTTTGTAGGAGCCCTTGCTCTCGCTTGTCTTAACATCGGAGCTAATATCAGCTTTGGAAAGATCACAGGAAGCATTGCCGGGGCCGAGACAAATATCGACCACCTTGCCATTTACTCCAGTCTGGCCGATATGGGGTCTTCTCTTTTTGGCGGCGGTCCTGTGGAAGCTATTATCTCTGGGACAGCTACAGCACCTAAGCCCATTCTAGCTTCTGTGCTTATGATGGGCATTATGGCCGTGATCCTTCTTATGAAACTTCTTCCCATTATTGGGCAGTACGTCCATCGTTCATCTATTGCCGGGTTTCTGTTTATTCTTGGTACTTTTGTTACTTTTGCTACCAACATTCAGGGAGCCATTGCTTCCGCTCCGGAATTTGCCGGTCCTTACGGGTTTGGTCCCTGGGGCATGGTGATTGGGGCGACGACCCTTGTCTCTGCCCGGTGGAACCCATTCTTTGGCCTCTTGGCCGGGTTGGCGATAAAATTTTATTTTGGAGTGTGATGCGAAAATGAACGACACCTACGAACTGCATATTTCTGGATTAACCAGGAATCTAAAAAAAGTGAGAGTCGCAGATGACCTTGTTATAGCATCGTTCGTAATGCTTGGAGATACAGAACTCATTGAACGGACGGCTGAGGACCTTTATCGCAAACTTCCAGATGGCATTGATTATCTAGTCTGTCCTGAGGCAAAAGGAATTCCCCTTACTCATGCTATTGCCAGACGTTTAGGCATTAATTACGTTATAGTCCGTAAGTCTGTAAAGGGGTATATGGAAAATCCCGTGATAGAAAAGGTGCAGTCCATTACTACCCGTGAGCCGCAGATTATAGTTCTCGACGGCCTGGATGCCCAAAAACTGGAAAACAAGCGGGTGTGTATTGTAGACGACGTGGTCTCCACGGGGGGATCCCTCAAAGCCCTTGAGAGCCTTCTTTCCCATGTCAATTGCACAGTGGTGGCCAAGGTTGCCGTTCTTCTTGAGGAAGGCGGTTACGAAAGTAAGGATCTGGTCTATCTCGCGAGGTTGCCCGTATTCAAAGAATAGTTCCTTTTTAGACAGCATAAAAGCTCAGCTTTTCGAAAAGCTGAGCTTTTATGCTGTTCGAACGTCTGTTCGAAACACTCTTTCCAGGAAAATGGGGTGTCGCTCAGAGATAATGCAGAGGGAGGGGCACTTATGATTCCGGCTCAAACCGGATCGTACGCATAGAATTCAGAACAGCAAGCAAGGCAACCCCTACATCGGCGAACACAGCTTCCCACATTCCTGCCATTCCAGCTATTCCAAGGGCGATGAAAAAGCCTTTTGTAGCAAGGGCCAGGATTATATTCTGCCAGACGATTTTACGGGTTCGACGAGCCAGAACAAGGGCATCCGCAACCTTGGATGGATTATCGTCGAGGATGACCACGTCAGCTGTTTCTATTGCTGCTTCTGAGCCAAGGCCTCCCATAGCTATGCCGATGTCGGCAGCGGCTAAAGCAGGGGCATCGTTGAGGCCGTCACCCACAAAGATAGTTGTTTCATTGGCAGACAGCCCTGATTTCAGCCTGGCCAGCTCCGCAACCTTATCCTGGGGCAAAAGGCTGGCGACGTATTGATCTACGCCTATCTCACGAGCTACCCACTCCGCTCCCTTTTCGGTATCGCCTGTCAGCATGATCGTAGCCGCCAATCCGGCCTTCTTGAGGGCTTTCAATGTGCTGTGCGCGTCAGGACGGATCACATCAGAAACAATAATATAACCGAGGTACTGACCGCCCTTTGCTATGTGAACTACGGTTCCCCGCTCCGGGTCTGAAAGGTTCTGGAAACCTTCTCCCTCTAAGAATTTTTTATTCCCAGCAAGTATCCGATGACCTTCAACAATGCCCCGTAAGCCCTTTCCGGAGATTTCTTCGAGATCTTTTGGAGGCAGAAGTTCTATTCCTCCCGCCGCCTCAGTAATTGAACGGGCGATAGGATGATTTGAGCTTTGTTCCAGCGAGGCGGCGAGGGAAAGAATCTCTTCTTCTGAAACATCCTGCTGGGGCACAATCTTTGTTACAGAGAAAACTCCTTGTGTCAGGGTTCCTGTCTTGTCAAAAGCCACCACTTTCGCAGAATTCATAGCATCAAGTACATTTCCACCCTTTATGAGGATGCCATGGCGCGATCCAGCCCCTATTCCTCCAAAATATCCAAGAGGAATACTGATCACCAAAGCGCAGGGGCATGAAATAACGAGAAGGACCAGCGCCCGGTAAATCCAATTCATATACGAACCATTTCCGAGAAGGGGTGGAATGGCGGCTACTGCTAAAGCTCCCATAACTACTGCAGGAGTGTAGTAGCGGGCAAAGGTTGTAATAAACCGTTCAGTTGGCGATTTTCGCGCTACAGCGAACTCGACCATTTCAAGAATTCGCGCGATAGTTGTTTCTTCAAAGGCAGATGTTACACGAATGGTGAGAGCCCCCCGTAGGTTTATGCTTCCGCCATATACCCTTTTGCCGGGTTCTGCCGTTACAGGTACCGATTCCCCGGTGAGGGGGGATTGATCAATTTGGGAAATTCCCGATTCAATAATTCCGTCCAGAGGGATTTTTTCTCCCGGCCGAACCAGGATATGGTCGTTTACGGCAACATCTTCGGGTTTGACATTTCTTTCCTCTCCGTCGCTAAGGAGTCTGGCAAATTGAGGGCGAGCAACAAGAAGGGCGCGGATAGAGCTGCGGGACCTTCTTGCTGATAATTCCTGGAATAGTTCTCCAGTTCTATAAAAAAGCATAACTGCTACAGCCTCTGGAAGTTCCCCAATAAGAATTGCTGCAATAGTGGCGATAGACATTAGGAAGAATTCGTCCATCCCTTTCATGGCCTTTAGATTTTTAACTGTGTTCCAGAGCACTTCCTGTCCGCTAAGAAAGTAAGCGGCGAGGAAGACGGAATATTCACCTAGGCTATAAGGTGTTGCTGCCAGCTGTTCTCTAAAAGCAAGTCCTATGATAAAGAGGATGGCGGCAATTCCAAGGCCCTTTCCTTCTTCCTTAAATCGCTCTATTAAAAAACTCTTGCCTGAAGAGGACTTTTCTGAAGAAGCATTTTCCACATTATTAACGGGTGTTACTGTTACCCCTGGTTCTATGTGAGTTACAATGGCCCTGATCTTTTCCTCAAGGTCACTTCCATCGTTCTCAACTCTCAATATTTTTGTATCGAAATCGAACAATACCCCACTTACTCCTGGAAGGGCGGATATGTCTGCCTCTATTTGAGAAGCGCAACTCTGACAGTTCAGTTTCTTAATTCTATAGAGCGGCATTGGTACTCACATCCTTTTTGGCCAGTTTTAGAACAATGCTAAAAGAAAGCGCCGTAAATGCTTCCTGCCATAGTGGATAAAAAAATAACAAGGGCAACGTAGGCTGCTGTTTTTTTTGTTCCCATAATGTTACGGATCACCAGCATGTTGGGAAGGGAAAGGGCAGGTCCTGCCAAAAGGAGCGCAAGAGCAGGGCCTTTGCCCATACCAGCTCCCATAAGCCCTTGGAGAATGGGGACTTCCGTCAATGTGGCGAAATACATGAAAGCTCCGGCAACGGAGGCAAAAAAGTTCGAAAAGATTGAGTTCCCTCCGACAAGGGCCGCAACATAATGACTTGGAATAAGGGCTTCGTAGCCGGGACGGCCCAACAAGAAGCCCGCAAGAAGAACCCCCGAAAAAAGCAGGGGTAATACTTGCAGCCCATATCCCCATGTAGCGCTGAGCCATTCAGTTTGCTCATCACGGGAAAACCACTTCATTGTTGTCAGAAGAGTAGAACCTAGGGCAGTTCCTGCCAAGATCCACTTTGCATCATATATCGCGGCCCATGTTCCGGACTCTACCTTGGGAGCGGCCCAGTTGGCAAATATAAGAAAAAAGACCATGCTGGCCATAGTCCATAGGGTTTTCCATAGGGGACGGACTGGTTCTTCAATAGGCAGAGAAGCAAATCCTTCTTGCCGCTTCTTTTCTTCTTCTTTAAAAATGAAAGCCATTGCAAGACCTATAAGTATGCTGAAAGAGATAGCGCCTATGGCACGGGCGAGCCCCATTTCAAAACCAAGAACTCGGGCTGTCAATATAATGGCGAGGATGTTGATGGCCGGGCCTGAATAGAGAAAGGCAGACGCAGGGCCAATACCGGCTCCGCGGCTGTAAATTCCCGCAAAAAGAGGAAGGACGGTGCATGAACAGACCGCAAGGATAGTGCCTGAAACAGCAGCGACAGAGTATGAAACGATCTTTTGCGCCTGGTTTCCAAGATATTTCATCACTGACTGCTGACTGACGAAAACAGAAATAGCTCCAGCGATAAAAAATGCGGGAACAAGGCAAAGCAGTACATGCTCCCTGGCATATTCATGAAGCATGGCAAAGGCTTCTATAGCGGCGCTGTGTACTCGGGGATTGTCGGCTGGTAAAAAATAAAAGAAAAGGAAAGCTGCAACGATCCATATAAATTTTTTGCGATCACTCATAACAAAAGACTTCCTTTCACTAATATAAGCGGCGGATAGTTCACATAAGGGCCTAAAATAACCCCCGACGGCTAATCGGGGGTATGTTTTTATTTTGCCTTCTCGCGAAGAAGGTCTTTCAGAACTGCTTCTGTTGGAACCCGACCGGATAAAAGAACCTTCCCGTCTACAACAAGGCCGGGAGTTCCCAGCACTCCAAAGGACATAATCTCTTTAATATCTGTTACCTTTTCAATTTCGTAATCGAGGTCTAGCTCCTGAGCCACTTTTTCTGCCATTTCAGCAAGTTTTTTACATTTTGGGCAACCTGTTCCTAATATCTGTATTTTCATCTTCCCTCTCCTTTCTCGCCGCACAAAAACACTGTAAGTAATGTTCCTCATAAACTGGATGCCCCTGGATAACGCGCTCAACACATTGAAGCATTGAAGCGAGGCAGCGCATTTTCAGAGAATAGTAAATATGCAGCCCGTCCTTTCGATCTTCAATAATGTGGAGATCGCGGAGTATGGCTAAATGTTTGCTGATCGTCGTCCTGTCAAAGTGAAAAAGTTCCGCTATTTCACAGGCACACATCTCTCTCTTTTCCAGAGTTTCCACAATAGAAAGACGAACAGGATGACCTAGGGCTTTGAAAATAGCTGCTTTTTCCCGTTGTAGGTTTGCGTCCAAGTCAACCCCTCCTTATGTGGCGATATTACCACATAAGGAGGGGTACCTGTCAATGCCTATTGCGCAAATGTGAGCATTCCAGATGAGAGCTCATATCCCCGGCGGGTTACATGCTCTAGAAAGGGAATGTCATGTGAGGCAATAATGAGAGCCATGTCAAGTTGATTTAGAACGTCTACAAGGTTTTGCCAGGCCCTTTTATCAAGACCGCTTGAGGGTTCGTCGAGCAGCAGCAGGTCTGGTTTCATTGCAAGAACAGCAGCTAAGGCCCCGAGTCTCTTTTGTCCTCCTGAAAGGGCGTAAGGAGGGGTATGAGCGAGGTTGTCTATGTTAAGGGTTTTCAAAACATTGATAGCTTGTTCATAGGCTTCTTCTTTGTTTATTCCTCTATTGAGAGGGCCAAAGAGCACATCATCAAGCAGGGTCGGGCAAAAGAGCTGGTCATCGGGATCTTGAAAAAGAAAACCTATGGTTTGACGTAAATATCGAAGATCCTTTTGGTTTTTAATAACTTTCCCCTTAACAATAATGTCTCCCTTCTGTGGGCGAAGCAGGCCCATTATCAAAGAGAAAAGAGTTGTTTTACCCGCACCATTTTCCCCTCGGATATAAATTTTTTCATTCTCAAAAATTTCGAAAGAGAGATTTGTAAACAGAGGCAAACTTCTGGGATAGGTAAAAGCAATATTTTTTAAACGTAACAGTGGCATCATAGAATAAAACACCCAGCCAACAAAATGTAGAGGGCTGCCATGCAAAGAGTATCAGGGGGGGAGGATGTCGCGCAAAAGGTGGAAAAGGGAAAAGAGCCGTTAAAACCTCGTAACGCCATAGCTTTAAAAACTCGCTCTGAACGAATGATACTTCGTATAAGCAGCATACCGACGAGGTTGCCGTAAGCTCTAAAAGTTGAAAAGGATACAGTGGGATGAAATCCCCTTAACACCATGCTTTTGTGAATTTTTTGTGCTTCTTCCGATAAAACGTGAGCGTATCGATAGGTAAAATGGAGCAAAAGAATAAGTTTTTGAGGCACGTGAAGACGATGAAGTGCCTGTAAAAGATCTGGCATTGTTGTTGTTCGTAAAAATGAGATAAAAGCCAAAGTTGCCGCATGAGTTCGTATTGTAATAAGCAATGCGAGGCGCACACCATTTTCAGAGGAAAGGGGAAGCGTGAGCCACATCATAAGAAGAAAGCTATCAAGGGCAAGAAGGCGAGTGATAATAACTTTGATAGGAATACGGGCAATAGTGACAAGCATAAAGGCATACATCAGCAGAAAAAATTGAGCGGCAACTGATGGCAAAAGAGCGACACATAAGGCGAAAAGAAAGACGAGCACGACTTTGATTGCTGCAGAGACTCGACTTAAAAAACTATCAGGAATATAAACTTGGCAATTCAATGAAGGGAAGTTGCTATTGCCCATATTTTTTACGCCCTCCAGCCCAGAAAGCCATCCCGGCAAGGCCTGCAATATACCCTATCCCTCCGATAATTTCACTGAATTTAGGTTTCGAAAGTTCCTTCCGGAGCAGAGAAAGTTCGTTCCTGATAGGGGCTATTTCTTTCTGAACAATTTCTTGTGTGAGAGCAGAAATCTTTTCTTCAGAAAGAGAACTTGTTGTATTTGAACTTTCTGGTGCCGCGAAAGCTGTTTTTTCAATTCTATCGTTTGGTTCTGCTGCTTCTATGGTTACTATAGTTTGACCCAGATGTCCTATACCGCCATTTACCGAGACTAGAAGAGATTGAATGCCTGTTGCATCAACGGGGATAGAAAATTGCCCCTTTTCGTCTGTCGTTCCTTCGACGATGAGGCTGTTATTTTTAGCATTTTTAACGTGTATTGCAGAATGACGGGCAGGCGCTCCATCATTGAAATAGGCTTCTCCAACAAGGGTGTTGTTTTCCATATAGGCGAAAACATTTAATTTATGGGCAGACGCAACGCCAGTCCACAAAAAAAGAAGTAGAGTTATACTCACAAATTTAAGGGATAACGTTTTTATTTCCATTTCTCCCATTCCTCCAAAAGAGATGGCATAGTGCGAAAGACGTATGCTGCGACAAAAGCTCCGATAAGAGACTCTATTCCCATAATGGGAATATGGGCAAGAAGAATAAGTTTGGCAGTCATGAAAAATACCTCACCACTTCCTGCAAGGGCAAGGGCCGTAAAAATACCGGCGCCAGCTACTCCTGTCGCTCCAGCAAGAGCCCCGGCAAGCCAGGCAGGCTTGCCAAGATGAAGAACATATCGTCCTAATAGACCTCCCAATACGCCAGATAGACTCATGGTGCATGTATTGACTCCGAGCACCACAACCCCTCCGAATTGGAAAAGAAGGGCCTGAAGAAAGAGAGCAACAAGATATGAGGGAAAAAGACCCATTCCTAATATAAGGCCTCCAATGCCGTTCAAAACCAGGTGGGCACTTGTCGGACCGATGTTGATATGTATAAGAGATGAAACAAACAAAGCAGCAGAGACAATTCCCGCACGAGGGATCATCTTTGCATCAATTCTTTTTAAGCCTACTGCGACACCTGCAGCAGCTCCTGTTGCCCCAATGAGAAGAACAGGGAGAGAAAGAACGCCTTCCGCAATATGCATTAGTTTTTATTCACCGTTTTCAGCCATAAAACTGCCCCTAATTCTATAGCGGCATCATTTTTACCATCAGGAGTTTTCATTGTTTCAGGAGCATCGGAAAGAGCTGCAAAACCCCACCAGCCTTCCCAAGGCATTACATACGTAAAAATACCTTGGTCATCTGTGCGTACTACTTGAGTAATAAAAGGATCAGCCGGAGCTTTAATGGCCTTTTTATCATTATAAAACTCGACTTCTACGTCTGCGCCGGAAACAGGTTTTCCATCAACTAAAACTTTTCCTTGAAAAACATTTCCTGCCCACAGACCATAAGGATGAGTAAGAGGAAGAATTTCTGCACGAAGCCCTACTGCTTCATCCCAGCCATCTTTCATTCCGAACGCGTTAACAACGGTTTTTGTGTAATGAATAATATATTTGTTTTCTGCTGGCTCCCAATATGGAGAGGGTTCTACGTAAAAGATATGGTCTCCGGGGCGTTTTACTACATAAGATGCCTTCCAGCTTTTCAAACCGTCTTTAGATATTTTTTCATTAAGAAAGTTCAGAAGATCTGTTTTTTCTGAGCGAACCAGAACCCCAAATTGAACGGGCTTTTCCATATTCATAAGGTGTTGTTCAAAAGGATGTGTGAAGAGAAGATCAAGATCAATTTGTTTGTTGTCATCTTGGGATACGATATTTTGATTAGGAATAATAACTTGAAAATGTGCCCGTAATGGAGAGGCAAAAACAAATAAAGAGCAAACCATAACAAGAGGAACAATAATTTGTTTTTTCCAGATTCTCACCGCTAAAAACCCCCTCAAAAATTATCGTAACACGAATTTCTATTATAGTGTTACTCTTTGGACTTAGTTTGTCAAGTTAAATAACGGTATAATATATAAAAGGTTCATAGTCCGCTTTGCTTTCTTGTGTTTTTTGATACCGACATTGTTTTATCAGGTTAAAAGAGTACCGGTGGCAGCTTGGTTTATGACATTGAAAATTGAAAATGAAGGGAGGGGCAATCATGAAGAAGCATGAATTTTATATTGTAGATGTTTTTGCGGAAAAAAAATATTCGGGGAACCAGCTTGCTGTAGTTCTTGGAGCAGGAGATCTTTCGAAAGAGGATATGGAGAGTATTACGAGAGAGATGAACTATTCAGAAACAACCTTTATTTTGAATCATTCTCCAGTAAACGGAGGCTATCCTGCACGGATATTTACTCCAGGGGGGGAAGTCCCTTTTGCAGGCCATCCCACTTTGGGAACAGCTGCTGTTATCGCCAGGGAAATAGCGCCTGGAAACCCTGATTTTATTACTTTAAACCTCCAGGTTGGGCCGATTCCCGTGATGAGAAAGGATCATCTTTATATTATGAAGCAGAACCAGCCAGAGTTCGGCCCTGTCTATCCCCCCGAAGATCTGGCGAGGGTGTTGTCCATTGATGCAAAGGAAATAGAAACAGGTGCCCCTGTCCAATGGGTTTCCACCGGTTTGCCCACAGTTATAGTGCCTCTTAAACGAAGAGAGGTCCTGAGTCGAATCTGCATAAATCGTAATGAATACGAGGATTTCATAGAGAGAATGGGCAAAGTCGCAATTTCAATCTATTGCAAAGAACCTATCCACAGACATAACCATCTTCATGTCAGGGTTCTTACCTCGTGTTTCGGGGTGGAAGAAGATCCCGCAACGGGAAGCTCTGGAGGGTGCCTGGCTGCCTATCTTGTTCGCCATAAGGTCATGGGGGCATCTGTAATAGAGGATGTGAGGGTAGAACAGGGATACTCTCTTCAGCGTCCCTCTCTTCTTTTTCTCTCTGCATCCGACCAGGATGGCGGAAAAATTGATGTACACGTGGGCGGAAGCGTCATTTTTGTAGCAAAGGGCGAGTTGATCTAAAAAGGGCTGTCCTTTTCGTGGACAGCCCTTTTATCTGATTAACTATTTTGATCAATAGGAACCAGGTTTTTTCCCGACTAAAGAGCCGGAGTTTTTTTGTCTCTTCCCGCCTTTTACGGCAACGGCCATTTTCTTTTCAGTCCATCGCGCCAGGCGCACGAAGGGCAACCCAAGCAAAAAATAAATGATGGCAACAATAATGCCAGTGCCGAAATAGTCGTAATAGGTTGTAGCCAGCTGGCCATAGGCCTTTGTCAAATCCACCATGGTAATGACGGAGACCAGTGACGAATCTTTCAAAAGAGAGATAAAGTCATTGGTTACCGGTGGCAAGGCGACTCGCAAGGCCTGAGGCAATACCACGTGTCTCAGAGCCTGCCACCGTGTCATTCCAAGAGCCAAAGCCCCTTCCATTTGTTGGCGAGGCACAGATAGGAGCCCAGCTCTGTAGTTTTCAGCTTCATAGGCGGCGTAATTGAGCCCAAGGCCTAATATTCCGGCAAAGAACGGGCTCAGTTTTATCCCTATGTTGGGGAGACCATAAAATATAAAGAAGAGCTGAATCAGGACAGGCGTTCCCCGAATTGCCTCAATATATCCGATGGCCAGACGAGAGAGCAAAGTAGGCCCAAATATTTTAGTCATGGCCAAAAGCAGGCCGAGGAAAATAGCCAGAACCATAGATGCAATGGATACCTTCATGGTAACGATGGCTGCCTTGCCCAATATAGGCAGGAAGCTTGCGTATCGATTTAACCGTTTGGCTAAAGTAATGTCAGGTTTTTGGTGTTCCGCCCAATGGTTGAACATGGAAGCTTCGATCTTGCTTGGAGAAAAATCCTGAAACATTTCGGCCATCATGGGGCTCCACATGTTCCAGCGGTCATAGATCTCCCGAAGTTTCCCGCTGTCTCGAAGATAGACGATAGCTTCATTTATATCTGAAAGCAGTTGCTTGTCTTCTTTGCGAACAGCAATTCCATACTCCATACGTCCAACGGGAGGGCCCACAAATACTATTTCAGGGTTGAACCCTGCATAGTAGACGCCGATGGGATCGTCAAAGAGTGTTGCGTCAAGACGTCCGTTTTCGAGATCGTTAAAGGCATTGATCTCATCTTCGTAGGTTCGTATGTCCTTAATGCCGGCCTCTACGAGGGTGAAATAAGCATAGGATTGTTTTAGGGTTCCCACAACTTTTCCCTTGCAATCTTCAAGGGTTTCAATGTCTTTTGTCCCCTTCCGGACGGCAATCTGTAGAAAGGTTGCGTAGTAAGGTATGGAGAAATTTACAACCTCTTTATGTTCCGGCGTGATTTCAAGGCCATCAAGGGTGACATCGTATAAATGTCGTTCCAGGCCAGGAATAAGATTATCCCATCCGTTCTGGACAAATTCGGTTTCCATACCAAGATAATCGGCGATGGCATCTATGATCTCCACTTCGTAGCCAATGAGGCGATCCATATCGAAGGGATCGTAGAACATATAGGGTACGCCCCCCTCAGTATCTCCTCCCCATTTGAGCACAGGTTTATCGGTAGCGTAGAGAGGAGACCCACACGCCGCAAAAACAATAAACAGAGCGCAAAGGAATCGTATCAGCCTTTTCATTTATGCTACATCCTCTGAAAAGTGTCTGAGAAATGCTTTCGTTCGTTTGTTTTGAGGTGTTTCAAACAGAACATCGCCGTCAGCCATTTCAACGATCTCCCCGCCGTCCATAAAGACAATATAGTCAGAAGCGTTGCGGGCGAATCGCATTTGATGGGTTACGATGATCTGAGTCATGCCTTCATTATCAAGATCTTTCATGACCTGCAGAACTTCCCCCACTAATTCGGGGTCGAGGGCTGAAGTCGGTTCATCATAGAGCATGACTTTGGGATTCATGGCGAGGGCGCGAGCAATAGCCCCACGTTGAGTTTGTCCGCCAGATAGGGTGGCTGGATATTTGTGGGCGTGTTCGGAAAGGCCAACTTTTTCAAGCAATCTCAACGCTATTTCATGAGCTTCTTCTTCACTGGCCTTTTTAACGACCATAGGGGCCAGCATAACATTTTCGAGAACGGTCCGGTGAGGAAAAAGATTAAAACTTTGAAATACCATTCCAACTTCCTGTCTCATATGATGACAGGCTTCCAGAAAGCTTTTGTCCAGTTCCTTTTCCTTGCCGGTGCGGCTTACCGTAACGCCGGCGATAGTAATGGTTCCGGAATCGATGTACTCGAGACAATTGAGACACCGTAAGAACGTTGACTTGCCGCATCCTGACGGCCCTATGATAGAGACCAGATCCCCCTCATGAATGTCTATGGAGATTCCATTCAAAACTTCTCCATCCTCAAAGCTCTTGTACAGATTTTCAACGTGAATCAAAGGTATAGCCGCACGTGTCAACCCGTCTCAACCTCCTAACTATTTTTTTGTGTGATTTCACTCTCCCCGATTTGGTTTTGAGTCTTCATATTTTGATTACAAGCAGGCATAGTATGACAGAAAAAAAAGCAGATGCAAGATGTAAATTTAAAGGAAAAAACAAAAAATAATGTTTTTCTATACGTTATAATTTCATTATGGATATTAACAGGGAGGGATCTTTTTCGATGTTAGAAAAAAAGCTTATATGCACTGCCTGCGGATCAACGTTTTCTCTTCGAGAGAACCTTGCACGTTGCCAAAAGTGCAGGGAGCCACTTGAGATCGAGGAGTTTATTTCAAAGAATATCGATACGGAAGAACGATCGGACATCTTCAAACGGTATAAGAGCTTTTTCCCCTTTCAGTCCAGTTGCAGCGGCCTTTCCCTTGGCGAAGGAATGACCCCCCTTCTTTCAGCTCCCTCCTTTGCTGAAAAATACGGGGTGAAAGAAATATTTTTAAAGAACGAAACAGTAAACCCCACGTGGTCTTTTAAAGACCGGGGAACAGCCGCGTCCATTCACCATGCCATTGAACTTGGTTTTCGCCGAATCGGAACTGTCTCTACAGGAAATATGGCAGCTTCCGTAGCTGCTTTCGGGGCAAGAGCAGGCCTTGAAACGACAATCCTTGTGAAGGGGGATATCCCTTCTGAAAAACTCAATCCGGTTGCCATCTATAATGCCCGTCTGATCAAGGCTCTGGGCGACTATGACCGACTTTACGAAGAAAGCCTCCGCCTGGGAGAAAGATATGGCATCTACTTTATGAATTCCGACGTTCCCTTCAGGGTCGAAGGGTCTAAGACCATTGCTTTTGAAATATGTGAACAGACAGAGTTTAATGTTCCTGACTTTGTTATTATACCAACAAGTGCCGGCGGCAACATTCGAGGCATAGAAAAAGGGTTTAGAGAGTTTTACAAATCCGGGCTTATTCCTCACATACCAACGATTGTCGCGGCTCAGGCAGAAGGATGTGCACCAATAGCGAGAGCCTACGAAAAGAATTCTCTCACTATTGAGCGGTTCCCCAACCCCCACACTGTCGCCCACGCCATAGAAAACCCTTTCCCCCCAAGCGGCAACCAGGTGTTAAGAATGCTTCACAGGCAAAGGGGGGTAGCTGTGGCAGTTTCAGAAGAGAGCATTTATGAATCTCAGCTAGAACTGGCAGGGATGGGGTTGTTTGTTCAGCCAGCTTCAGCTGTTTCGCTGGCGGCCCTTAAAAAACTGCGGCAAACTGGCTCTATCTCTTCAGAACAGAGAGCGGCATGTATCCTTACAGGGAGCGGGTTGAAATACACAGCTGTTTTCGATGCCTACAATCTCAATGCCGAAGAGTGTCTTATAGATGATCTTGAGAAGCTTCTTGCAGTGAAATGAAAGGCAAAGGGGAGTAAGGGAGAATGCTGCTGTGTGAGCGGTGTCATCAACAACATGAAGAGGACAGTAAGTATTGGAGGTGCCCCTGCGGCGGGGCGCTTCTTCTCCACGTTGACGAAACCCGATTTCCTTCGCAGGAAGCTTTGCAATCCCGCCCTTCATCACTTTGGCGGTATAAAGAGGCTCTTCCTTTAAGGGATGGAACGATTCCTGTTTCTCTTGGTGAAGGTCTTACCCCCCTTGTTCCCTTGCCATGGAAATCCGGCCGGGTTTTCTTTAAGCTTGATTATCTCTGTCCCACCGGTTCCTATAAGGATCGGGGAGTTGCCTATGAGGTAACAAGGCTGAAAGAACTGGGCATCTCTTCCATTGTTGAAGATTCGTCGGGCAATGCAGGGGCAGCTATGGCTGCTTATGCCGCTCGGGCAGGCATTCATTGTCAAATTTTTGTTCCGGAATATACCTCTGCAGGCAAGTGTGTCCAGATTGAAAGTTATGGGGCAGAACTTGTACGGGTTCCGGGAAGTCGGGAAGACACCACTAGAGCTGCAGAGCAGGCGGCATCCCATACTTATTATGCCAGTCATAACTGGAGCCCCTATTTTGTTCATGGAATTAAGACCTATGCTTTTGAAATATGGGAACAACTCCAGTGCACAGCGCCTCATAAGATCATTGTTCCGGCAGGGCAGGGAAGCCTCGTTCTGGGCTGTTATCTTGCCTTCCGACATCTTCTTCAATCAAAGATCATCTCTCGCTTTCCTCAAATCATCGCTGTTCAGGCAAAGAATTGCGCCCCCCTCTATGAGGCTTTTATTCAGGGGAAAGCAGAGCCCGTCCAAATAGAGAAACGGGAAACCATAGCGGAGGGAATTAGTTCCGCCCTGCCTGTACGGGGAAGGGAAGTTCTTGCCGCTATCAGGAAAACAGGGGGGGAAATGCTGGCAGTTGATGAAGAGGAGATAAAAAGAGGTTTTTATGATTTGGCCAAGGCCGGCCTGTATGTAGAACCAACCAGTGCAGTTGTAGCGGCAGCATTGGCTAAACTGGAAGGCCAGGGGAAGCTTTTAACCAGCGAAATAACAGTGGCCTTCCTTTCGGGTTCTGGCTTGAAGGCCACTGATAAGATTTTGCACTTAAAATAAATAACAGAATGAATTTTATAAATACGCATATAATTTGATAATTTAGGAATATCCCTTCCCATAAAGCCCTCTTTCCTGATATAATCCGCCCTAAAATTCTTAACCAACAGGAGGGCTCTACTATGAACAAATACATTTTTGCAGAGCGGATGAAAAATTTTCAGGCATCGGATATCGCCGCCATTCTAAAGGTGACAGCTGATCCTGAGATTATTTCTTTCGCCGGCGGCCTTCCGGCTCCAGAACTATTTCCGATTGATGAGATGAAAGAAGTTGTTGCTCATGTTCTCGAGAAGCATGGTAGAAAAGCCTTGCAATACTCGACAACAGAAGGACATGTTCCTTTGCGGGAAAAGATTGCGAGCCGGATGAACCGGAAATACCAGACCCGTTTGGAGAGCGGCAACATAATGATTACCACGGGATCCCAACAGTCTCTTGACCTGTTGGCTAAGATGTTTATCGACGACGGAGATGTCATCTTATGCGAAAGCCCTACTTATCTCGGTGCTCTCAGTGCCTTTAACGGCTATAACCCGCGGTACGTGGACGTCGAGACAGACGAAGACGGAATGGTACCAGAGGCTCTCGAAAAGGCTCTGAAAAGAGAAAAAAGAGCCAAAGCAGTCTACGTTATTCCAGATTTTCAGAACCCTACAGGCAAAACGTGGACTTTTGAGAGAAGAAGAGCCTTTATGGAAGTTATTAACCGTTACAATATAGTGGTCTTTGAAGATAACCCCTATGGGGAGCTTCGATTTAAAGGGGTCGTACCCCCTTCTCTGAAATCTTTTGACACAAAGGGGCAGGTGGTTCTTCTTGGAACCTTCTCGAAGATCTTTTGTCCGGGAATGAGAATTGCCTGGCTTTGCGCAGAAGGAGAAATATATGAAAAGTTTTCGTACCTTAAGCAGGCTGCTGATCTTCATTCCCCTACGCTGAGTCAGTATGAGATCGACACCTATATGGAAATGTACGATCTTGACGCTCATGTAGCTCGTATCATAGATGTCTATAAGGAACGGTGCGACATTATGATAGAGGCGATGAAGGCGGAGTTGCCGCCTTCAGCTTCATACACCGTGCCGGAAGGCGGGCTTTTTACATGGGTAGTGTTGCCTGAAAATCTCAGTGCCAGAGACTTGCTCATGACCTGTATTGAAAAGAAGGTTGCCTTTGTACCGGGAGGAGCCTTCTTCCCTAACGGCGGCCATGAGAACACCTTGCGCTTGAACTATTCCAACATGCCGCCAGAGAGAATTGTACAGGGAATCAAACTACTTGGAAACGCTATAAAAGAACACCTTTGTTAAAGATAGGGGAGCCTGGCTCAGTAACGAGCCAGGCTCCCCTAATATATTGCCCTGAAGAAAACGTCGCTACTGTTTTAAAAGCTTTTTCACTGCTTCACGAATAACACTTACTTCTGTTTTGTATTCTGCGGCGAGTTCCTTTAAAGGCTTGTCCTTTGGGGCATCCATGGGCCATCCTGCCTCAGCCAGTATCTTTTCAGGTGCGAGTCCATAGGTTTCTGCAATGCTCGACAGCGTCAACGAACCTTTTATTTCTTCCGGGTTTTGAGGGGTTGTTTGGGGGGACGAAGGGATCTCGATTTTTTGTTTTTCCAAATAGGCTTCAAGGAGTGCTCGAAGTTCCTCATCATTAACCCCTTCAATGTTTTTTAGCGATACATCGCGAGGAATGCCAGCCGGAAGATTTGTAATGGCAATAACCTCCTCCTCGGTAAGTTTCACAGTTTCCGCCACCTGGTGAAGGGTCATCCACCCATAGATACCGCCTGCTGCATTCCTTACTCCTTCAGTAGTAGATGGGGCGTAGGTCGTCCATTCCCCAGATAGACGGGCCGCACCGTAAAAACCAAAGAAGAGAAGTAAACCGACTATTCCGACGGCGAGAGAGGAGAAGAACTTCTTTTTCTTTCCGAAAGAGAGAGTTTTCTCCACAGGACACGTGTCAGCACATCGTCCACAGGCAATACATTCCGCGCTGTTTTCTGTTTCTTTTGCTTCAGGGTTGAGATTCACGGGACATGACGTATGACATAAATGACAATGAATACAAGATGAATCATTTCGACGAATCTTTACCAGGCTTAATTTCTGGCCAAGGGCAAGAAGGGCTCCGAGAGGACAAAGATAACGGCACCAGAATCGCTCAATCCATAAACTCGCGGCAATTACAGCACCAAAGAGCACTATATATGCCCAGGGCTTTTCCACTACTTCTTTCCAGCCTGCGCTGAGGTGCATCCATGCTACCCACGGATCATAATTACGCCATGCGAGGGTGCCGAGTTTCCATGTAAAAAAGAGAATGAGGGCGAGAACGGCATACTTTAGATATCGTGCTGGTCGATCAACAGACTCTGGCAGCTCTCTGGGGGTTATGGCCAATTTTCGAGCCGCTTTTGCGGAAAGCTCGCCTATGGTTCCCAAGGGGCAGATCCAGCTGCAAAAAATACGCCCTACGACAACAGTCATTGCTACAACACCAGCAAACAACACAAGAGAGCTTGGTGCCAATCTTCTTAGCCATGTCCCTGTTTTTAAATAAGCATATAATCCCTCTATACCTCCAAATGGGCATAAAGCATCTACTGGCGGCATTCCTTCGGGGCCGCCTCCTAGAAGTTGATGCCGATAGCCTATCCATGATAAGAAGATGAGAAATGCAAGTTGAACGGCCAGACGGATCTTTTGCGATTTCATAGTCGTACCCCCTTCTTTTACTCCTTTGTTTAAAATTATCTTTTAGAAGAGAGGTTTTGGCTTTCGGCAAAAAGACGTACTCCACGGAGGTATTTGTAACGAACGCAGAGACGAAGGGCTACGTTTTTCTAATCACCGGTACTTTCATCACTCCGTTTCTTTTTGATAATGAGAACGGCAGCGATTATACCTACGCCAATAACGAGCCAGATCATGGTTAAGGCGTTCATACATATTCACCTCCTCACCTATGCCGTTGGGAGTCCTTGCATTTTTTGAGAGAAGTTGCTTTTTGACACGCACGAGGCGCGGTTGAAAAAACTAAATCTAGTGAATAGATAAACAATTGCTATCAATTTGAAAGTAACATAAAAAACAGCTAAATTCAAGCATTAATTTTATTTAACATTGGCGATGGTTTTTTTAAATCCTGAGAAAAGAACTTCGGGATATAATGTTGTAAAGGGGGGAAGATAATGGATCAGGAAAAAGTATTTTGGAGAATGCTTGATGTCATTGAAGATTTTATTGTTCCCGAAACCCGTTTGGCGGTGGCCCATGGCCATAAAATTTTTGGCGCGGCCATTGTGCGTCGTTCTGACCTCTCCCTTGTAGTGGCAGAAACAAATCATGAAGGGTGGAGCCCCCTTTGGCATGGGGGAGTCTATACTATAAAAAAATTTTTCGAACTTGCTGACCATCCCGATCCTAAAGAATGTATCTTTCTCTCAACACATGAACCCTGTTCCATGTGCCTTTCTTCCATTGCGTGGTCAGGGTTTCCTCAGATTTATTTTCTTTTTGGGTATGAACAAACAAGAAACGCTTTTAACATTCCCTACGATATCCAAATTTTAAATGAAGTCTTTAATTGCCCCAAGCCAAGTCGTAAAAACAAATTTTTTGAAAGTTTTTCCTTACAGGAGATGGTTTCGCAACTGAGCGAGCCTGATCTTGCAAAGGCGAGGTTAGAAAAGCTGCAACGCATATATAATGAACTGTCAGATGTATACCAGGCGAGAGAGAAAAAACGATCTTGAAATGAAGGAGGAAAAAATATGGCACTTACAGATATTATAGGGCCGGTTATGATCGGTCCATCTTCCAGTCATACTGCCGGTGCGGCCCGTCTTGGCCGACTGGCTTTAGCATGCTGGGGAGGTGATCCCCTGGAAAGTGTTGAAATATTTTTGCGCGGGAGTTTCGCCCACACAAGCTATGGGCATGGAACAGATCGAGCCCTCATTGCCGGACTTCTCGATATGGCTCCAGATGATATTCGGTTGCGTGACGCCTTGCTGATCGCAAGAGAGCGAAAGTTCAATTATCGTTTTGATGCCGAAGAGATAGATGGGGCACATCCGAATTCTGCCCGATTTGTTTTTACCGGCAAAGATGGCAGAACCCTTGAGGTTATCGGAGCCTCTATTGGCGGCGGGGCAGTAGAGCTTCAACAGGTTGACGGCTTTAACGTGAGTGTGTCAGGAGAGCTCCCTTCTCTTATAACCTTTCATCAGGATACCCATGGTGTGGTCGCGGCAGTAACAAGGCTCTTTGCAGATATGAAGATCAATATTGCCACATTGAGCCTGTATCGAAAATCCAGGGGAGGAAAGGCTTCCCTTGTTATTGAACTCGACCTTCAGTCTCCGCCCCATAGAAGTGTCAGGGAGGCTATTGAGAAGGCGCACCCATCTATTGAACGGGTATTGCCCCTATACAATGAGGGAGGAAACGTATCATGAGATCACTTGCGGAAGTTATAGCTCTGAGCCTGAACCAAAACTGCTCATTTTGCCAAGCAGCATTATCGAAGGAAGGACTGGAAACAGGTCTCTCTATCGAGCATATTCGAGACGGAATGAAGGAGCGGCTTATAGATATGGAAAAGTCTGTTTCTGATGCCCTCTCTCAAAAATGGAATGGTAAAATCGTTAAATCTGATTTTGGGAAAATGAATGACTACTCTCAAAGCCAACAATCTTTATCTAGCGAGTATATATTGCGAGCCAGTGAGATCGCTTTGGCGGTGGCAACCTATAATGCTGCGATGGGTCGTATTGTGGCGGCTCCTACAGCGGGGAGCTGCGGCATTTTGCCAGGCCTCATTTTTGCCTATAAAGAGCTTTTCCGCCCTGAGGAAGATGCCCTTGTCGATGCTTTGATAGTGGCTGGCTCTGTAGGGGAAGTAGTAGCTTCCAGAGCGACGCTGGCAGGAGCTGAAGGAGGCTGTCAGGCTGAATGCGGCGCTGCAGTAGCCATGGGAGCCGCCGCTCTTGTGGCCCTTCGGGGAGGGACAAGTGAAGCCATAGGGCACAGCGTTGCCCTGACCTTCAAATCCATACTTGGCCTCGTTTGCGATCCTGTAGGGGGATTGGTGGAATCACCATGCATTAAGAGAAATGGGCTGCTCGTTTCGCTGGCTGTCTTGGGGGCGGACATGGCTCTTGCAGGCATGGAATCAATAATTCCAGCCGATGAAGTTATTGATGCTATGGCACAGGTTGGCCGTGCCATCCCGGAATCTTTGCGGGAAACGGCTCAAGGTGGTCTTGCCATTACCCCAACGGCCCGCCGTCTTGTAGCGGAAATTTTCCACGAGAGGTGGTAGACCGTGCAGTTCTTTGCAAAGATTCTGGCGCCGATCATTGTTATTCTTTGCGGAGTTGCGCTGCTCCTAATTTCACTTCGGCGCTTTAGGGCAGGTCAGACAGGACGGGCCATGCTTGATATTGTTTGGGCTATAGCCCTATTTATACTGGCCTATATGCAATACTTTTATAAATCATCCTGATATATTGGCAACAGAAAGATGGCCAACAGACAAACGAGGAGGTCATTGGGATGAGAATGACAACTTTGCTTACCCCCACTTTAAAAAAGGAACCTGCGGGATGGCAGGATCCAGGTGCTATTCGTCTTCTTCGAGGAGGCTATGCCCTTGATCTTCACCATGGGGAGTGGAGTTTGTTTCCCTTGGGAGCATTGCTGAGGGACAATGTTGCCTGGACCTTTATCCATGCCTTTATGGACGAGGGTTTTCAGCAGCTGGAAGACCTTCTTTATAGAAAAGAAGGAATCCAATTGCTTGCACATAGGGTGGTTCAAAGCTACCGAGATCTTCCTCTGCGGGTAATGGAGCTTCGGGGAGGACGGTTGCTTCTCAGCGGAATAGAGGCTTCTTCACCGGAAGAATGTCAAAGAAATTTGCTGTATTTCATTGAAAACCTGCTTGAGAACATGGCTCTGTCCGGTTTCAAAATAGAAGATGCAACACTGGGAAAAGAAGGGGCCTATATTGCCATCCCCGCAGAAGAAGAGTTTGCCGCATCTTCAGAAGGGGTAGAATGCCCTTCCTGCGGATGGTATGGTACTACCCATGCACATGCAGGGGAAACCAAGCCTTTTCGAACAGAAGAGGAGTCTTCAGCGCAGGAAGTTTTCACCCCTGGAGCCGAGTCTATAGATGCCCTCTGCTCCTATCTCAAGGTTCCTTCGGAACAAACAATAAAGACCATGTTCTATATGGCCGAAATGAATGGCGTCTTGCAGGCGGTGACAGTTCTTATCAGAGGAGATAGACAGATAAGTGAACGGAAGCTTGTTGTATCACTGGGGGCGACGGAAGTTCGCATTGCAGAGGAAAAAGAACTTATAGAAATCATGGGGCAAAGGCCAGGGTTCCTCGGACCTATAGGCCTCCCTGACAAACTTCTTGTCATCGCAGATTCAAGTGTGGAAGGTTGCAAAGGTGTTGTAACAGGAGCAAATCGGCCGGAATATCACCTCACTGGAGTGACGTGGGGGCGTGATTTCAAAACGGAACGTGTTGCCGATATTGCTCTTCTTGAAGAAGGGATGGATTGCCCTCATTGCGGCTCAGCCTTGAGGAAGTGTCTGTGGAATGGCATAGCGGCAGTATGGGGAGAACCGAAAGACGCGCTAGAGACCCTTTATCAGGATCAGAGCGGCTCATCTCAGAAGTGCGCGCTATGGAAGGGCTGGATCCATCTTGATAGCATTATCACGGCTCTGGCGAGACAAAAAACATATCCCTTGGGATTGGCGCCTTTTGATGTGGATATTATTGTGCCATCTATAAAAGACGAAACTGCCATGGAATTGGCGACGAACCTCTATCACGAAATGGTCCACCAGGGGGTCGTTGCTCTTTTCGATGACAGAAATGAGAGGGCAGGCGCTAAATTTGCGGATTTTGAGCTTTTCGGCATTCCAGCAAAAGTTGTTGTAGGGAGAAAAGCGGCTGAGGGAATCGTGGAAGTACAGTACGGAGAAGAAGTAAAGGAAATGCAGGCATCCCATGTAACGTGTTTCCTCTCCTCTTTGCTCAATGACGATGACACGCAGCTGTGATACACTGGCTGCGTTTATTAGTGAGTTAAATGGTATGGAGGGATATGGTATGAGGAAAAATGTGAAACTTTTAATTGCCATGGCTATAATCGCAACGGTGGTCTTGAGTGGAGTTGCAGGGGCAAAAGAAGTTGAGAAGTCTGAGGTTGACAAAGTGCTGGCCCAGGTTGGAGACGTAGAAATAAAAGGGCAGGACGTAGAAGATGTAATAAAATCTCTTGACCCCCAGCAGCGCATGTACTATGAGAATGAGCAGGGACGCAAGGCCATTCTCGAAGAACTGGTCAACCTTGAGGTCTTCGTGCGATGGGCACAAGAAAATGATGTAGAGAAAGATCCAATTTTCATAGAGCGGCTTGAAAACATAAAGAGAGAGATCCTTCGTCAGGTTGCCCTTGAAAAAATGTTTGGCAATGTTTCTGTGAGCGAGAAAGAGGCCAGAGACTATTACACGGCTCATGTCACGGATTTTATGATCCCATCCCAGATAAGGGCGAGTCATATTCTTGTAGAAAATGAAGAAGAAGCGAAAAGAATAAGGGAAGAGATAAAAACAGAAAAAATTACCTTCGAAGATGCTGCCCAGAAATATTCGTCCTGCCCCTCTAAAGAGCAGAAAGGGGATCTTGGGTATTTTCAGAGCGACCAAGTCGTTCCAGAATTCAGCCAGGCTGCCGGAGCTCTTAAAAAAGGAGAAATAAGTGCGCCGGTAAAGACCCAGTATGGCTGGCATATTATCAGGCTCGAAGATAAAAAACCTGGTTCACTGCAGCCCTTTGAAGAAGTTAAAGGACAGATTGAAACCAACCTTCTTCGTGAGAAACGGGCTCAGATCTATACAGACGAAACAGAACGCCTTCGAAAACAATACGGTGTCAAGGTCTTCGAAAATAAACAATAGAACAACTCTTTGAGATAGCTTGTTAAGACAAGGCGGGCAGATAATGCTGTCCGCCTTGTCTTTCCCAGAGATGAAAGGGCGGCCATTTCAGAATAAATGGAAAATAGCGAAGGAGGAGATATGAGTGAAAAAAGGACGTTACAGTCAAGCTAACAAAGAAGCCCTTATATCTTTCATGCTCTACGGCGTCTTTTTTGCCTGGTGGTATGTGGCGGCTTATGGATTGGGAAGCGGCGTCCCGTCCTCATATACGTATATCTGGGGTATGCCCTCATGGTTCTTCTACAGCTGCATTGTTGGATATGTTGCCATCTCTTTGCTTGTCTGGGCAGTAGTCAAAATCTTTTTTAAAGAAATCCCTCTGGATGAACCTTCACAAAAAGAGGGGAGCGGTTGTTAATGAACCAGAGAATATCTATGATCTTACCTCTTATCATTTATCTTGGCGGGGTTATGGCCATTGCTCTCTGGAGCCGAAAGATTGGGAAAAAGACCAGCGATACAAAAAGCTTCGTCGAGGAATATTTTCTTGGAAGCCGCTCTATGGGCGGGTTTGTTCTGGCTATGGCAATTATCACCACCTACACCAGCGCCAGCAGTTTTGTAGGAGGGCCTGGAGTTGCCTATAAAATGGGGCTTGGCTGGGTTCTTTTGGCTATGATCCAGGTCCCCACCGCTTTTTTAACCCTGGGTGTTCTCGGAAAAAGGTTTGCTATTATAGCTCGTCGCATTCAAGCTGTTACAGTTACGGAATTCTTACGGGTTCGTTATCGGAATGATCTTGTGGTCATTCTCTCTTCTATAGCTCTTCTTATATTCTTCATGGCATCAATGCTCGCTCAATTTATTGGCGGGGCGAGACTTTTTCAATCCATCACAGGCTACCCCTATCTTATAGGCCTTATTATTTTTGGCATTACGGTGATCCTCTACACGACAGTGGGGGGATTTAGAGCTGTTGTGCTTACTGATACCATACAAGGATCCATGATGATTATCGCGTCAATAGCGTTACTCTGGAGCGTTGTTCATGCAGGAGGGGGCATGACTGCCGTCATGACCCGTCTCTACGAAATAGATCCCGCCCTCATCACCCCTTTTGGACCTGATAATTTTATTTCTAAACCCTTTATTCTTTCTTTTTGGGTTTTAGTGGGATTTGCCATTCTGGGTCTTCCTCAAACAACGGTAAAGTGTATGGGCTACAAAGATTCCCGATCCATGCATAATGCCATGATAATTGGAACTTTTATCGTGGGATTCCTTATGCTTTGCATGCATATGGTGGGAGCTCTCGGGCGAGCTGTTATTCCAGATATTCAGGTTGGAGATCTTGCAGTGCCCACTTTGACAATAAAACTCCTTTCCCCTTTTTGGGCAGGTGTTTTTATAGCGGGTCCCCTAGCGGCTATTATGTCAACGGTGGACTCTATGCTTATTCTCGCTTCTGCAGCCATCATTAAAGATCTTTATTTAAACTACCTTTGTAAAGATCCGGAAAAAGTAAATCCAGCTACCCTCGGGAGGATGAGTTTTATTTCCACAGGAATTTTGGGCATCCTCGTTTTTATCGCGGCCCTTAAACCTCCTTCTCTTCTAGTCTGGATCAATCTGTTTGCCTTCGGTGGCCTTGAAGCGGTCTTTCTCTGGCCTACGATTTTAGGCCTTTATTGGAAAAGAGCCAATGCTATTGGCGCTCTCTGCTCTATCATTGCCGGGTGCGGCGCTTTCTTTTATTTTACCATCACTAAGGTTACGTGGATGGGAACCCACCAAATAGTGCCAACTATCCTTGTCGGTCTTATCGCCTTTATCATCGGTGCCTATGCAGGAAAAAGACCTGACGACGAAACAATCAGGATCTTCTGGGAGTAGTCCTTAAAACCTTTTACGATTACATAGAGAAAAGACTCTTTTTATATTGAAAAAGAGTCTTTTTTCTATATTTTTTCTTTTTATATTCCTCTTCTTTAGCTAGCTTGACAGATAATTCTGGATGCTTATAATTAAACTATATATTCCGCAGTATAGAATTTGATTCCGTATCGTGGAATGTTGGAATAAATTGTTTTCTCCCCCCATCTTTAAGGAGGTAAAACATTATGACTGGCGCCAGAAAAAATTCCGGATACGTCCAATCCATAGAAAGAGCCATGTCGATTATAGAAGTTCTTGACGAACACGGAGAGTTAGGAATTTCTGAAATAAGCGATGAACTTGGTTTGGAGCCAAGTACTGTTCATCGTATCGTTTCTACCCTCAAAGGCCTTGGTTATGTGAACCAAAACCGCGAAAATCATAAATACTCCAATAGTTTCAAGCTTTTTGAAATAGGAAATAATGTGGTTAAGGCCCTTGGTCTTAAAAAGCAGGCTATGCCTTTTATGCGAGAGCTTTCTGATAAAACAAATGAAGCCGTAAATTTGGCTGTTATGGATGGCAAGTATGTTATTTACATCGATAAGATTGAAAGCCAATCGACCATACGTGTAGATCTTTCTGTAGGAAAACGCATGCCAACATATTGCACAGGCCTCGGAAAGATCATGCTCGCGTATATGCCTGAAACAAAGGTAAGGGAACTTCTTGAAGATGAACCATTCGTGCGTTTTACTAAAAACACGGTTCCCGACCTTGAAACCTTATTTCAGCATCTTGCCCGTATAAGGAAGCAGGGATATTGCATCGACAATGAAGAATATATTGAGGGGCTGTTTTGCGTAGCGGCTCCAGTATGGGGTCATTCTGGAGAGGTTTTGGCCGCTCTTAGTGTGGCGGTCCCCAAGTTTCTTTACGCAGATACAGAACGTCTTTTCGCCATTCGGGATTTGGTAATAGATGTGGCCAAACGTTTTTCGACCACCCTTGGATACAAATCCTGAAATGACAAAGGCTAAGAATTACAACCTTTATATCTCTCAAGAGGGAGGAATCTCGAAATGGCAAAGGTAACTATCCAGAAACTTAAAGAAATGAAACAGAAAGGTGAAAAAATATCAATGGTGACAGCCTATGATTATGCACAGGCTGTATTGGTGGAAAAATCCGGCATTGAAATTATTCTTGTCGGCGACTCTCTTGCCATGACCATGCTTGGAAACGAAGGAACTGTTCAGCTTACCACAGATGAAATGATCGCCCATATCAAACCGGTGGTAAAAGGCGCGCCAACGCCAATGATCGTGGGAGATATGGTCTTCGGTTCCTACAACGAGAGCATTTCTCAGGCTATCCGCAGCGCAAACCGCCTCATGAAAGAGGGCGGCTGTGATGTTATCAAGCTTGAGGGAGGGCGCCCCGAAGTGGTGTCTGCCATTGTGGAGGCAGGAATTCCTGTACAGGGGCATATAGGCCTCACTCCTCAGACAGCATCAATGCTGGGCGGGTTTAAAGTTCAGGGAAAGAGCCTTGAGGCAGCTCAGAGAATAATCGATGAGGCGAAGGCCCTTGAGGAAGCAGGAGCCTTTTCCATTGTCGTTGAATGTGTACCTGAAGAACTGGGACGGGCCATCACAGAAGCTGTTTCCATTCCTATTATAGGGATAGGGGCAGGGCGTTATTGCGATGGCCAGGTTCTTGTTTTCCATGACATGCTGGGACTTTTTGATAAATTCCTTCCTAAGTTCGTTAAACAGTATGCTCAGATTGGAGACGAAATTGTAAAAGCGCTAAGCACATACAAGGAAGAAGTGCGTCAAGGTGCTTTTCCAGAAGAAAAACACACCTTCGGAGGACTGAGCAGGGAAGATCTGAAGGATCTGTAAGAGTAAGCTGAGGTGAAAGGAATGAAAATTGCAGTTCTTGGTTCGGGAGCAATGGGATGCCTCTATGGCGGGAAACTTGCCGAAGCAGGATATGATGTTACTCTCATTGACGTATGGAAAGACCACATTGATGCTATTAATAACCGGGGTTTGCATATAGAGGGAATTGAGGGAGAACGGACGGTTCGCTCTATTCGAGCTGTTTCTTCTGCTGAGGAGGCAGGACCGTGCGACCTTCTCATTGTTTTTGTCAAAGCAACCCTTACGGCTCAGGCCGTAGAAAGCGCCAGGGGAATAATTGGGGAGCGAACAAGTATTCTCACCCTCCAGAACGGCCTCGGCAATGTAGAAAAAATAAGTGCCGTGGTTGAAGAAGAGAAAGTTATTGCCGGTGTAACGGGACACGGATCCACATTGCTTGGACCGGGGAAAATACGCCATGCCGGACAGGGTGTCACCGTTATTGGTGAACTCAATGGCGCTGTTGACGAACGTCTTCGATGCATCGGAGCGGTGCTTGAAAAGGGCGGCTTTGATGTAAAACTTTCCCAAAATGTTATGGGACTCATTTGGGGAAAGCTTCTTGTCAATATAGGCATCAATGCGCTAACGGCTATCACCGGTCTTAAAAATGGACGGCTTGTGGATTTTTCTGAAACAGATGAACTCCTTCGTTCTGCCGTCGAAGAGGCGGTTGCTGTAGCGAAAGGAAAAGGCGTCATTCTCGAAGGAGAAGACCCAGTGGAGCACGCGAGAAATGTTGCGAGGCTGACGGCAACCAATAGGTCGTCCATGCTCCAGGATGTTTCGAACAAACGCAAAACAGAGATAGATGTCATTAACGGAGCCATTGTTCAAGAAGGCAAGCGTTTAGGTATTCCAACACCGGTCAACAAGGTTCTTTACAACTTGGTGTCGGTGAAAGAAAAAACTTATGAAGAAGTATAAAGGGGGAGTCATAATGAAGCAGTTGAAGAAAAAATCATTGATGATTGCGGGACTTTTGCTTTGCGCCCTTGTTCTTGGAACTGTGGCACAACCAGTTTGGGCTGCGAAATATACCTTTAAGCTTGGACATGCGGTAAGCGACCAGCATCCCTACCATCTTGGCGCAGTTCGTTTCAAAGAAGTTGTAGAAAAAGAAACCAACGGAGAAGTGGAAATTAATCTCTTCCCCAACAATCAGCTTGGTACAGGCGAAAGAGACCTTATCGAAGGGCTTCAGCTTGGGACTGTAGACATGGTTGTTTCTTCCACCGGTCCCATGAGCGGCTTTGAAAAGAAATTTATGATCTTTGACTTTCCTTTCCTCTTTAAGGATAAGGCACAGGCCTACTCCACTCTTGATGGAGAAATTGGACAGTACATTATGGGACTCCTTGAGAAGCAGGGCATTAAGGGACTGGCGTGGTATGAAAATGGTTTCCGACATCTTACAAACTCAAAACGTCCTGTCAACATGCCAGCAGATGCTCAGGGCTTAAAATTGAGAACTATGGAAAATAAAGTACAGATGGCTATTTGGCGGGCAGTAAAAGCTGATCCCACACCAATGGCCTGGGGTGAAGTGTTCACTGCTCTTCAGCAGGGTACTGTAGATGGACAGGAGAACCCAATACCTATAATTTACACACAGAAGATCTACGAAGTTCAGAAGTATGTTTCTCTCACCGGCCACGTTTTCTCTCCGTCAATGATTGTAATGGGCAAAGCAAAATTCGATAAGCTGCCTAAGGAATATCAGGAGCTTTTTCTAAAGGCTGCCCAGGAATCGGCTGTTTACGAGCGAGAGCAAATTACAAAAATGGAAGAAGAGCAGGTTGAGGAGCTTAAAAAACTGGGCATGGAGATCAATACACCTGATAAAGATGCTTTCCGAGAAGCCACAAAATCTGTTTATGACGAGTTCCGTGGAGAGCTTGGAGAAGACGCAAAGCTTCTTGATCAGATTCTTGCAGAGAACTAGAACTTAAGCCATTCATATGGGAAAGGGAGAAGGGGGTCCTCTTTCTTCTCCCTTTTTTGTCTGGCAGAAAGAAGGGGTTGTTTAGATCCGATGGAAAAAATACTCAATGGTGTAAACCGTATAGTGGAATACATCGTAAGCCTTCTGTTGATCGTAATGGTCATTGTTGTCTTTTTACAGGTTATATTCAGGTTTGTTCTTCACTCCTCTCTGCCGTGGTCAGAAGAAGTTTCCAGATACATTCTCATATGGATCTCTTTTCTTGGCGCCAGTATCGGCGTGAAAAGAGGGGCTCATATTGGAGTGGAAGTGGTAACAAACATATTGCCCCGTAAAATCAAAAAAGTTGTTGCATTTTTAGCGACTCTCTTTGCCACTGCCTTTTTTGCTATTATGGTGATCTATGGCCGCAGAATTCTCGGCATTGTTTCGAGCCAGTTGTCACCAGCCATGGAAATATCCATGGGAATTCCATACTCAGCGATTTTTACCAGTGGTGTGCTCATGTTCGTTTATTCTGTTGAGCAGGCCCTGGCAATTGCGACGGGAAGAAAGGGTGAAGCCAGATGACAGCAGTTCTCTTCGCCAGTCTTATCTTATTTTTTGTAATGAATGTGCCCATCGCCATTGCTATAGGTCTGGCTTCTGTTGCAGCCATTCTTTTTTCTGGGTCTATTCCGCCTATCGTAGTTGTTCAGAAGATGTTCACAGCTGCAGATTCCTTTCCTCTTATGGCTGTTCCTTTTTTCATCCTTGCCGGTTCATTGATGGAATTTGGGGGCATTTCAAGGCGGCTTGTAGAGTTTGCTAATTCCATTGTCGGGCGATTTTCAGGTGGTTTGGCTTTTGTGGCCATTACGGCAAGCATGTTCTTTGGTGCCATTTCCGGTGCCGCAGTAGCTACAGTAGCGGCAATTGGCACCATTCTGATTCCAGCTATGGTGCGGCGAGGCTATGACAAGCCTTTTGCTACGGCGGTTCAGGCTACAGCAGGAACTCTTGGGGTTATGATCCCCCCAAGTATCCCCATGATCATCTACGGCGTTCTTACGGGGGTATCTATAGGAGCACTTTTCATGGGCGGCATACTGCCAGGTATACTCGTCGGCCTTTCCCTCATGTTTGTAGCATGGCTTATCTCTCGAAAAAAAGGATATCGAGGGGATGAAAAATCTTCGCTAAATCGTATTTGGCAGACATTTAAACAGGCCATCCTCGCTCTCTTGATGCCAGTGATAATTCTTGGCGGTATTTACGGCGGGGTATTTACTCCTACAGAGGCTGCGGTAGTTGCTGTTGTGTATGGCTTTGTCGTGGGTTTTTTCATCTATCGCGAACTGAATTTGTCACAGCTTAAAGATATTCTTGTTACAACAGTAGTGGGAACATCCATGATCATGTTCATTATTGCCACATCCTCTGTCTTCAGCTGGATTCTTACCGCAGAACAGATTCCCCAGGTAGTGGCAAATGCCATTCTTTCCATATCGAAAAATCCCATTATCATTCTGGCCCTTATCAACTTGTTGCTCCTCTTTCTGGGAACCTTTATGGAAACAGTGGCAGCCATCATTATTTTGGTGCCGGTTTTGTTGCCCGTAATAACCCAGATAGGGGTCGACCCTCTCCACTTTGGGATCGTTTTAGTTGTGAACCTCGCCATAGGCATGGTTACGCCGCCCCTTGGGGTCTGTCTTTTCATCGGGTGCAGCATTGCGGATATCACTCTTGAAGATATTACCCGTGCCGTATGGCCATTTATCTTGATCATGATCGCAGATGTATTGCTTCTCACCTATTTGCCGTGGATATCAACGATTCTGCCGAGACTGACGGGACTTTATTAATATAAGGGCTCCGCAGTCATTTCGGTAGGTTGACAGATAGAAAAATCCACAATATAATGTGTTGAACCATTCAAATAATTCAGACGCAAAGGAGGGTTCCGAATGAAGCTAATGAAGAATCTCGCAGCTCAATCTCTAGTAGCTCTACTTATAGTACTTATTATTAGCAGCGGATCCCCTCCTGGTGTGATCGGCATTTAATTGCCTCTACCCAGACACCAGAGCCGGGATCCGCTTTAAGCGGTTTCCGGCTTTTTTTATGGGTAAGGCAATTAACACAGAGAATGAGGTTCAATGAGAAAGAATAGGAAGGGGGAGGCTATCATGGTCAAAATGGGGAAAAAGGGCAAGATGCAGAGTGAAAAGAAAGCGGTAGTCTATGAAGTTGTGGATTCTATAGAAATGTTCAACTTGGAGGGGCTTCTCGAAGTTCGATGGAGAGGTCCTTTCGAAGGATACCGTTAGAAAGTGCGAATATTGTCATGAGCCCCTTGATACCGCAAGGATGCCCTTCGTTGAGAAGGGCTCTTTTTATGGTATTATCCAAGAGTCACCTTTAGACTACTCTTCATACATTTCCCATGGGCCCATCACTTTAAAGAAAATTCTGAACAGAGAAGGGGAGAAATAACGGTGAAATACGACGTTATTATTGTGGGATCAGGTCCAGCCGGAGTCTTTGCGGCCATGGAGCTGGTGAAAAGTGACAAAAAAGTACTAATCTTAGATAAGGGAAAACTTATAAAAGAAAGAAAATGCCCTATTCTTGAAGGACTTTCCCCTGTATGCGTCAACTGCAATTCATGTAATATCGTTTCTGGTTGGGGAGGTGCAGGCACAGCTTCAGATGGAAAACTCACCCTGACAACAGGATTTGGCGGAAACCTCGAAGAATGCATAGGGGAAGATGCTCTAGAAAACATGATCCGCTATGTAGACGATACTTTTGTAAGCTTCGGCGCTGATAAAAAGTATTACGAGCCAACGGGAGAAATTGTGAAAGATACCATACAAAAGGCAGCAAGTCGAGGAATAAAAATTATCCCGGCCAGAATTCGTCATATTGGCACCGATGCGTCCCGTATGGTTCTCAATAACATGTATGAAGAACTGAAAGAGAAATGCGACATTCTTATGAACACAGAAGTGAAGGAAGTTGTTGTCCACAGCGGAGTTGTCGAAGGAGTCGTCTTAAAGGATGGACAGGAAATAAACTCTGAGTACGTTATTTTAGCTCCAGGCCGGGAAGGAAGCTCGTGGCTCGAAGGAATTGTGAACAAATATAATTTGCCAATTGCTTCCATGCCTGTAGATATTGGAGTGCGAGTAGAGGTTTCGGATAGTATTTGCCAGGATCTTACAAAGCATTTCTACGAAGTGAAATGTCTATACAACACCCCTACCTTTGACGACAGATGCCGCACTTTCTGTATGAACCCTTCGGGGTTTGTGGTACACGAGTATAATAAGGCCCATGATCTGGTCACGGTGAATGGGCACAGCCTAAAGAATGTAAAATCTAAAAACACGAATTTTGCCATTCTTGTGACAAAAAACTTTACCCAGCCCTTCAATGATCCCATAGGCTATGCTACTCATATAGCCAAGCTGGCAAACATGTTGGCTGGCGGCGGTATTTTACTGCAGCGTCTTGGCGATTTGCGGGATGGCCGCCGTTCCACAGAGGCTAGAATAACGAGGGGAATGGTTAAACCCACAGCCCAGGCCCAGCCAGGCGACCTGAGCCTTGTTTTACCTCACCGTTTTTTAATTGACGTGGTTGAATTTATAGAAGCCCTTAATATCATTATGCCGGGCATCAATATGAATGATACTCTCCTTTACGGTGTGGAGATAAAGCTGTATTCCCTACGGCTTGAATTAAAAGAAACTCTTGAAACACCTACCATCCGAAACCTTTATATGGCTGGAGACGGCGCAGGGGTAAGCCGTGGAATTATACAGGCGGCATCAAGCGGCGTTGTAGCCGCCCGCTCAATTCTTTATCAAGGATAGCAGTGTTTCCTGTTACCTGATATATGTAACGACGCCCTCTTTACGTTTGGGGGCCCCATACTTATGGTCGGGATCTTTATATCCTAAGGCTATGCTGTAAAGGGCTTCATAGCCTTCAGGTACGCCTATGGCTTTCAGTTCTTCTGATGTGGCTACAGAAAAAAAGAAACCAGAAAAGCCGATCCAGCATGTTCCTATATTGAGGGATTCAGCGGCTATGAGCATGTTTTCTATCGCGGCGGAACAGTCTGCAATGGGTTTTAGCAGGGGGTCGGCATTTTTCTTTCCTGAAATGACAATAATAGCAGGGGCATGATAATAAATATGATACCCTTCTTTTTCCCCCATTTTACGTACCCACTCCACAGAATATTTTTTCATGAGAGCCACCGTTTTATCGCTGATCATGTCAATTAACTCTTTGTTTTGAATAACACTAAAATGCCACGGTTGATTATTATGCCCGCTAGGAGCCCAAGTGCCGGCTTCCACAATGAGCGAAAGCTCTTCGTCGTTTATTTGTAGTGGCAAGTAACGCCTGATGCTTCGTCGATTTTTAATGGTTTCAATCACGAGATTCATTATTAAATTCACTCCCCTCTATTGCATTTCTTGAATTTTTATTATAAACCAATGATACGTATATTAGTTTTGTATGAAAGGGTAAAAATAAAAAATTGCTCGAGCGAGAAAGGGGGAGATCGCATGACTGTTGACTTTTCAGCAGTATACATGGGAGTGGAATTAAAGAACCCGGTCATCGTAGGAGCGAGCGGCATTACATCAAACCTTGAAACGATTCGTCAAGTAGAAGACGCTGGGGCGGGCGGGATGGTGATCAAGTCTCTTTTTGAAGAACAGATTGCCCTGGAAGCCCTTGCGTTGGAGCACGAGTTAACAGACGATGATGAGCGTCATGCTGAAATGATTGCTCTTCATCCCGGGATTGCCCACGGGGGGCCAGAAGAACATCTCATGTGGGTGAAAAAGGTTGTGAAGGGAGCACGAATTCCTATTTTCGCAAGCTTGAATGCGGGGCAAAAAAGCGTATGGGTCGAATGGGCTGAAAAATTGAGTCAGACAGGAGTCCAGGGTCTTGAGCTTAACCTTTACATTATGCCTGTTGATAGCCATCTCAGCGGTGAAGATATTGAGAAGAAGCAATTCGCTATAGTGGAAGAAGTTTTACGTGTGGTTTCCATTCCAGTGGCAGTAAAAATCAGCCCATACTATACAAATCCTCTTCACGTTGTTTCTACCTTCGATAAAATAGGCGTAAAGGGGCATGTCCTGTTCAATAGTTTTTTCAATCCTGACATTGACCCTGATAAGCAGATGGAAATTCGGGATATTACCATGAGCCACGAAACTGATTCCCGCCTGCCCCTTCGTTTTATGGCCCTTCTTTACGGGGCAGTTGAGGGGTCGCTCTGTGCGAATCGGGGAATCTTTTCTGGAAGAGATGTGGTAAAAATGCTTCTTGCGGGGGCAGACTGTGTGCAGGTTGTCAGCACCCTCTACAAAAATGGCATTAATTCGCTGAAAACCATGATTGAGGACATAGAACAGTGGATGGATAAAAATGGTTATGAGGTTCTTGACGAATTTAAAGGCAAGCTAAGTAAAAAAAGAGCCCATGATCCCTACGCTTGGGAACGGGCCCAATATGTGGATATTTTAATGCGCCACGAATCGCCGTTTTTGTCCCGTCCAGAAATATAACAGGGTAATTTATGACGAGAAAGAGAAAGGCGGGAGCACTTTTTTGAGCCCCCGCCTTTCTTTATCAGTTTTTAAAGGCTTCAGTGCTGAGATATTTATCCCCCCGGTCGCAGGCAATGGTAACCACCGTATCATCAGGAGTAAACTGTTTGGCTGTCTGAATGGCTGCCCATACGTTGGCTCCTGTGGAAATGCCGCAAAAAAGACCATGGGTACGAGCAAGCCAGCGGGTTGTTTCGAGGGCGGCATCATCTTCCACGGTTTTAACCTCTGTCAATATCTCTTTCTTTAGAACGGCAGGAGCAAATCCGGCACCTATGCCCTGTATTTTATGAGGCCCGGCCTCTCCTCCGCTTAGAACAGGGCTGCCGGCAGGTTCTACCCCTACTATATGAATTGCCGGCCAGACTGCTTTGAGGATGGCTCCAGTTCCTGATATGGTGCCTCCCGATCCGATGCCCGCAACAAAAGCGGAAATGGGCCGCCCCTCCATATCTGTGAGAATTTCAGGGGCGGTAGTTACGGAATGAGCCCAGGAGTTTCCTGGATTACTGAACTGGTCAGGCATATAAGCACCGGGCGTTTCATCAAGTATATGTCGGGCCAGAGCGATAGCTCCCTTCATTCCTTCCGTAGCAGGGGAGAGATAGAGTTCCGCGCCATAGGCAGCCAAAATGGATCGACGCTCCTGGGACATGGATTCGGGCATGGTGAGAATCACTTTCAGTCCCAAAGCCTGTCCTAGCATGGCCAGGGCAATGCCAGTATTTCCAGACGTAGGCTCTACAATGACGGTGTCATCCCTGAGCAGCCCTTTTTCTTCTGCATGGCGAAGCATACCCCAGGCAGCTCTATCTTTTACAGAGCCTCCTATATTTGTCCCCTCCAGCTTGATGGCAATAGCGGCGCCTTTATCGCTGGGGCGAAAAACAAACAGAGGTGTGCGGCCGATACGTTTTCTCAAAGCAATCTGATCTGTTTTAAAGGCCATTCTACGCAGCCTCCTTTTTAAGGTAGTTTTTAAGTATCTCAAGTTCCTGTTCCAGCATTTCGATACGGTCAAGCAAAGCTCTGCTCGAAAGGGAAGTGTGTTGGTCGTGATGTTTAACACGGACATTAGCTGGAATTCCTACAACCGTTGAGCCAGCCTCCACATTTCTTACTACCACAGCTCCAGCTCCTATTTTGGCTCCTTCCCCTACTGTAATATTGCCAAGCAGCTTCGCTCCTGCTCCGATCATAACGTTATCATGCACGGTGGGGTGGCGCTTGCCACGTTCTTTCCCTGTTCCGCCCAACGTTACGCCATGGAATAGTTTTACGTTGTTTCCTACTTCCGCTGTTTCACCGATAACGATTCCCATTCCATGGTCGATGAAAAACCCCTTCCCGATTTTGGCCCCCGGATGAATCTCTATGCCTGTCAGCCACCGCATCACATGGCTCAAGAGCCGGGGTAAAAAGGGAATATGCAACGTTGTATGTAAAAAATGTATGATCCGGTGGACGAGAATAGCATGAAGGCCAGGGTAGCAAAAAATAACCTCAAGCCATCCCCATAGGCCTCCCTTAAAGGCAGGGTCGTTATCTTTCACTGCGCCGACATCGGCTTTTACCGTATTCCAAACCTCTACAAGTGAAGAAACAAATCTTTTCATTTATATGACACCTCCTGAAATTGAACTGATTTTCGTAACAGCAGCAGATACAGTCGCATTCCATAGGCATCACTTCCTTTCCTGTACAAAAAAAGCGGACTTGCCACTTTCGACAAGCCCGCTGTATATACATTCTCTACAATTATGGTATAGAACGAAGCATTTCTTTGGCTACAACGGGCATTATACCCACCGCAGCCTTTGTTGCGCTACGGGGAGACTGTTAGATCGTCCTCCCACAACAACATATATTCATAGCATTTATAACCAATAGAAATCTCCCCTTCCAAGAAGTAAACTATACGAAAGGCAATAAAATTTGTCAAGACAGGTCTAACCTAATTGCGCAAGGATGCTTTCTCCTACTAGAGAAGCAGTGCCTTCACCGCCAAACTCTATGGGCATCCTTTTAGTATCCGCACCTTTAAGAAAGACACAGACAGCTTTTTCTACGGAAGCCGCTGTCTCTTTTTCACCCAGATGATCGAGCAGAAGGGCGCCAGAAAGAATGGCAGCAATAGGATTTGCTTTTCCTGTGCCTGCAATATCAGGGGCAGAGCCGTGAATAGGCTCGAACATAGAAAGAGAATCACCAATATCCGCACCCGCGGCAACGCCAAGTCCTCCGGTTAGGCCGGCGAGGAGGTCGCTAACAATATCTCCGAACATGTTTGGAGCGAGGATGACATTGTAAAGGTCAGGCCTTCGAACAAGGTGGTAGCACATGGCATCAACATTGATGACAGAGACGCCTATGCCATGCTGTTTCGCTTCATCCTTTGCCACATCTTCCCAAAATCCGTATATCTGGGGAAGGGCATTTGATTTCGAAACAAGGGTGATAGCATCTTCTCCTCTTGATATGGCCGCTTCACAAGCATAGGCTGTAACTCTGCGAATTCCAGGCTCGGAGGCGATCCCCAGCTGGAAAGCTCCCTCTATTTTCCCTTTGAAGTCTCCTGTTAGTTTCCCATGAATGGAATAGAGCTTTCGTTTTGCGGCAAGGTCGAGATCTATATGGCCAGCCTCAGTTTTTCCGCCTATGCCAATGTAAAAATCCTCTGTATTTTCCCGAACAACGAGGGTGTCAAGGGTTTTACCGCCCTTGATCTCAATAGGCAGGGGAACTTTCGGATAGCTCTTTGCCGGCCGCAGGTTCACATACTGGTCGAAATGAAAGCGAAGGGTTAGTAAAATTCCACGCTCAAGGATGCCGGGCTTTACTCTGGGATCTCCCACGGCTCCTAAGAAGAGGGCATGGCATGAGGCCATTTCTTCTATAGCGGAGGAAGGAAGAGTTTCCCCAGTCCGAAGATAATAATCTGCGCCGAAAGGGTAATCCACCCATTCGATTGCAAAGTTCGATTTACTTCCAGCTGCTTCAAGAATCTTAGAAGCCTCTTTAATCACCTCGGGACCTATGCCGTCTCCTGCAATACGGGCAATAGAATATCTTTTAAAGCTCATTTTTTACCCCTCCCTGATTCCAGTTGCTTTCTAACGTAGGGGATAAGGCCGCCCTGTTCAATGAGTTCCTGCAAAAAGGGTGAGAAAGGAGTGACGGAAAAAACTTTTCCCTTTGTTTTGTTTTCGATGGTTCCCGCTTTGGTGTTAATTTCAATTTCGTCTCCTGTTTCAATAGAGTCCGCTGCTTCCGGGCATTCAAATATAGGAAGTCCCACATTGATGGCGTTTCGAAAGAAAATGCGGGCAAAAGAGGCGGCTATGACACAGCTGCATCCGGCTCCCTTAATGGCAAGAGGTGCGTGTTCCCGAGAAGAACCGCAACCAAAGTTCTCTTTCGCAACGATCATGTCTCCCGGGTTCACTTTTTTGCAAAAATCAGCATCTATATCCTCCATGCAATGTTTACCTAATTCATTTTCATCGCTTGATGTAAGGTACCTGGCAGGTATGATGACATCTGTATCAATATGGTCGCCGTATGCCCAGGCTTTTCCTTTGAGAGTGCGGGTCATTTCTATTTTCCCTCCAGTCTGGTGAAAAATTCACGTGTTGCTATATCTCTTGGGTCGGTCAATTTGCCGGTTATCGCGCTTGCTGCTGCCACAAGGGGACTCGCTAAAATAAGTTCGCTTTTTGAATGTCCCATTCGGCCGACGAAGTTTCGATTGCTTGTTGAAACGCACCGTTCCCCATTGGCAAGAATGCCCATATGCCCACCAAGACAGGGGCCGCAGGTTGGAGTACATACCACTGCCCCGGCATCTGCAAATATTTTGATATACCCTTTCTCCAGGGCCTGGTTATAAACTTCATAAGAAGCGGGAATCACAATACACCTCACATTGTCAGCCACTTTTTTCCCTTCCAGAAGAAGAGCGGCCATCTCGATGTCTCTGAATCTTCCATTGGTGCATGATCCGATAAAGACCTGATGGATATCGAAGGGCCGGCATGCTTTTACAGCCTTCACGTTATCTGGTGAGTGGGGTAGGGCCACAACAGGTTCCATATTGGTTACGTCGACAGTTTCTCTTCGTAAATAACTAGCCTGGGCATGGGGGTACAAAGGGGTGAAACGTCGACTTGCCCGCTTTGAAGCGTATTCAAGCATGGTCTGGTCAGGCACAAAGATACCGGCTTTCCCACCTGCTTCTACGGCCATATTGGCGATGGTAAAGCGATCATCCATGGGAAGGCAGGAAAGAGCTTCTCCTCCAAACTCAAGGGCCATGTAGCGGGCTCCTTGAACGCCGATTCGCCCCAAAAGGGCCAAAATCATATCTTTTCCCGTCACCCAGCCTGGCCTTTCCCCTACAAAATCGACTCTCAGCGTGGGAGGAACCTTTAGCCATGTTTCTCCCAAAGCCCATACAGCGGCGAGATCAGTGCTCCCCATCCCGGTGGAAAGGGCGCCAAGGGCCCCGCCGGTGCAAGTGTGGCTGTCAGCGCCGGTAACAATGTCTCCAGGGAGGATGTATCCCTGCTCCGGCAGAAAAGCGTGTTCAACGCCTACTCGGCCTACTTCCCAGTAGAGCGTTTTTTGTGATTGTGCAAATTCCTTCCCCTTCTTTGCCTGTTCAGCAGAGGCAATGTCCTTGTTTGGGGTGAAGTGGTCGGGCAGCACCGCACAACGACGGGGGTCAAACACCTTCTCTGCGCCCATAGCCTTGAATGACTGTATAGCCGGTGGGGTTGTAATATCATTGGCAAAGGCGAAATCTACTCTAACCTTGCAAATTTCCCCTTCTTGAGGGGAACCCGTACTGTGAGCTGCAATAATTGTACTAACCAGCGTTCTTGCCATAGATAGACACTCCTTTTGTGACTGCTTTTTGAAAAAGATGGTTTATGCCGTCAATATAGGCTTTGATACTTGCATCGATAACGTCTGTACTGGCTCCCCGGCCATTGACCACAAGTCCCTCAAACTGAAGAGTGATCCTGGCCTCTCCAATGGCATCAGAAGCCTCAGTTACAGAGCGGATGGAGTAATGCTCGAGTTTTGGCCGAAACCCTATGATTCGCTGAATGGCCGAATAGGCGGCGTCCACAGGCCCATTCCCAGTGGCGGCGTCAGAAAACACCTGGCCGTCATCTTCCAGGGAGATGGCAGCAGATCCCCAGCCTTTTCCAACATGGACATGAAAATTCTTGAGGATAATGCGCTTGCTTGCGGGGCCAGCGAGAATTTCATTGGTAATCATGGCTTCAATATCTTCTGATGTGATGATTTCTTTTCTGTCGCAAAGATCTTTGAAAAGGGCCATGGCCTCTGCAAGGCGATCTTCGGAAAGAGAGAAGCCCAGGTCTTCTACCTGTTTTTTGAAAGCGTGTTTTCCTGAATGTTTTCCAAGAACAAGGCGGCTTCCCGGCGCTCCGACATCTTCAGGGTTCATAATTTCGTAAGTGGCCTTGTTGCAGAGAACCCCATGCTGATGGATGCCTGCTTCATGGGCAAAGGCGTTGGCCCCGACTACGGCTTTATTCGGCGGAACCGCAAATCCGGTCATTCTAGAGACAAGGGAACTTACCGCCCATAAACGTTTTGTATCGAGGCCTGTCTCATATCTAAAACGGTCCTTTCTCGTGCGAAGGGCCATGACGATCTCTTCAAGAGAGGTGTTTCCCGCTCGTTCACCCAGCCCGTTTATTGTGCATTCCACCTGCCGGGCTCCGGCCTTAACAGCCGCAAGAGAGTTGGCGACAGCAAGCCCCAGGTCGTTGTGGCAATGGACCGACCATATTACATTCTGTATTCCTGTCGCTGCGATGACGGTTTTAACAAAGACTTCGAATTCCCCGGGTTCAGCATATCCTACGGTATCGGGGATATTGAGGGTGGTGGCCCCACACTCTACCGCGGTACGGAATACTTCAGCTAAAAAGGCGGGCTCGGAGCGGCTAGCGTCTTCTGCGGAAAATTCAACCCTTTCCATAAGGCTTCTGGCATACGACACCCCTTGACGAACCTCATTCAGAACTTCCTCAGGGGTCATTCTGAGCTTATATTCCATATGGATTGGGCTTGTGGCGATAAAAGTATGGATCATAGGGCGTGCTGCATTCTTTAAAGCTTCGTAGGCTGCACCAATGTCCGCCCTTTTTGTCCGGGCGAGCCCGGCGACGATAGAGGCTGAAACCTGATTGGCTACACATTTAACAGCTTCAAAGTCTCCAGAAGAAGCGGCGGGGAATCCTGCTTCAATAACATCAACCCTCATTTTTTCAAGCTGAAGGGCTATTTGAAGTTTCTCGTCTTTATTGAGGTTGATGCCCGCTGCCTGTTCTCCGTCCCTTAGTGTTGTGTCGAAAATACGAATCTGTTCTTGTGTGTTCATTTTTACATCTCCCTTCCGTTCATTCCTTTCCTTCTCTGGGAAAAAGAATAAAAAAAGGCCGGGACCCCTTTAAAAGAGGTCCCGGCCTGAGTATGCCAGAATGCAGCTATAAGGCTGCCGGCGTTCCAGGCAGGAACCAGCAACCGAGGAGGAGGGACAGAGAGGAAACAGCGTGCATATTTTTATTCTCATAACGTTCTTTCATTTGCGTTTCCCTCCTCATTTAGATTTGAAAATTTTTTTGGAATGGAGTCATTCTATGAAGAATGGCTCATTCTGTCAATACTATACTGTTTATTCCTCGACTCCCTGCACAAGAAGCCCTTTCAAATAGTTTGTTTCCGGAATCTCAAGGGCAATAGGGTGGTCTTCAGGCTGGTATCCTTCCCGCACTATGCGGAAAGCCTGTCTTCTATCTATGGCGGCATCTCTTAACACTTCGATAAGCATCTGTCTGCTGAAAGCATGGCTGCAGCAGAGATAAAGAAGCACTCCCTCAGGGCGAAGAAGGCGATAGGCGCGAAGAGCCAACTCCTTATAGCCTCGACGGGCAGATTCTATCTGGGCCTTGCCGGGCGAAAAGGGTGGGGGATCCATAATAATGATGTCGTAAAGTTTTTTCTCCCCCTCTAGTCGACGCAGCTCATCGAAGGCGTTACCATGACGAAGGTCGACATCTTTGGAGGAAAGGCCATTCATCTGTAGGTTCTCTCTATACACTGCAAGGGCTTCTTCCGATTGTTCCACAGCTGTGACAGATCGTGCTCCCCAATGAAGAGCATGAAGGCCAAAATGTCCCCGGAAGCAGAAACAGTCTAACACATCCGCTTCGGAAGAAATATTCTTAAAAAGAAATGGAAGATTTCGCACATCAAGATAAAGGCCTGTTTTCTGTCCCGCTAGAGGGTAGACCCGCTCCTTTATTTCTCCAAAGGAAATATCGATACAGTTTTGTGGGGGAAGCTTCCCCCATAGAAGGCGAATTTCCCTGGGAATGCCCTCCTGCTCAAGATAGCGGACATCATTTCGCAAAACAACCCCCTCAAGGGGAAGAAGGGCTAGAAGAGAATCTACTACCATGCTGCGATGTTTGTACCAGCCTGTAGACAGCAATTGCACACTGGCTATAGGTCCATATATGTCTACGATCAATCCTGGTAGTCCATCAGATTCACTATGAACCAAACGAAAGGCCTCAGCTTTGCTGAGCCACCGTTTACGAAAAGCGAGGCTTTTTTCTAGGCGAAAAGCGAGAAGTCTTTGAATGTCAGGTTTTTGAGAGCCGAAAGTAAGCACCCGTGTACAAAGAGAGCCAGCACTCCAAAATCCCCACCCTTCAATTCTTCCTCGATTGTTGTGAAGAGACACAAGATCCCCTGGTTCTGCCAGGGGTGATGAAGCCAGATGCCCCTTAAAGATCCAGGGATGTTTCTTGTTCAAGCGCTCAAGGCCGGTCTTGTTTACAATAGCGCCCTTTATCTTGTTCGTAGGATTTTTCACCATCTTTAATGGGGACCCACGAAGCAGGGCCCCCACATAATCTTTATTGCCCGTTACTAAATTATTATAGATGATTTTTAGGGCGATATCGTTGAAGCTTCGATAAGTTTTTGGAAACCCTTCCCCAATAGACCGATGCCGAACCGCCATAGTAGCGGCCCAGGGCCTTTTCGGCAGAGCCGTAGGCTCTGAGATACCTTGAAATAAGCAGGCATCCCGCAGCAATTCCCTTGTCGGCAGTATAAAGCTCTTTTTCACTATGGATACCGTTAGCCCGCAGCAAGTTTTCGTGTATCCTCCACGTTACTTGCATAACGCCAGCGGCTCCGTAAGAACTTCTTGCGTCAGGGTTAAAGTGACTTTCTGTGTTTGCTACAGCTACTACCAGATCAAGGGGTGCTCCGTATTTAGTGGAGTACCTCATAAAAGCAGCGGCTTCTTGTGCAGCTACATCTCTCGGAATGGCCGGATTTTGTTTCTGTATAAAATGCGTCAGCATGCTCATGGTTTTTATGGAATCCTGAATGGTATGAGAAAGGGAAATAAATGGGGTTGAATGTTTAGACAGGACTTCTGAAAAATGGTTGGTCACAAATCGACCTATCTGATAAAAAGATGCGGCGGCGGGTTCTGAAACCCAATCGTGAAGCTGAATTTTTTGGGACTGTATTGTCTCCTTTCTATTGCGGGGCATAAAACGTATATAACGATTTCCTGCAGTAAAGGCTATCAGCCCGGCCATGGAGAGCAGTAAAACAGTGAGGACCATCTTTTGAATGCTTTTCCTCAATCTGTTTCCCTCCTTTCAGAGTTCGGAAAATTAAAAGCCCTTCATGTTTTGGCATGAAAGGCAATAAGAGATTATATCCATCAAGAGGAGATGTGCAAGTTTTGTAGTTCCTTGTTAATTTGCTACAAATCATGTTATTGAAAACGTTCTTTTTTTAAAATACTGCGATTAATCTGAAAAAATGACGCAAAGCGTGTAGAATAAAGAGAAAAAAAGAACTAATTATGAAAGCATGAAGTATGTAGTATAATTTATACATAAATATTTCGCGTTGTCATTATCATTAATCTGATGTTTATAGGAGGCAAAAGGTTGCAATGAAGCTTTTAACTTTTAGTGGAGGGGCCCACCCTCCAGACAATAAACATTGGACATCCGAAAAACTTGTTGAAGACTTATTGCCCATGGGCGATCTCGTTTTTCCTATGGGTCAGCATATTGGGGCGCCCTGTAAGCCTATAGTTGAAAAAGGGGAACGGGTTCTTGTCGGGCAAAAAATAGGTGAACCCCAGGGGCCGGTTTCAGCTGCCGTATATTCAAGTGTTTCTGGTACGGTAAAGAATATCGCTGAATTGCCAACTCCTCCTGGCATGGATGTCATGTCAGTCGTAATTGAAAATGATGGCCTCTATGAAGAGGCGGAGCCTCTAATGTCCCGATCATTTGAGAATCTTGCTCCTGATGAGCTTCGAGACATTATAAAGGATGCAGGGATTGTCGGTATGGGTGGTGCATGTTTCCCCGCCCATATAAAATTGACACCTCCCGCAGATAGGCCCATAGACCACGTTATTATAAACGGCGCAGAGTGTGAGCCCTATCTTACTTCCGACTACCGCATGATGCTTGAGGAGCCAGATAAGATAGCGGAAGGCGCCCGCATCCTTCTACAAATATTCCCCCAGGCCCATCTGCATATGGCTATTGAAGATAACAAGCCGGAGGCCATAAGAAAAATGACAGAAGCATTTAAAGGAATAGACAGGGCTTCTGTGGATGTTTTGAAGACTAAATATCCTCAAGGCGGCGAAAAACAGTTGATATTTGCCGTTGCAGGGAGGGAAGTGCCCTCGGGCAAACTTCCTGCCGATGCCGGCTGCGTTGTAACTAATACCTATACTGTTTATGAGATTCGCAACGCTGTTGTGACCGGGCGAACGTCCCTTTCCCGGATAGTTACTGTTTCAGGAGACGCAGTTGCCACTCCCAAAAACCTGAGGGTCCGTCTGGGAACATGCTTCAGAGAGGTCATAGAGGCAGCGGGCGGTTTTGTTACGCCTCCTATCAAAGTGCTGGCTGGAGGCCCTATGATGGGAATGTCTATCAATAGTCTTGATGTGCCGGTGGTTAAGGGAACGTCGGGGATCATCGCTCTTTCAGAAAAGGCGGCTCCATTGAATGAAGAATACTCTTGCATCCGGTGCGGCCGATGTGTTGAGGCCTGTCCCATGGGACTTCTTCCCTTTAAGCTGAATGCTCTCTCTCTGAAGAGCGATTACATGGGTTTTAAGAATAATGGCGGAATGAACTGCATCGAATGTGGCTCCTGCTCCTTTATGTGCCCTTCCAAAAGGCATCTGGTGCAATCTTGCCGAGAGGCAAAGCGATCTGTCATAGCAGCCATGAAGAGAAAGGGGTAACGTGAAGGATGACTGAAAAAAAACTTGTAGTTGCATCATCTCCCCATTTTCGGGCCCATGCTACTGTGCAGACAATAATGGGCGATGTTCTTATTGCCCTTGCTCCAGCATTGGCAGCGGCGTTGTATTTTTTTGGATTTAAGGCTTTTACGGTTATAGCTGTTTGTGTTCTTGCCAGTGTTGTTTCAGAAGCTGCATGGCAAAAACTAATGGGGCATCCCCAAACAATTAAAGATTTAAGCGCCGTGGTAACAGGGCTTCTTCTAGCCTTTAACCTCCCCCCCACAGTTCCTCTTTGGCTTGCCGCTTTCGGGAGCATATTTGCCATTATTGTGGTGAAGCACTTTTTTGGGGGGATCGGACAAAATATAGTTAACCCCGCCCTTGCTGCCCGTGCGATGCTTTTAGCCTCGTGGCCGGTGGCGATGACGACCTGGGCCGTCGACGGAATGACAACGGCAACACCCCTCGCTTTGTTAAAAGAGGGGACTGTTGCAATCCTTCCGACCCTTAGCGATGTTTTTATAGGCCATGTGGGGGGATGTTTAGGAGAGACCTCGGCATTGGCCCTTTTGCTTGGCGGCGCCTATCTTCTCTGGCGAAAGGTGATCAGTTGGCACATCCCTGTTATATATATTTCCACTGTCTTTGTCCTTACAGCGCTATTGGGACGGGAGGGCTGGATGACGGGAAATCCACTTTATGAGATCTTTCTTGGAGGGTTGATGGTGGGAGCCTTTTTTATGGCTACCGATTACACCACCTCTCCAATGACAAAAAAGGGGCAAGTCATATTTGCTTCGGGTTGCGGTATTCTAACAACCCTTATTAGGTTATACGGGGGATACGCAGAAGGCGTTTCATATTCGATTCTCATAATGAACCTTTTTGTTCCCCTCATTGACAGGGTAACTGTTCCACGGATTTTTGGAGAGGTGAGATAAAAGTGAAGAACATATGCAAACTAGGAGTTATTCTTTTTATAATAACAGCTTCCGCAGGGTTTCTTCTTGGAGGAATCCATGGAGTTACGGAAGAGCCCATTGCCCGCCTTCTTGAAAAGGAAAAACTTGACGCCATGAGATCCACTCTCCCTACAGCGGAAGAATTTAAGCGAATCAGCCCGATTATTTCTGCTCAAAGCATAATTCACGAAGTGAACGCTGGCTACAGCAATGGGAAAATCGTAGGCTACAACATAAAGATCTCTCCCAAAGGATATGGGGGAGTGATTGACATGATGGTGGGCGTTTCCATAGACGGCACCCTTCGAGGGATTCAGATTCTCTCTCATGCTGAAACTCCGGGATTAGGTGCGGAAGCGGGAAAACCAGCCTTCTCAAACCAGTTCGTGGATCGACAGAGCGAGGGGATAGCCTTGGTGAAGGGAAAACCTTCTAAAGACAATGAAATACAGGCGCTGACAGGAGCTACTATCACGTCAAAGGCTGTGACTGATGGCGTAAATGAGGCATTGGCCTTTTTCCGATCCAGTCTAAAGGGGGAAGGGGCATAATGGGAATGGTTTTAGAGAGGCTCAAAAACGGAATAATAAAGAACAATCCCATCTTTGTGCAAGTTATTGGAATGTGCCCAACCCTTGCTGTAACAACGAGTGCAGAAAATGGCCTTGCAATGGGTCTTGCAGCTACGGTCGTTCTCATGGGGTCCAATATGGCTATCTCAGCTTTAAAGCGATTTATCCCTGACGAAGTGAGAATTCCGGCATTCATTATTATTATTGCTACCTTTGTGACCCTCATTCAATTTTTTATGCAAGCATTCCTTCCAGGGCTGAATAAAGCTTTAGGGATATTTATTCCACTTATAGTGGTTAACTGCATTATTTTGGGCCGGGCAGAAGCCCATGCATCAAAAAATAGTGTAGTGTCCTCTCTTTTTGATGCCATTGGCATGGGCCTTGGCTTTACATTAGCCTTGGTTGTTCTCGGTTCCATCCGCGAACTTTTAGGTTCTGGATCTCTATTTGGGGCCCAGCTCCTTCCAGCAGGGTACAGCCCAGCCCTTATTATGATTCTTGCGCCAGGTGGTTTTTTAACCCTCGGGATACTTATGGCCCTTATAAACTACATAAACACGAGAAGAAAAAAAGAGAACAAGAGAATAAGCCATTTCGCTGATGCGTAAAGTTTAGTTGTAAAGGGGAAATTCAGATGAGCTTCTTTGCCATATTTATTGATGCTTTTTTAGTTCATAATATTGTTCTTTCAAGGTTTTTAGGAATTTGTGCCTTCCTTGGCGTTTCTAACAGCGTGGCAACAGCCGTGGGAATGGGGCTCGCTGTTGTATTTGTTACGACGTTTTCCTCCCTCATGACATGGATCGTATATAATCTTATCCTTGTACCTTTGGGTATTACCTATCTCTATACATTGGCCTTTATTCTCGTTATCGCGGCTCTTGTCCAGTTTGTGGAGATGGTGGTTCGAAAAAAGTGGGAATCTCTTTACTGGGCTCTTGGCATTTACCTGCCTCTCATCACGACGAATTGCGCTGTATTGGGTGTAGCGGTTATCAATATGAATGAAGGATACACCTTGCTCCAGGCCATAGCCCATTCCCTTGGCGCCTCCCTCGGTTTTTTGCTTGCTATTGTTTTAATGTCAGGCTTGCGAGAGCGGTTTCAGGACAATACGAATATGCCCAAAGCATTGCGTGGCTTGCCCATAAGTCTTGTCACTGCGGCTTTAATGTCCATAGCATTTTTAGGCTTTAACGGATTGTTTTCCTAGGAAGGAGGCGCAGAATGATAAATTCTCTTATTTACCCCGCGCTAAGTCTTGGGGGATTAGGATTGTTTTTTGGGTTATTGCTGGGGTTTTCAGCCAGAAAGTTTGCGGTACAGGTTGATCCTAGAATTGCTCGGATCAAAGATGCTCTGCCGGGAGGAAACTGTGGAGGGTGTGGGTATGCGGGTTGTGACGCCTATGCTTCAGCTGTTGTTTCCGGGCAGGCGGCCCCTAATAAATGTACGGCAGGGGGGGCCGAAACAGCTGAGAAAATTGCAGCCATCCTCGGTGTTGATGCTGGAAGTTTTGTTCAAAAAGTTGCCTTTGTAAAATGTGCCGGTTCCAGGGCCAAAGCGAAAGAGATATCTCTTTACGAAGGGGTGCTCGATTGCAGAAAGGCCACTGTAGTGCCGGGAGGCGGGACTAAAGCGTGTAAAAATGGATGTCTGGGATTTGGAAGCTGTGTTACCGCCTGTGCTTTTGATGCAATATCAGTGGAAGACGGGGTTGCCGTAGTGGACGAAAGCCTTTGTACCGGTTGCGGAGCCTGTGTAGCGGCCTGTCCCCGTGACGTGATTACTCTTATCCCCGCCGATCAGGCAATGCGGGTGCTGTGTAATTCTACCAAGAAGGGAGCAGGTGTAAAGAACATCTGCGCAGTGGGATGTATCGGATGCGGACTCTGCGCGAAGCTATGTCCTTCCCAGGCCATCACGATGAAAGATAATTTGCCTGTCATAAATCCGGACCTTTGCACGGGATGTAAAATCTGTGCCATGAAGTGCCCCGCGCGGGCCATTGTCATTGTTGAAGGATGAAAAAGAAAAACAGCTGGCAGGCTAAAGTGAGATTAACAAGTTCCGGGGAAGGTTAGAGAATCCCCGGAACTTGTTTTATGCGACTGCTGAGAAGTGAAGCCAAAAAACCTGTACCGTATCCCGTAATAACGCCTGATACAAGAAGTACGGGCAGGTAGAGGAAGACATAGAGATTTTGAATTATAAGTACGATGACAATAAGCTGTCCAATGTTGTGGCTTATAGCTCCAGCAATGCTTATATAAGGCAGCGTAACCGATTCTTTAAAGCGCCTATGAAGTTCTATCATAACGAGGCAGCTTAAAAGCCCTCCGGTAAAGCTGCAGAGGAAAGAAATAGCATTCCCTGTGAAAAAGGCCCCTAGCCCAACGCGAAGGAGCGTCACCATAAGGGCTTCTTTCCATCCGTACAGGTCCAGGGCCATAAGGGTGATAATATTGGCCAGGCCCAGCTTTATGCCGGGAAAAACCATGGGGATCTGGGCTTCTGCCACATGGATGGTAAGAGCTAGCCCTACGAGAAGCCCTATGACGATCATGGCCTTTAACTTCGCTCTTAGCATAGAGACTCCTTCTTTCTAATGAGATAGTGCATCAGGTCCCTCGCCAGCGGGACCGATGATGGTTATAGAGAGCTTATAGGGCAGGCAAACTGCCGTTTCCCCAGGCCTTGATAGCCAGCCTGTCTTTACACACTGCTGATGAGGACAGGTAGCTTCAAGAAAACGAATTCTTCCAGGCTCAATTCTGATGACACTCTGTTCTTCACCCTTGTGGATGACCCAGTCTTCAGAGGCGAGAATATCCTTAAGGGAGATCTCCCGCAATTTCTCGCCGTTTTGCTCTACAAGTGCCACAGGTTTATTTTTGTTAAGGTGGCTTCTATAGAGCAAATTCCCGGCAGAGCTTAAAACTAGAAGAAATAGCACGGCGGTCAGAATAATTTTATTTCCCTTTTTCATAGGTATATTCCTTGTTGGTCAGTTTAAAAAAATCATCCATTCCAGCAGTGCCGTAAATCTTTTTTTCTTTTGTCACCACAAGGGCTTCCACTCCTTCAATGGAGCTCGCAAGCTTCAATCCCTCTTCTTTTCCCAGAACAAAAAGGGCAGTGGAAAGAGCATCGCCGTCGATCGATCGATCTGAAAGAATAGTAACGCTTAAAAGGCCCGATTCAGCAGGATATCCTGTGGCTGGATCAAAGATATGGTGATAACGTTTTCCATCTTTTTCAAAAAAACGTTCGTAATTACCAGATGTTACCACCGATTTATTTGAAACTCTAAGAACCCCCAGATATTGCCCCCTGGGCTCTAGCGGGTTCTGAACCCCTACGTTCCAGAGAGTGCTGTCTGGTTTGGTCCCAAGGACGAAAATATTTCCTCCTAAATCGACCAAAGCACTTTTTATACCTTTTCTTTTTAGAATAGCAACAACTTCATCTGCTGCATACCCCTTGGCGATTCCTCCCAAATCAAGATGTTGACCCGAACGGGGAAGACGAATGCTCATATTTTTTCTATCTAGTTGAACCTCTTCATAGCCAATAAGCGAAACAGCGTTGGCTATCTCCTCTTCTGAAGGAAGACGTTCTTCTGGTGTTCCTATTCCCCAGAGATTAACTAACCCCCCAATAGTTGGCTCAAAGGTTCCAGAACTTTTATAGGCATAGTCAATGGCCTTTTCGACAACATAGAACGTATCTTCGTGAACAGGTACAAATGAAGAGCCAGAGGACACATTAACCTTGTAAATATCTGAGTTAGGATCGTGTGTCGACATATGAACTTCGATATCGTGAATGCGTGACAAGGCTTTTTCGAGAGCTTGGTTTGCATCTTTGCCCCAAATCTGAAAGTGGAGAATGGTACCTAGAGCGTAGCTTGTTTGTTCCAAAGGATGAGGCCTCTTAACCGACTTCATGAAAAAGATTGCAAGAAAAAGTATTATGCCAAGAATGACTGCCAAAAAAACTTTTTTCAAAATCCGCACCTCTATTGTTTCTGAATTCTTGTGCTCTTTATTGTACGTGGATTGGATGAATATGGCTACTTAATAACAAAAAAACTCTAAAAGCCCTCTGCCGCTTCTTCTATGAAGCAAGTCTTTTGCAACTTCTTTCCAAAAGAAACGTAACGATCAGAGTGTTGTTACTGTTTTTATTGCAAATATTAATTATTCCATTTTATATATAATTATACATAAACAAATATATTTTTATATTTAAACTTTTTCTATTTACTTTGACTTTGTTATCAAAATAACATATTCTATATTTAGAAGTTGTTTGCATTCTTTATACAATATATGCATAGGGAGGTATTTGCCGTGGAAGTAATTGACGTTATAAGAAGTGTTAATAATGTTCTGTGGGGTTACGTTCTTATTTTCCTTCTTTGCGGAACTGGTGTTTATTTTACTTTTCGCCTTAATTTTGTTCAAATACGCAAATTTGGAGTTGTCTGCAAAAATGCTTTTGGCGGTATAACCCTTTTCGGAGAAAAAGCCGGAAAAGAGGGAATGTCATCTTTTCAATCTTTGGCTACAGCTATAGCTGCACAAGTTGGAACTGGAAACCTTGCCGGAGCTGCTACGGCCATTGCTTCCGGGGGGCCGGGAGCAATATTCTGGATGTGGATCAGCGCCTTCTTTGGTATGAGCACCATTTTCTCTGAGGCCGTACTTGCTCAAACATATAAAGAGAAAGACATTGACGGTCAGATCGTTGGAGGCCCTGCCTATTATATTAGTCGAGGTTTCGGAAGCAAGGGATTAGCTGTTTTCTTCGCTATCGCAATTATTATTGCTCTTGGTTTTATAGGAAACATGGTTCAGTCAAACTCTATAAGCGATGCTTTCCAGACAGCATTTAATCTTCCCGCTCTCTATGTCGGAATTGCTCTTGCAATCTTGGCTGGGCTCATTTTCTTTGGCGGCATCAGCCGCATCGCTTCTTTTACAGAGAAGGCCGTTCCTATTATGGCTCTTATGTATCTTATTGGCGGTGTTGTTGTCCTCGCAATGAATGTTGATGCTATTCTACCGGCCATAAAGATGATTTTTTACGGAGCCTTTAATCCGAAAGCCGCTACGGGAGGAATTATCGGCGTAGGTGTAAAAGAAGCGGTTCGTTACGGTGTTGCGCGCGGGCTCTTTTCCAATGAAGCTGGTATGGGATCCACTCCTCATGCTCACGCTGTTGCTAAAGTAAAACACCCTGCACAACAGGGATTAGTTGCCATTATGGGAGTGTTTATCGATACATTCATCGTTCTTAACATAACAGCTTTTGTCATTCTTACAACAGGTGTTCTTGACGGTAAGACAACGGGAATAGCTTTAACTCAGGCTGGTTTTACTCAAGCCCTCGGAGGATTTGGAAATATCTTTGTAGCTATTTGCCTGCTTTTCTTTGCCTTCTCAACTATTATCGGTTGGTACTTTTTCGGAGAAGCGAATATCCGCTACTTATTTGGAATCAAGGGATTAACTCCTTATCGAATTCTCGTTATGATTTTCATCGTTATCGGGTCAACTATGAAAGTAGATCTTGTCTGGGAGCTTGCTGATACCTTTAACGGCTTGATGGTTATCCCCAACCTTATTGCCGTCCTTGGTTTGGCTAAAGTTGTATCGAAAGCTCTCGATGACTATGACAACGATGGAATGCTGAAGAGTAGCAAGTAGAACCAATTAGATTCACTTTCCCACAGACATTCTATTTTGGACACTCCACCAAAAAACGGGACGGTTTTTAAACCGCCCCGTTCCTCATTAATTACGTTATTGAATTGCATTTCCTAATTGCTGAAGAAGGGATTCCAGCTGTTTCATCATTTCGCCGTATCTGTTCCAATTTCCTTCTTTTAGAGCCTTTTGTGCCTGTTCCCACGTATGCTGGGCCTGTTGAACCAGCTCTTTTATAGCCCCATCATAAAGAAGAGGCTTTTCTTCCCCAGCTTCTTCTTTTGCTGGCAGGGGAGGTTTTGTTGAAGTTTTCCCTTCTCTCTTCCCAAGAAGCTTTTCGAGGGCTTCATCAAGACGTTCCCCCCATTCCACCCTGCCTCCTGTGGAAACAATAACCCTCTTGAGTTCTGGAAGGTCGCTGTTTTCAGCTCTCAAATAGAGAGGCTGGACGTAAAGAACGGCGTCTTCAATGGGGATGACCATAATATTGCCCTTGATCACATCAGAACCTCTCTGGCTCCACAGAGAGAGCTGAGAAGATATCTCTGGATGCTGATTAGTGAGGGCCTCGACCTGGGCAGGGCCATAAATCAACTTTTGCTTGGGGAAGGTATAGACAAGGAGCTCTCCATATTTTTCACCGTCACATCGTCCTGCCATCCAGGCAATCATATTGTCTCTTCCCACGGGCATAAAAGGCGCAATGAGCGCGAACTCTGCCGGTTGCCCATCTCCCAGTTTCATAATCATATAGTGAGCTGCGAGAGGTTCAGTGCCGTCGCTACCTCTGTAGGTTTGCCACACGTCTTCTTTATTATAGAAGGTGTTGGGATCGAGCATATGGTATGTTTTAAGAGTTTCACTCTGGATAGAGAACATATCCTTGGGGTAACGGATATGTTCTCTTAAGTTCTTCGGCATTTCCTCAATAGAGCTAAAGAGGGAGGGAAAAATCTGTTTCCATGTTTTGATAAGAGGATCATTTTCATTGACGATGTAAAAACGCATAGTTCCGTCATAGGCGTCAACTGTGGCTTTTACGCTGTTGCGAATGTAATTAATTTTAAAATAGCCCCTTCTATCTCCCATAGATATAGAAATAGGTTCTGAGTAGGGATAGCGGTCTGTCGTGGTATAGGCATCCTGCATCCAGACAAGGCGGCCGTCATGGATCACCAGATAGGGATCAGAATCATAGAGAAGGAATGGGGCTACTCGGCGAAGCCGCTGTTGCACATTCCGATAGAAAAGTATTCTGCTTTCAGGGGTGAAGACGGAGGTGAACAGAATTTTGGAATCGCCATATCTCATGGCAAAAAGCATTCGCCTGAAAAAGGATCCGATAGAAACTCCGCCGGAGCCTTCGTAGGTAGTGCGGACATTGGATGTCCCCGTGGGATAGTCGAACTCTTTTTCTGTGGTTTTTACAAATATATAGGAGTCAGGCTTTTCTCCAAAATAAATCTGAGGTCGACTGAGATCCACTGGAATATGCACCCGTGGAGGCAAGTTCTCAACCCAGAGTATGGGAAGGCCGCTAGGGCTGACTTCATTTACAGGGTTCATGACAATGCCATATCCGTGGGTGAATTCCACGTGCTGGTTTACCCAAGTAGGGTTCTGCAGACTCTTAAGATCAAGTTCCCTGGCTGCTATCATAACCTGCCTGTACTCTTCATCGAAGCGATATCTATCAATATCAACGTCAATAAAGTCGTAGTATGAGCGAATTTCCTGCAGCTGTTTAAAACTTCTAAGAAGAGGGCGGGAATCCCATAAGCGGACATTCTGCATGGATTCCTTATTTTGCTCCAGCTTATCCCATGTTGCTTCTGACTCAGGAAGAATAGAAACGTTCTTTAGCTTATCGAGTCCGTAAGCATGGAGAGTCGCTTCAATATTGTATTCAATAAAAGGGCGCTCCTTGTCAAATTCATTGGGTTCTACAACATATTTCTGGATAACCTCAGGATAAATGCCGCGTAAAAGGACAGAAGCAACCACCAGCATCCCAAGGGTAGCGACAGAAAACTTCCACGTACTCCTATAAATTCCCACCACAAGAAGTATGGCAACAAGAAGTGTAAGCCCCGTCATAACGTTAAGGGCCAGAAGATCGGCATGCATATCTGTATAGCTGGCGCCAAAGGCTACCCCTCTTGGAGAGTATAGAAGGTTGAATCGTTCAAGCCAAAATCCGGCCCCCCAAAGAAGAGCAAGGGCGGCGACAAGTAAAGAGAGGTGTTTGAATACTGATTGGGGCACCGTTTGCCTGTTCCCCGCAAAAAGAGGAACTATCACAAAGGCGTAGAGTGCGCCTGATCCAATAAGGCTTAGAATAAGAATGCCCATTCCCCACTCCTGCATGAAAGACCAGAATGGCAAATGATAGATATAGAAGGCAACATTTTTGCCAAAAATAGGGTCAGAGATCTCAAAGGGATTGCTGTGAAGAAATCGCAGAATCATATCCCAGTGTTTCTGTGTGGAGAATCCGTTCATCAAAGCTAAAATGCCGGCTCCTATAAAAACAGCGGAAGAGGTAAGTGTTTTAGGAAAATTGCCGAAAGGCGAATCTTCGGGGAGAAGCTTCAATGTATTACGCCTGGCAATACGGAAGTTTAAAAAAAGCAGCGCAAAAGAAACAACAGTTGCCACCGCAAATAAAATCCACTTTGGCACAAGCATGGTCCAAAAAACAGCTGTCTGCTCCAGGGCTTCAAACCAGAGATAATCGGTATAGAAGTGACCCAGGGAGGGAATAGCCAAAAAGACGATAACCACACATGCGGCCAGAAGCCAGATAAATTTCTTTCCTCCGGGAAAGACTGGAAATTTTACCTTGCGGCGAGGTGTTGCTTCTTCATTGTTAAACCATTCATCTTCAGAAAACGGATTATATTTAGTCATAACTCTATTCTAACGAACTTTTGACTTCCGTCAAAAAAGTTTTTACAGAACAGATAGGATATAATAAATTAAATCAAAAGATACTGGAGGGAGTGTATGATGGTGGAGGAATTCAGACTCCAAAGTATTGGTGTCATCCGGTCGCCATTTCGTCAGAGAAAAGGAATGCCCATTCAGCCTGCGGGAGCCCGGGGCATTAGGGGCACCGTTGAAGTGCTGCCTAAATATGAGAAAGGACTGCAGGATCTTGAGGGTTTCTCTCACATCTATCTACTGTATTGGTTTCATCTTTCTGAAGGGTACGACCTTACAGTAAAACCTTTTATGGATTCGGAATATCGTGGGATATTTGCCACCAGGGCACCTAGAAGGCCCAACCAGATAGGGCTTTCTATCGTTCGCCTTGTATCGATAAAAGGAAACACCCTGTATATTGAAGATATAGATATTCTTGATGGGACACCTCTTCTCGATATAAAACCCTTTGTACCGGAATTTGATATTTTCAATAGAACTTTTCGCTCTGGCTGGCTTGAAAAACAGGCTGTAAAGGCAGAAGAAGTTAAATCAGACGAGCGTTTTAGCGGTTAGCACAAGGTTTTTATAGACAGGAAAGCTAATTTTTTCACTTTTGATCAAAACATTGAACATATCTTCTGTATTTTTTATAATTAGGGGGCCATAGCGTGGAATTTGCATATGGAAAGGATGGTAAAAAAATAATGAAAAAGATCATTGCGTCACCGGATGCGCCCAAAGCAGTTGGTCCATACTCACAAGCTGTCATGGTTGGCGGCTTTCTTTTTGCCTCAGGACAGCTTCCCGTTGATCCAGCAACCGGCAAGATGGTAGAAGGAGACATCCAGACACAGTTTCATCAGCTCATGAAAAATGTTACAGCGGTATTGAAAGAAGCGGGACTTACCTTTGACGACGTGGTAAAAACAACCATTTTCCTAACTGATATGGGTAACTTTGCTGCCGTCAATGCGGTCTATGCTGAATATTTTAAAGGCGATAAGCCAGCCCGTTCTTGTGTCCAAGTAGCTGCTTTACCTCTTGGCGGAGAAGTGGAAATGGAACTTATTGCCTGTCAGAAGTAGAGAGAAAAGAAAGATGTGATGTAATGGGGGCATCTTTTTTGATGGCCCCATTTTTTATTTTGAAGATTTGATTCAACCAGAAGAAATGGTTAAGCCAAAAAATAAACAAAAATAGATACTCAAATTAAAGGAGGAAGTAAAATGTTTACTGTTAAGGAGTTTTTACGCTCTGAAGTAAAACCAGCCCTCGGGTGTACTGAGCCTGGTGCGGTAGCGTTGGCTGTCGCCCGGGCGTGGAAAGAAGCTGACTGTGAGTGTGTAAGAGATGTAGAAGTAACAGTCAGCAGCAGCATTTATAAGAATGGAATAGCAGTAGGTATTCCTGGAACAAATGGCCTGAAGGGCAATGTTGTAGCAGCAGCTCTGGCAGCTGTTTGCGGCAACCCCGAGTACGGCCTTGAGGTTTTACGAGATTGTTCGGAAGAAGCAGTGCAGAAGGCACAAGATCTTGTAGGAGAAGGAAAAGTAAAGATTATAGCAGACATGAATAGACACGGTGTTTATGTCAAAGCAGTAGTTACTACAGCACATCACCTATCTGAATGTGTTATTGAGGGAAGTCACACGAATATTGTCAAAGTTACCCTCGATGGCAAATCTCGATACACTCTCCAGGGAATTTCCCAGAATACCCAGAAGAATGAAGAGAAAAGCATTTCCGATCAAATAAAAACCATGACTTATAGCGAAACTGTGCGTCTTATTGAAGATATGGATCAAGAAGACGTGGATTACGTCATGGAAGGCGTACGCATGAATATGGAGATTGCCAGACTAGGGCTTGATACAACAAGAAAACTAGGGCTCGGAGTAGGAAAGACCATGATGAAAATTGCCGGAGATGGCACAGACCTCCGTACCCTTGGAGATAAAGTAAAAGCTATTTCTGCAGCAGCTGCGGATGCCAGGATGTCGGGAGCCTCTCTCCCCGTTATGAGCAGCGCTGGCAGCGGTAACCATGGCATAACAGCCATCCTTCCTGTTTCTATTGTGGCAGACTATTATCAGAAGAGCAGAGAAGAAACAGCTAGGGCCATCGCCCTGAGCCACCTGACCACAAGCTTTATGAAAAGCCGCATGGGGCGGCTCAGCCCGGTATGCGGTTGTAGCGTAGCAGCAGGAGCCGGCGCAGCCGCTGGCATGACTTTTCTTCTTTCCGGCGACCTTCATAAAGCAGAGAAGGCCGTTGAAATACTCGTCAGCAACCTTGTGGGGATGGTATGTGATGGCGCCAAAGACACATGTGCTCTCAAAGTAGGAACAGGTGCCTATGAAGCCTACTGCGCGGCCATGATCGTGCTTGAAGGGAACGAACTTGACGGCCCCCAAGGAGTAGTGGGCGAAACCATTGAAAAAACAATAGAAAACGCATCGGCGATCAATATCGAGGGCATGATAGACGTTGATAGAATCATCATAGAATTCGTTTCAAAGCGATATGTTGACGAGGAAGCATTAAAGAACGCAGTGTCATAAGATAGAGGATACTAAAAAACAAGAAGAGCGGAGCTGTTCCTCAAAAGGAAGCTCCGCTCTTTAACTCATATGTCGTGTTATTTTTCTATGCAGGCCAAGGCTCTGGCGATGCGGTCCAGTCCTTCCTTTATGAGGGCCCGGGGCGTTGCTATATTGATGCGCATAAAGCCCTCTCCGCCTTTTCCAAACCATGCGCCATTATTCATGGCTACCCGCGCCTTATTGATCAGCAGATCGAAAAGGGCACCATTTGAAAGGCCAAGGCCCCGGCAATCAAGGAAGGGGACATAGGTAGCCTCTGGCCGAACCAGCTTTATGGAAGGAATATTTTCCTTCAAATAGTCTTCAATAAAATTTACGTTGCCTTCAAGATATTCGATAAGCTCCTCTAGCCACGGCTCTCCTTTTCGGTACGCTGTTTCCAGGGCAAAAGTTCCAAAGATATTCCCACCGTCGATGTGAAGAAAATCTAGAACAGCGGTGTAATTATCGCGAATCCTCTTGTTGGGAATGATAATGGCTGATGTTGATAGCCCCGCAATATTGAAGGTCTTGCTGGGCGCGATACAGGTAATGGTTCTTGCGGCAAGTCCTGGTGAGAGAGACGCTATGGGAACATGGCGAACTCCGTTAAAAATAATGTCTGAATGGATCTCGTCCGAAACAATAATGAGGTCGTGACGTTCGCAGATTTCGCCTAATCTTTTGAGTTCTTCCTCTGTCCATACCCGCCCAACAGGATTGTGAGGATTACAGAGAAAGAGCATCTTTACCGAAGAATCTATCTTTTTCTCAAGATCGTCAAAATCCATTTCAAACCGGCCGTCACGAAATACCAGAGGATTTTCTACAATTCGGCGCCCCCGTCCATTTACCGCGCTGTAAAAAGGAGGGTATACGGGGGGCTGAACCAGAATGCCGTCTCCAGGCTGGGTAAAGGCAAGAACAGACATAGAAAGGGCCGGCACAACGCCAGGAGCGTGACGGATCCAGTCAGCTTCCACCTTCCAGCCATGTCTTTTGCCAACCCACTGGACTATTGAATCGAAATAACTATCCGTTCTGCCGGTATAGCCGAAAATACCGTGGTCCACCCGCTCTTTCAGCACCTCTATCACTTCTGGAGGGACTGTAAAATCCATATCAGCCACCCACATGGCAAGGAGGTCATCACGGCCAAACTTATCTTTTAGAAAATCCCATTTCTCACACGAGGTATGATGCCGATCGATAATTGCATCGAAATTATATTTCCCCACTGCTTTCACCTCCGCAGAATCTGTTGCTTTTTTTGATATAGCATTAATGATATCATGTTACACCCTGGGAGGAATAACGCTCCAGAATATGATTGAGCCTTCAGTCTCATGCCAAAAACCTATGGCGTGGTAAATTTATAAATAGTGTTTTGATTTTCAACAAACCCTATATATAGGGCAATAAAAAGAAGAGAGGTCGAGAGTAATGAAAAAAGAATTCAACCAGCGCTTTAACCACGAGATCGACCTGGATATTCTTGAGCACCCTGCGGAGCCCCGCTTGTCAGAAAATGCCACATGGCTTCTTGCTCAGCGTTATTTTATCCACCGTTACGACGAAGAAGAAGGAGGAGTACGACAAGAGCGTTCTTTTGAAGAATTTGCGCGCCGGGTGGCTCGTATTATAGCGAGTGCAGAAACCCTCTACCTCGATAAAAACGATGCAAAATCCCTTTTATGGCTTCAAACCCTTGAGAAGAATATTTTTAACGATATTCTCAACAGGCGGTTTCTTTTTAACTCTCCGTGCCTTTTTGGGGCCGGAGCGGGTATGACTACTGATCCCAAGCTGTCGACCCTTGTCTATAAGTCTCCAGATCACATGACCTTTGAAGAATACGAAACCCTGCTGGCCTCGAAAACAAAAAATCAGCAGCTTTTCGCATGTTTTGTTATTGATATTCCTGATAGCATCGAAGGCATTTTCGACTCCGTAAAAGATGCCAGCATTATTAGTAAATTTGGTGGTGGTGTTGGTGGAAATTTCGGATGGCTGAGAGAAAAAGGGGCGGGTATAAACGGGGGGACCGGGGGACAGGCCAGTGGCCCCATCTCCTTTATGGAAACCTGGAATACCATGGGGTCAGTGGTGGTACAGGGAGGGAAGCGCCGTGCCGCTCTCATGGGGATGCTCTTTGATAATCATCCGGATATTATGGATTTTATAGATGCGAAAATAGAAGAAAACAAACTTTCATATTTTAATATCTCAGTCTGTGTTTCAGATGCCCTGCTTAAGGCTGTTGAGGAAGAGGGCGATTTTCCACTAATATCGCGTATTAACGGCTCAGTGGCAAAAACTGTGAAAGCGAAAGACCTTTGGAACAAGCTTTCTGAAAGCGCCTGGAAACGGGGTGACCCCGGTGTATTCTTCATCGACCGTGCCAATGCAGACAACCTTCTCAAGCTTGATCCGGAGTGGCGCATAGAATCCACCAATCCCTGCGGGGAGCAGCCGCTGCCGAATTACACGAGCTGCAACCTGGGCTCTATTAATGTAGAAGCCTTCGTTACTTCTAAAGGCGGCCTTCCTGCTTTTGACACAGACGGCTTTGTGGATCAGGTCTACCGCTCAATTTATTACCTTGACCTCGTGATCGACGCCTGCTCATATCCCCTGCCTCGCATCGAAGAGCGAACGAAAAGGATTCGCCCTGTGGGGTTGGGTGTCATGGGCCTGGCAGATGCCGCCATTTTGTTGGGAATGCGCTACGGCGGAGAACGTTTTGACGAATACTGCACCTCTCTTGGTGAAAGCATGGCGGCAGCTGCTTTGTGTGCCACAGAAGAAATAGTTTCGGTTATAGGAAAAGCTCCCTTTGATGAAAGCCACCTGGTGAAAGACCTCTTCCATAAATTCAGAGATGAAACAGGCCAGAAAGGGCTCTTTACTGCCGAATGGCTTAAAAGTGCAGCCATTGAAGACATAATTCTCCTTGTCGCTCTTATGAGGGGAAGCGACACGGTTCCCTACACGTTAATAAATGCCATAGAAAGCATTGTGAACAATGAGAGTCTGGGAAGTGAGGAAGAACGTCTCGCAAAAGTAAAAGATGTTCTGAAAGCCCTGGAATCAGGTCAGATAAGAAATAGCCGCCGGCTCAGCATTGCCCCCACAGGCTCAATTTCAATGCTTATGGATACAAGCTCGGGAATTGAACCCAACTTTGCCTGGACATGGACCCGGCGTATTATTAAAAAGGATGGGGAAGGGCATGAGCTGCGAGAATTCTGCCACAAGCTGCTCAGCGAAGAGCTGCACCAGGAACTGAAGCAGACAGGTTGTATCTCTGACCCAACCTATGTAACTGCCTATGACATATCCACAGATGAACATGTTGCCGTTACAGGCATTTTTTCACGCTATATCGACAGCGGCATCAGCAAAACAGTGAACTTGCCCTATTCCGCAGATGTTGAAGATGTGCAAAAAGTGTATGAAATGTGTTACAAGCTGGGAACCAAGGGAATCACCATCTACCGTGACGGATCCAGATCTGCCCAGCCCATAGAGGTGAAGAAAAAGGAAGAGGGAGTTCCCCACACAAGCAAGGTTAAACAGCGCCCGGGTCTTGTGGTGTTCGGAAAAACGATCAAGCAGAAAACGCCGTGGGGAAGCATGTACGTAACCCTCAACTTTGATGGCACTGAACCTTTTGAGGTTTTTGCCTCCATCGGAAAGAGCGGCTCTGAGCTCAACGCCATGACAGAAGCCCTTTCCAGAGCTATCTCTATCGGATTGCGAAGTGGCGGCAAGCTCGAAGACTTCATTGCAACACTGAAGGGCCTATCAGGAAAAGAGTACTGGGTATTCGACTACGACGACACCCACGTTGCCCGCTCTATTCCAGACGCTATTGCCATGCTGCTAGAAAAACTTATAGAAAAAGAAGAGAGGCCAACAGAAAAACATGACCTGCGCTGCCCTGAATGCGGCAGCCCCATGGAAATGATCTCAGGGTGTGCCTACTGCTTCAGCTGCGGCTACTCGCCGTGTAAGTAGGGGGATGAAGTTAAGCGGGAATCAATTGGATAGTTATGATTCCCGCTTTGTCATTTTACTTTTTCTCTAAATCTCTATACATTAAGTGTTTTACCTGATTTTTAGCTAGGGGCCTATAGCACCATCAACGGCTAGATTGTGGCCGTTTCCATCCCTTATAGGAAGTTAGAAAAGCTGTTATAGGCCGATCCCATGCCAAGTCAATGTTCGGTTTCCATCCCTTATAGGAAGTTAGAAAA